>Ga0136617_10001689_pt1 | contig 19572 bp, 17 predicted proteins | sample AntDrymUQ3222106_2_FD_129672 | JGI IMG/M metagenome (GOLD analysis project Ga0136617, IMG submission 129672) | Polar desert sand microbial communities from Dry Valleys, Antarctica - metaG UQ322 (21.06) | ecosystem: Environmental > Terrestrial > Soil > Desert | place: Antarctica: Dry Valley... | reverse complement strand
TTCTCGCCGCGGCCCGCCCCGACGTCGAGTGGCATGGCTGCGATCCCATCGGCGAAGCCGTGTGGTGGGCGTCGGAGTGCCTTCCCGGCATCGAGTTTCGGCACAGCCCCGAAGAGCCGCCGCTCAACTATGCCGACGGATGCTTCGACGCGGTCTACGCGATCTCCATCTGGAGTCATTTCTCGGAGCGCGCGGCGCTCGCCTGGCGGGGAAATGCTTCGCATCATCCGCCCCGGGGGCCGGCTCGTTCTGACCGCGCAGGGCGCTCAGACGGTCGCCGAGCGGGCCGCAGTCGGCGCGCGCCCCGCGGGCCAGGTGGTGGACATCCTGCGTGCGCTGCACCGCCACGGCTTCTGGTTCGCGCGCGAGTTCGGCGCTTGCGGCGACCACGGAGTGGCGAACGCCGGCTGGGGAACGGCCTTTCTGACCCCCGAGTGGCTGCTCGCCAATCTCACGCCGCCGTGGCGCGTGCTCGGCTTCTGGCCCGGGCGAGCGGAGGGAAGCCAGGACGTTTACGTGCTCGAGCCGCGCTGAGGGCGCACCAGCTCGATCCAGTCCCACGGCCTACCACACAGCTTGCCGGCATCCCGGGGCCGCAGGTCAACCAGAGAGGTCGGCCGCTCCAGAGGCTCGAGCACCAACGGACCGAGCTCACCGCTGTAGCCGTCGCCGGGAGTCAGGTCGCCGCCGCCTCGAAGCAGGGCGAGGCGGTGTCGCCCGGGCTCGAGCGTGATGGTGCCCGCCGGCAACCATTGCCCCAGGTTGTTCACGCCCTCGGCGGCGCCCACTCTGCGTCCGTCCACGAACACCTCGATGGGGCGCGTGAAGCTGCCCGCCACCCAAGCACGAAAGCGTCCCGGCTCCTTTACGAGGACCTGCGCCGCCGCGGTGCCCGGAGTCGGGGTTACGACCATGCCGGGCAGGTAGGGATGCGGCGCCCAGGCGAACGAGCGACGAGCTGCAGCTGTGTCGAGGCGCGGCATCGCTCGACGGCTCGCGGCGACGAGCCGATCGCCTGGGACGGCCCGCTTCGCCAGCGCGATCACGGCAGAGCAGGCCGGCACGCCCGTGGCACTGTGGACGCCCTGGAGGGGCAGATGGTCGAGGACTCGCGGAGCTTTCGGATCGCGTCGCCAGCCCTCGTACCAGTCGTTCACGAAGACGAGGCGGAAGTTCGACGGAGGTCGGCTGGCGCTGGGCGAGCGGCGCTTGACGATCCCGGCAAAGTCCTGCACGTAGGACAGAAGCTGCTCGTCGAGATCAAAGTAGCGCGCCTGGAAGTTCTGCGGTGCACGCAGTTGGATCTGCTTGGGAGTAATGGCCTCCGAGGCCCCGTTGATCGGTGCGCCTCCCGAATAAACCTTCGCGAACTCCTCAGGCTCGTTGTAGAGGACGAGACCCCGGGTGTCGCTGAACTGCTCGCCCACCTCCTCGAGCGCCTCCATGCGGTCGATCGGAGCGAGCTTGACGTCGTGGTAGGCCAGCGCGTCGGACCATAAGATTCCCGCCGCCATGAGCACCGCAGCCAAGGCTCCGGCCGCGCGCCATCGCGCCGCAAGCGCCCACGCCCCGAGGCAGGCTCCCATCACCGCCACCGGAGAGGCGAGCGCAAGGACCTTGCCTCCGGCGTACGGCGACAGCCGAGGCACCAGATAGGTGGCGGCCACCAGAGTCACCGCCATTAGGATCAGCGGCGCGGGCTCGCGCCTGCGCAGGGCCCACGCGACTCCCATCACTGTCAGCGCTGCGATGACCACGATGACGGCGGTGGTGATCAGCTCCCGGCTTTCCGGTACGGGAACGCGATAGTCCCCCACCAACCAGACACCCGCGACCTGGATCTTCTCGAGTGGTCGCAGAAGATGGCCGAGATCGACCGCCTTGTTCTCCGATGCAAACGTGCCGGAGGCCACCCTGTTGAAGGTCAGCGCTCCGGCTAAGGCGGGGAGGGCGAGCAGGAGCGCGCCCACGCCGAGTGCGGCCCCGGCGGTAGTGAGCCGCGCAATGCTTGCCCGGCGCCCCCAGAGCCCCGCCGCGCACAGCGCGACGCCCAGTGCGAGCAGGTAGGGGGCCGCGGCCGCGCTGTACACCACGAACGCCGCGGCGAAACAGATGGAAGCGGCCGCGCTCGCCGCCAGCGGCCGTTCGGAGGCGATGACCTCTCGTCCGGTAGCGGCCGCGGCCGCGAGCGCCATGAAGAAAGCAATCTCCTTGACGTTGCCCTGAAGGGCGTACTGGTAGAAGAGGTTCGCGCCGACGGCCAGCACTCCCGCGGCGGCGGCCGCGGGAGTGGACATGCCCACCCGGCGAAGAAGGTGTGTGAGGCACAGGCTCCCCGATGCGGCAAGCACGGCCACGTAGGGCTGATAGATCGCGGCCAGTGAAGCGGGCACCAGCTCGCCCAGCGTGCCCAACAGCGCGTGTGAGCCAACCGGGTACGAGGTCGCCAGGTAAATCCGAACTACCTCGGTGGCGGTGGTCGGCTGTGCAACCTCGGCGGCAGCCAAGCCGCTGTCCAGCAGATGATCGGCCAGCAGTAGCTGGGTGGCCGTGTCGTTGACGAAGTTGTAGCCCAGCCACGTCCACTCGCCCCACAGCACCACCGGCGCCATGTGCAGGCCGTACGCGGCCAACCATCCGAGCACGAGCCACTCCGAACATCCTTCGCGGAGCCTTCGGCGCCCGAGCACCAGCCCGGCGAGCGCGGCGGCGACGACAACGGCCACGGCCACCCCACCCGGGACCTTGATCCAGAGCACGCCGAGCGTGAGGCAGATGGCAGCGCAGAGCCCGACCGGTACGCGAAGCAATCCCAACTCGTGCTTGGTTGCCGACTCGAGGAGTAGCGACAGACCGAGCGCCAGCGCGACGGCGACGATCGGCAGCAGGACCCAGGCGGCCAAGGTCTGGCCGAGCATGCCGGACTGGCCGTCCGGTCTAGCGCCGGCGGCGCAGACCGAGGATTGAGATGAGGAACGCCGAGAAGAAGATCTGAACGCCCACGATCACGAGAGTCGCCGCCATCACCGCCAGGCGCTCCTCAGAGAGCTGGCCGAAGCCCCGATCGATCCAGAGGCCCACGATCACTGCGCTAATTGCCAGACCCGCGGCGATGCTCAGTCCGCCGAGGGTCAGCCCATGCTCCAAGCGAAAGCGCGAGCGCATGCGGTCAAACCACGGATCTTTCTCACCCATGAAGTAGGTCCCGTAGGCGTGGGCGCAGAGGCCGAGGGCGAGCACCTGGGTGCCGACGATCATCAGCAGCGCGCCCGCGACCATCGCGTGGAGATCCCACTCACGGCCGAATACCTGGATCTGGAGCAGCACGGTAAGCGCCACCAGAACGCCCAGCAGTGCCATGGCCGCCCCCGGGATGATGAACAACCAGTTGGGGCTGTGGACGAGCAGAAAGCGCAGGTGACGCCACCCGTCGCGGAAGCTGGAGAGCTTGGATTCACCCTCGCGGGGGTGATATTGGATCGGGATCTCGGCGATATCCAGGCGCTCCTTGCCCGCTCGCACCACCATCTCGGAGGCGAACTCCATGCCTGTCGTGCGCAAATCGAGGCGCGGGAGTACGTCCCGCCGGATGGCGCGCATCCCGCAGTGGGCGTCGTGCACTCCGGTCTTGAAGAAGAGGTTGAGGATGCCGCTGAGTGCCGGGTTGCCGATGTAACGGTGCAGCCACGGCATGGCGCCCGGCTGGATGTTGCCCATGCGATCGCCCATCACCAGCTCGGCCCCGTCCTCGAGCAGGGCGACGAAGCGCGGGATCTCGAGGAAGTCGTAGGTGAGGTCGGCGTCCGCCATGACGATGTAGTCCCCGGCGGCGGCCGCGAACCCGGCCAGGTACGCGCTGCCGTAGCCGCGGCGAGGCTCGTGCACGACAAGTGCGCCCGCGGCCTTGGCGATCTCGGCGCTGCCGTCATGCGAGCCGTTGTCGGCGACGATCACCTCGCCGACCCAGTCCTGGGAATCGAGGACCTCACGGGTGGCGGAGACGCAGCGATGGATCGTCTCCCTTTCGTTGAGGCAAGGGATGACGACCGTGACCTTGACGGCTTGGCTGTCCGAGCGACTCGCTTGTGACAGCCGGGTTGTTTGGTCGGTGGTGCTCAGGGAGAATCGGACCTTCGTCCGGACGATTGCAGTCTACGAACCCGCCTGGCCGTAAAGAGTCGCGGACTGGGCGGCGATGGTAGCGAAGGGTCTGCGACCCTTCGCCGGCTCATGCGAGTGTGCCTGGCCTACGACTGCCTGTACCCGTGGACCGTGGGAGGAGCGGAGCGCTGGTACCGCGGACTGGCCGAGGAACTGGCCGGTGCCGGGCACGAGGTGACCTACCTGACGCGGCTCCAGTGGGAACGCGACGCGCCCCCGCAGCTGCCGGGAGTCCGGATAGTTCCCGTCTCTCCGTCCGAGCCGCTCTACGACGACCATGGCCGCCGGCGCATCGGCGAGGCGCTGCGCTTCGGCCGAGGGGTGCTGGGCCACCTGATGCGCCACCGGCACGACTACGACGCCGTTCACCTCTGCAGCTTTCCCTACTTCTCGCTGATCGCCGCCCGCCTGGCGCTGGCCGGCACCGGCCGGCGGGTGATGGTCGACTGGTTCGAGGTCTGGAGTCGCGCCTACTGGAACGAGTATCTCGGGAGCCTCGCCGGCCCGATTGGCTGGGCGGTACAGCGTCTGTGTGTGGCGCTGACCGGAGAGGCCTTGGTGTTCTCGCGCCTGCACGAGCGGCGGCTGCGGGCCGAGGGGCTTCGCGGTCCGGTGACCGTGCTCACCGGCCTGTACGACGGCCCCACCGGCCGGGCGCCGGCCGAAAGTGAGGTCGAGCAGCTCGTGGTCTTCGCCGGACGCCACATTCCCGAGAAACGGGTGCACCTCGTCCCGTCGGCCATAGCTCTGGCTCGCGAATCTGGTCTTTCCGGGCTACGCGGGCTGATCCTCGGCGACGGACCCGAACGGGAGCGCGTGCTGGGCTCGATCTCGCAGCTCGGGCTGGAGGGCTCGGTCGATGCGCCCGGCTTCGTGGAAGCGGCGGAGGTCACCAACGCCCTGGCGCGCGCCATCTGCCTTGTCCTCCCTTCCTCGCGCGAGGGCTACGGGCTCGTAGTGATCGAAGCGGCGGCCCTGGGCACGCCGAGCGTTGTGGCGCCTGCGCCCGACAACGCGGCGGTCGAGCTCGTGCTCGATGGGGTGAATGGATTCGTGGCGGAGGCAGACGGGCCGGTCGAGCTGGCAGCTGCCGTGATGCGCGTGGCCGAAGCCGGGCCGGCGTTGCGAGAGCGAACCCGGAACTGGTTCGACGAAAACGCCTCCGGCTTGAGCGTGCGGGCCTCCACCCGCACGGTCGTGGAGCGCTACGCGGCCACGGCCCGCCGATAGCACGCAGCGGTCAGCTCCGCGGTTCGATCCCAGCTGAACAGAGCCGCGCGCTCCAGGCCCGCCGAACGCAGGCGCTCGCGCAGCGAGGCGTCTGTCAGCAGCCGCTCGGTCACGCCGCGGATGGCCTCCACGTCCTCGGGATCGAACAGCAGTGCGGCATCGCCCGCGACCTCGGGAAGCGATGAGCGATCGGAACAGGCCACGGGAACGCCGCGGGCCATGGCCTCCAGCACCGGGAGCCCGAAGCCTTCGTAGAGGGAGGGAAACACGAACGCGGTCGCCGCCGCGTAGAGCCCCTCGAGGTCGGCGGGGTCAACCCAGTTGAGAAACCGAACCCGATCAGAGCTGCCGAGCTCGCCTGCGCGGGCGACCAGCTCGCGCTCGTACGGTGTGGTGTAGCCCGGCACGACCAGCGTCGGACGCGTTGCCTCATCCAGTCGGGCGTGGGCGTCGAGCAGGCGCCCCAGGTTCTTGTGTGGGCGCTTGGCCGAGACGCTGAGCAGAATCGCACGATCTCCGAGGGCCAGCGACTTGCGCAACTCGGGCTCAGGCGTAGGCGTGGCCCGGGCGCCTTGGCCCAGGCCGAGCGGCACGACGTCGATCTTCTCGGCCGCCACGCCGAGGTGCTCTCGAACGTCGAAGGCGGTCGATTCGGCGTCGACGACGATGCGGTGCGAGCGGCGAGCCGCGGCAGGGACCAACAGGCCCATGCCGAGGCGCAGCAGACCGGAGTGGGCCCCCGGGACCAATTTGTAGTTGAGGTCGTGAATCGTGGTGACACGCACGAAACGCCCACGCAGCGGAGCCGTCGAGGCAAGGCTGTGGACGAGGTCGCAGCCCGCCCGGGCGGCCAGACGCGGCAGCTGCTGTTGCTCACCTCTGACCCACTCCAGGCGGTTGCGCGCGTTTACCGGAACGGTCTCGTGGGGGACGTCGTGCCAGGGACCGCGCGCGCCCTCGGCGGCCTCACGGTTGACGAAGGCGGTGAGCCTGAGGCCCTCGACAGCCGCGAGGCGGGGAATCAACTCGCGTGCGTAGATCTCCATCCCACCGGTCTCGCCGGGGACCAGGAAGACGAGGTTGAGGCCGACGTGCATGGCACTTAGTTAGGCGCGAATCGGCGCGCGCGGGTGCTGCGCCTCGATCCACGTGACGAAATCGACGATGTTCGACACCTGGGGCAGGGGACGCATTCCCGGCCACAAGGTAGAGGTGGCGGCTTCGCCTCCGAGCGTCATGCGACGGCGCAGGACTCCCGGACGCAGGCGCTTTGCAAAGAGCCGCGCAATTCCGACCCAGTCGCTGGGCGTGAGGCCGCGAGCGCGACGCGCCACGTCGCGCGTCGAGAGCGATCCGAGCCTTCGCTGGACATACCACGAGTAGACCTGCTGCCAGGCGTACTCGTGGCGATCGATCTCGACCCCCTCCAACGCTTCGGCGAAGTCCGCCTGGAGGCTCAGCAGCGTCTCGTAGTGCCCGTTCATCACCTCGCTCCCCGGCAGGCGGCCCTCGAAGCGAGGGTCGATGCCGAGGTAGTCCTGCGCTTGGCGCGCCGACTCGCTCGAATGTACGGTTTGTCCGAACGACTTGGGCGACACGCCCACCACCACCAGGCGTTCCGATGAAACCACCCAGCTCGCGTCGGTGAGCATCAGGCCACCGAACGCGTAGAAGTCCGGGAAGGGCGGCTTGAACAGGCCGTCGGGAAGCTTGGCGACCACACGGCGGGCCACCAGACCCGTCTGCATGTTCAGGGGGATGGGAAAGTCGAAGCGAAAGAGGTGGCCGATGATCTCCCGGCGCATCTCGGGGGTGAGCACGCCGTCCGAAGGCACTGGTGGGACGATCTCGAAGAAGGGGTCGGCGTAGTTGCTGATCGCGCTCCCGGCGAATCCCGGGTAGGCGAACGCACAGCCGTTGTACAGAAGCACGTCCGGATCGTCGTAGCGATCGATGAGCGCGTCGGCGCGCTCGAAGTAGCCGGGCAGCAAAGCGTCGTCGTCGCCCAGCAGGGTGATTCGCTCGCCGCTGCTTGCCGCCAGGGCGGCGTTCCAGCTGTCGGTCACGCCGAGCGCCTTGTCCTGGCGCAAAAGCCGGATCCTGGAATCGGAGGCGTAGCGAGCGAGGATCTGCGGGGTCTCGTCCTCGCTGGCGTTGTCGGACACGACGAGCTCGAAGTCACGGTACTCCTGGTCGAGCACCGAGCTGACGCAGCCCTCGAGCAGCGACGCGCCGTTGCGAGTCGGAAGCAGGACCGAGTACCGGGGCATCAGCCTCCTCCCTTGACGAAGATCGCGGTGTAGGCCGCGCCTCGAAGGCCGGTGTGCTCCATTGGCCGTAGGGCGAGCGTGAGCGCAAGCGACGCCAGCCCGATCGGCGCAGGGGCGTTTCCCTGCGCGGGACGCCTGCGCATGCCGTACTCCCAGCCGAACCTGTTCCAATGCCGTCCGGACGGGTCGGAGGTGGTGACCGCCGCCTGGCGCAGCCCCGCGTGTTCCGCGTGGCGGGTAACCGCGTCCAGCGGCAGCAGGAAAAGGTGACGAGGCGCGTCGACGTGGGCCCAGCGGCCTCCCATCAGCCGGAACTGCAGCGAGTTCGGATTGGGGGTGGCGACCGCCAGCACGCCGCCGGGCTCGAGGTTGGCGGCCGCCGCCTCGAGCACCGCCGCAGGGTTCGCGAGGTGCTCGACCACGTGCCACATCGCGATCACGCGCGAGGGCGGCATGCCCGCCAGCACTCCAGCGGGGTCGGCGCTCTCGATCGCCTCTACGCCGATGATCTCTCTCATGTGCATACACGTCCTGGTGTCCATTTCGATCGCCGTCACGTCGAACCCGGCCCGGCGTGCGCAGTATGCGAACACTCCCGCGCCCGGCCCGATCTCCACCAGCCGGCCGGACGCGGCGTGCTCGGCGATCATCGCCACCTTGTGCACCTCTCCCGGGGCTACGCGGTCGAGCTCCTCGGCGGCGGGCAAGTCGTAGTAGGAGCTCGGGTAGAAGCGCCCGAGGTCGTCGGGCACATCGACGAGCGAGAAGGCGCCGCAGGCCGAGCAGTGGCGATATCGAAATCGCTCGGCGCTGAGCTCGCGATTGCGGTCCCAGGCCTCGAACCCCAACTCGCAGAGACCATCACAAAACGGGCAGTCGCCCACATCGGCCCTTCGGGCGGGTGAGTCGACCTTGTCGGCAAGGGCGGCCACGGGCCGCTCACCGTAGTCGATCGCAGGCGCCTCTAGCCGGGACGGGCGCGCGTTCCCCAGGCGTACCGGGCAAGCGCCGCGCGCGCGGTCGGATCGCCCTCCTGGTAGGCACGGGTCTGGTTGTCCCCGACCAGGAGTTCCTGCTGGTTACCCTGCCAGAACACGTCGGCGTCCGGCCACCGTTCCGGGGGCAGCGGCTCACCGCCGCGGCCGACCACGAAGGGCGTCATGTTGCGCTGGCAAAGTTGCTCGGTCAACCCCTTGTGACCGCTCTCGAAGCGGTAAGCCGCGGACTTCGTCCCCAGCCGTCCGGCCCGGAGGGAGAGCAGCAGCTCCCGCTCGAGCAGGAAGGCGTTCGTGCGCACGTGCGGCGCCGGGAAGCCCGGATGGCCCGCGACCACACGGGGAATGTCGCGGGCCGCCCGTAGCACTCTGCGCGTAAGGCCGAAGTCGCGCGCGGGACTGACCGAGCGCAGCGCCGGCCCGACCTCGGCGGGATCACCGAGCGCTCCGCGGTACCCGTTTGGGAGGCGCAAGAGCGAGAGGGCGAACGATCGATGGCTGCCCCATGATCCCGTTGCGCCCGCCACGCCTGCCTCCGGCCGGTCGAGCGCGCTGGACAAGAGGCGCAACCATCCGGGAACCAGGATCTGCGCGTAGGAGTTGAGGAAGCACAGCCGCTCGTGCCGGAGCTGTTGAGCGGCCGCGAGATAAGCGGTGAGGTCGAAACCGCTGTCAGGCACACTGAGAGCATCCTCTGCCAGGTCGGCGGCGCGGCGCTGGTAAGGCGCCAGCTGATCCTCGGAATCGAAACCCTTGAACAGCAGGACCAGCTCGTGGTCGTGGCCGGAATGGTGGCGGCCGTAGGACGTAAGGAACGCCTCGAACGGCTCCAAGCCGTTGGCGCGGCGAACGAGATGAACGACCGCGGTCGATGCGCCGCCCGCCGCACTCACTCTGCGTAGGCGCCCCGGCGCAGTCGCAGACTCTCGTGAAACGTGATCTTCACGTCGACGACGTTCGGGGCCGGCAGTTGGTGGCGGGTCTTTCCAGCCCCGGCGCGCCAGCCGTCGACCCGGCCGCGCAGCGCCGCGGCGTCACGCGAAATCACGAGATCGCCGGCCACCACGATCGCCTCGGTAGCGAGCGCGCGGAGCGCCGCCCGCGAGCGCAGGACGCCGTAGCGACGCAGCACATACCCCCGCCCGAAGCCACCGTTTCGCCGTTGGGCGGCGGACCGGTGACCGTGGGTGGCTGAACCGACGTGCACGGCGATTGCATCGCCGGCAAGGGCGGATTCCCAGCCGGCGTTACGCAGCCGTAAAGCGAGGTCGAAGTCTTCCATGTAGGCGAAGATCGTCTCGTCCAGGCCGCCCACGCCCTCCCAGGCGGCGCGCCGGAAGGCGGCGGCGGCACCCGCGGGACCGGTGAGGTTCGGCCGGTCGGCCAGTACCTGCGAGGGAGGATGGCCCTGCCAGCGCGGGAACGCCGCCAGCGTGCGATCCGCCACCAGCCCCGCGCTGTCCACCGATCGCTCGCCGGGCTGTACCAGCAACGCTGCGACCGAGCCGATCCGATCGCCTGCCTCGAGCGGCGAGACGAGGCGCTCGACGAAATCCGGGCGAGCGTCGACGTCATTGTTCATCATCACCACCACGTCCCCCCGGCCCGCGGCCACGGCGTGATTGCAGGCCACCGCATAGGGCATGTTGTGCTCCAGCCTGATGATCTCCACGGTCGGGAACTCCTCTCGAACCCGTGCCGCAGTCCCCTCATCGCAGCCGTTGTCACAGAGGTAGACGCGGTGCCGGCGGGTCTGGCGCTCGAGGTGCTCGAGACAGCTCCGGGTGAGGTCCCAGCGCCGGTAGGCCACGACCGCGATGTCGACCGACAGGTTCTCCATGGCTCAAGCCGGCCTGCGGCGAGCCAGCGCATCCATCAGCTCGGGTGGCACGCTGCGCAGCATGAGAAGCACGGCAAGGTACAGCGCGGCCGCCACGACAGCCTGCAGCGCCACCGGCGCCGGAATCAACAGCGCGCCCGCCCCGGCGCCCCCGGCCACCAGTACGGGGCCGGCGATCCGCAGCGACAGGTGGAACTCATCGATCGCCCGCGCCAGCAGCACGATCGACACCAGCGCAAGCGACCATTCGGCGGCGGTGGTGGCCAGCGCTGCGCCGTCCGCGCCCAATGGCGGCACGAGCGCGAGCGTCAGCCCAATGCTCAGCGCGAGTGGAGCGAGGTTCGCCACGAGCAGGTCGCGGTGGCGCCGCAGCGAGAGCAACACGAACCCGCAGGCGACGGCGATGAAGGTGGCCAGTAGCGCGGGAGCCTGAATGCGCAGTGCGGAAACCGCCGGCTCGGCTGACTCACCGGTGAGGATCTGCATGATCAGAGGCGCACCGACCTCCAGCACGAGCACGATCGCGGCCCCTCCGATCACGGCCACGTCGAAGACTCTCTGTGACGCATACGCGAGGCGATGGAGGTCATCTCGCGCCGCCCGCGCGAGAATCGGGAAGACCGCCCCCACCGCCAGGGCGGGGATCGGCAAGAGGACCTCCAGAATCCTGAACGACGCGGAGAAGTAGCCGAGCTCCAGCTCGGTCGCCAGAAGCGACACGATCACGATCGCGATCCGAAAGTAGGCGACGTTGACGGCGATGGCGACCGCGTAGACCAGGCTCTCCCGAACGAGCAACCACCACTCGCGCGCATCGAAGCTCGGCCGGAAGGGCATCTGCCTTCGAACCAGGATCGCGGTCAGCGCGAGGCCCGCGACCGAGCCGGGCACCAACACCGCGAAGAAGGGGAGCAGCTCGGCGCCCGTAACCACCAGCGCAAGGGTCAGCGCCACGGTCAACGTCTGGCGCAGCAGCTCTGCGACGGTCGCCCAGCCGAGGCGCAAGTGAGCCACGAGCGGCACCGCCACGAGGGTCTGCACCGACGTCAAGAGCAGCGCGGCGCCGGCGAGCACGGTGCCGAGCATCAGCGTGCGGCCGTAGCCCGCCAGCGCGACGAACACGAGTGCGCCGAGCACTCCGAGCACGGTCAGAGTGATACGCACCCCGAGCAGGTTGCTCATCAGGCGATCTCGTGCAGCGCCGGAGCGGGTGCTGTATTCGCGGATCCCGACCGCCTGCAATCCCACCTCGGTGAGGCCGCCGACGAGCGCCATCAGGGCCGTGACCAGCACGAAGCGCCCGAAATCGGCGAGTCCCAGATGGCGGAACACGAATGGCACCGAGGCGGCCGAGAGCAGCAGACCCGCGGCGTATCCCGCTCCCCGCAGCGTCCCGCCGCGGATCGCAGCCCGTCCGGCTGCCGTGGTGTCGAGCACGTCCACAGGCGGATCGGGCGCTGAAGGGCTGCTCACGGCCCGTGAACCCTAGGTTATGGTCCGCGTCGGGTGGAGTGTCTCGAGAGCAGAGGAGCGGTCACGCTGGCATGGTGAGCCCTCGGACGGCGGTCTCGCGGCTTATCGAGCGCCGTCGCCGCACCTACGTGCTCCAGCATCGAGTCGGCAGTCGCCGCGCACCAACCACCACACACCTAGTCGTGCCCGAGAAGGAGGCGACGGACGAGGATGTAGCGATCGCGCAGCGCCTGCTCAACGCCTTTCGAGCGGCGAAGGAGAGCGGAGGAGAAGCGGCCGGTATGGAGCGCGTCGACCTGTGGACGGCCATTTACCAAGAGCAGGGCCGGTTTGCGTCGATTCTCGACCGCGGCGACCCTGCGGAGCTGGCGCCCTACCTCTGCAACGCGTCGCGTTACGACGCAACCCACGGCATCGTCCAGGGCGATAAGGAGTACGAGCGCATCCGGCGCGACGCCTCGTACCGACGCTACGTCGCGCTGATGGCCAGGGACAAGATCGTCTCGCTCGCCGAGGCGCTCGGCGTGCTTGCGATCGAGAACCCCGAGCAAGGAGCGTTTGGCGAGAGCATCCGGCGCGACCCGGGAGAGCTGGTCGATCAGATCGCCGACCGGATCGGTATCGACATCACACCCCCGGACATCGACGGCGGACTCCTGAAACTCGACACGGGAAGAGGCCTCTTCGGTGAGCGTGATGCCAACGCGATCTACACGGCACACCTGCTTGCGTCATTCCTCAACGCTCAGGCGCGTCCGGACGTCTGCGAGATCGGGGGCGGCTCCGGCCGTGTCGCCTACTGGAGCAACCGGCTTGGGCTCACGTCGTACACCATCGTCGACCTCCCTCACGTCAACGTCGTTCAGGGGTACTACCTGCTCAAGGCGTTGCCAGCGGACCGGGTGACACTTTTCGCTGAGAGCGCTGAGGGACGCGCCGGGAAGGGGATTCGGATCCTCCCCAACCACGCGATCTCCTCGCTCGATGGAGATCACTTCGACCTGGTGCTCAACCAAGACTCGTTTCCCGAGATGAACGCCGCGACCGTCGTCGACTACCTCTCCTGGATCAAGACGTCACGCCACCGGCAACTGATGAGCATCAACCACGAGAGCAGGCCGCCATATGGTCACCGCCTCGTACACGTCAGTGTTCCGGAAGCGGTCGCGAGCGTTGGGGGATTCAACCTTTGCCAGCGGTTCCCCTTCTGGCTGCGAAAAGGCTATGCCGTCGAGCTCTACAGCGTCGGCGCCTGAGCGCGCCACCATTCAACCGTCTCCGCCAGGCCTTCCTCGAATCCCAGCCGCGGCCGGAAGCCGACCTCCTCACGCAGCCGGGTCACGTCGGCGACGAGCGTGTCCGGCTCGTCGGGCCGTGGCGCCAAGGCGCCGATGTCGAGCAGGTCGGGGCGGCCCGCCGTCCGGCCGATGGCTTCGATCACCTCTCTCAGGGTCCTGGCCTCACCGGACGCGACGTTCACCGCTCCGGACACGCCGGAGTCGATGAGCGCCGCGAACGCCGCGGCTACGTCGGCGGCGTGCATGAAGTCGCGCTGCTGGGTGCCCACTCCCGTGCTTGCCCGCTCTCCGCGCGTCAGGGCGCCGGCCACTGACGCGACCAGGCGGCGCTCGTCCTCGTAGGGGCCGTAGAGGAAGAACACGCGCCCCCAGGCGAACTCGATGCCCAGTTCAGGGGCCGCTGCCCCCAGCAGTTCGTGCGTGGCGTGCTTGGCCACGCCGTAAAGGGTGGCCGGGCGCAGGGCCGAGTCCTCGGCGAAGGTGCCGTCGCCCGCTGTCCAGTCGTACTCGGCACAGGTGCCGGCCAGCACCGCCCGCTCACCGCCCGCGGCCGCGAAGGCCCGCGCCAGCGCCAGCGTGGCCTCCACCCAGCGCAGGTTCTCCATCGAGGTCCAGAAGCGCCCGTGCTCGGCGTACCAGGCGAGATGGAGCAGCCGCTCGGGCCGCACCTCATGGATCACCGTGGTGGGGTCGGCCAGTAGATCGGCCTGGTGCCACCTGATGCCGGGCGCAGCGTCCGGCACGGCCTCCCGGCTCGAGACTGCGTGGACTTCGTGCCCGGCCGCCAGCAGCGGCTCGAGCGCGTGGCGCCCGATGAAGCCGGTCGCCCCAGTGACCAAGACGCGGCTCACGGGGCCGTGTAGTCGGCGTACGCCGCGTCACGCTCGGAGATAATGCGTCCCCCGGGGGGCGGCTCGGGCCACTCGATCCCGAACGCGGGGTCATCCCAGCGCACGCCCCGGCCCGCATCGGCCACGTACTCGTGACCCATCATGTAGAGCACCTCTGCACCGTCGACGAGGGTCTGGAAACCGTGCGCCATTCCTACCGGGACGTAAAGGGCCGTCCCGCTCTGCTCGGACAGGTCTACTCCAAACCAGCGCCGGCGGGTGGCTGATTCAGGCCGGAGATCGACGATCACGTCGTGCACTGCCCCGCGCGTGCAGCGCACCAGCTTGGGCTCGCCGTACGGCTCGGCCTGGAAGTGCATCCCTCGAAGTGTGCCCGCGCGTGCGTTGTACGACGTGTTGCACTGCACCACCGAAGGCTCCATGCCGCGCGAGGCCATCTCCTCGCGGTCGAAGGTCCGGGCGAAGAATCCGCGCTCGTCCTCGAGGCGGTCGAGCTCGATTAGCCAGGAGCCCTGAAGGGGCGTCTCCGTGAACCTCACTCGAACAGCTGAAGGTGGGGCGCCCGAGCGACGAACTGGCCACCCCACTCCCGTATGAACGAGAGCTGGTCCATGATCTCGTCCTTCAAGTTCCACGGCAGGATCAGGACGTAGTCCGGCCGGTCGTCATGTAGCGCCTCGGGCGAGCGAATGGGAATGTGGGTACCGGGCAGGAGATGTCCCTGCTTGTGGGGGTTGAGGTCGCAGGTGTAGTCGAGGAAATCAGTCCCCACGCCGCAGAAATTGAGCATCGTGTTGCCCTTCGCCGGAGCGCCGTAACCGACCATCCGATGGCCTTCCCGCTTGAGGGCGATCAGCAGCTCCAGGATCTGGCGCTTCTCCTCGATCACGCGGTGGGCGTAGCCCTCGTAAAGCTCGATGCCCGCGTAGCCTTCGCGGGCCTCGCGCTCGAGCAGCTCCACGGCGCGACTCTCCTGCGGACGCGGATCGTCGACGTGACAGCCAAAAATCCTCAACGACCCTCCGTGCGTGGGCAGCTCCTCGACATCGAACAAGCGCAGGCCGTGGGCTTCGAACACCTTGGACACGGTGGTGAACGAGAAGTAGGAGAAGTGCTCGTGGTAGATCGTGTCCCACTGGTTGCCTTCGATGAGTTGCAGCAGGTGGGGAAACTCCATAGTCAGCTGGCCGCCTTCGGCCAACAGGATCTTCATGCCGGCCACGAAGTCGTTGAGGTCGGGCACGTGCGCGAGCACATTGTTGCCGAGCAGCAGGTCTGCCTTCGACTCCTGGGCCAGGCTGGTGGCGGTCTCCACGCCAAAGAACTCGACCAGAGTCGGAATGCCCTTCTGCAGGGCGACCTTGGCCACGTTGGCCGCCGGCTCGATGCCCAGGACCGGGATCCGGCGCTCGTGGAAGAACTGCAGGAGGTAGCCGTCGTTGGAGGCGAGCTCGACCACGTGGCTCGACTCGTCGAGGCCGAAACGTTCGACCATGGCCTCAACGTAATGTCGCGAGTGCTCGAGCCAAGTGGTCGAGTACGACGAGAAGTAGGCGTAGTCGCCGAAGATGTGCTCCGCGGTCTCGAATTCCTCGAGCTGGACCAGGAAGCAGCGATCGCAGACGAGGGCGCGTAGGGGGTAGAAAGGCTCCATCGCGTTGCCTTGGTCGGGGGTGAGGTAGGAGTTCGCGAGCGGCGACATCCCCAGGTCCACGAAAACCGCGTTGAGCGGCGCGGAGCAGAAGCGACAGGCGGCGGTCATGCGGACAGCTCGAGCTGAGCCGCGGCGAACGAGCTGATCTGACCGAGCGTCGCCTCGCGGATGTCGTCGCCGTCGCGCAGGGCCAGGTACCAAGCGACGATCGAATCGAGCGCTTCATCAAGGTCCCACGCCGGTGTCCAGCTCAGCCTCTCGCGCGCCTTGGTGGAGTCCAGGGCGAGCATCCTGGCCTCGTGCGGATGCGGGCCGGGATCGCTTCGGGCACGCAGGTTTCCCTCCCAGCGCGCCTGCAGTCCCTCCAAGATCGCCCCTACCGTGCGCACGTCGTCCTCGGCCGGCCCGAAGTTCCAGCCGCCCTGGTACTCGGTGGACTCCGCCAGCGCCTGCGCCAGCTGGAGGTAGCCGCTGAGCGGATTGAGCACGTGTTGCCAAGGACGGACGGAGTCGGGGTTGCGGATGCACGCGACGTCATTCGCGAGAGCCGCGCGCATGACGTCAGGTATCAGCCTGTCCTCACCCCAGTCCCCGCCTCCGATCACGTTCCCCGCCCGAGCCGAGCCCAAGCGCGGCCCCGCCGGGTCGGGAGCGAAGAAGGACCGCATGTATGCATCCGAGACCAATTCGGCACAACCCTTGGAGTTCGAGTAAGGGTCGTGGCCGCCCTTGGGGTCGTCCTCGCGAAAGGGCCGGCCCGCTTCGCGGTTGTCGTAGCACTTGTCGGAGGTCACGTTGACCACTGCCCGCACCCCCGGTGTGGTGCGGACGGCCTCGAGCACGTTGACGGTGCCCATGACGTTGATCTCGTAGGTGGCGCGCGGATCCCGGAACGACCTGCGCACGAACGCTTGGGCGCCCATGTGGATCACGATCTCGGGCGCGTGCGAGGCCATCGCCTCGCTCACGGCGTCGGCGTCACGGAGGTCGGCCCACACCTCGGCGATGCCGTCCCCCGCCTGGGCGAGCTCGTACAGCGAAGGCGCGGTGGGCACGGCATGCGCGAGGCCGATGACCTCCGCCTGCATCGTCCGTAGCCAAAGGGTGAGCCAAGCCCCCTTGAAGCCGGTATGACCGGTGACCAGGACCCGTCGGCCCCGCCAGAAGTGGGGATCCACTCCCATCACCACATCCTCCACGGAGCTCCGGACTCCCAGAGCTCCTCCAGGAGGTTCTTGTCACGTAAGGTGTCCATCATCTGCCAGAAGCCGTCGTAGCGATAGGCCGACAAGTGATCGTCCGCGGCAAGCCGCTCGAGGGGCTCGCGCTCCCAGACCGTGTGATCGCCTTCGATGTAATCGCCCACCTTCGGGGACAGGACGAAGAAGCCACCGTTGATCCAGGAGCCGTCGCCGTGGGGCTTCTCGATGAACGCGTTGACACGGCCGGCGTTGGTCTCGAGCGCTCCGAAGCGCCCCGGCGGCTGCACGGCCGTGACCGTCGCCAGCGTCTTCTGCCGGCGGTGGTACTCGACCAGCGCGGTGATGCTCATGTCGGTGAGCCCGTCCCCGTAGGTGAAGCAGAAGTCCTCATCGCCGAGGTACGGCAGGACCCGTTTGAGACGGCCACCCGTCATGGTTTCCTGGCCGGTGTCGACGAGGGTCACGCGCCAAGGCTCCGACCCCGCTTGATGTACTTCCACCTCCCCGGAGCCGAGGTCGAAGGTCACATCGCTGGCGTGAAGGTAGTAGTTGGCGAAGTACTCCTTGATGAAGTAGCCCTTATAGCCAAGGCAGATCACGAAATCGGTGATCCCGTGGGCGGCGTAGAGCTTCATGATGTGCCACAGGATCGGATGACCGCCGATCTCGATCATCGGCTTCGGGCGAACGCTGGTCTCCTCGCTTATCCGGCTGCCCACTCCTCCGGCAAGAATTACCGCCTTCATTCACAAGCTCTCGGTCGGCTCGGTGCTCACGCGGTCAAGGACGCTAGCCGATCCCTTAGGGTGGACGGCTCGTGCAACGACGCGCCCTCATCACCGGCATCACTGGCCAAGACGGCTCCTACCTGGCCGAGCTGCTGCTCGACAAAGGCTACGAGGTCCACGGCATGGTTCGTCGCTCCTCGACGGAGACGTTCCAGCGCCTTCAGGGCATTCGCGACGACATCGTGCTGCACACGGGCGACCTGCTCGACCAGCGCTCGCTGGTCGACGTCCTGCGCGAGTGCGAGCCGGAGGAGATCTACAACCTCGCCGCCATGTCCTTCGTGGCCGCCTCTTGGTCGCAGCCGGTGCTGACCACCGAGTTCACCGCCACCGGCGTCACGCGCATGCTCGAGGCCATGCGCGAGTCCGCGCCCGCGGCGCGCTTCTACCAGGCCTCGTCGTCGGAGATGTTCGGCAAGGTGCTGGAGGTGCCGCAGCGCGAGAGCACGCCGTTCTATCCGCGCTCGCCCTACGGGGTTGCGAAGTGCTACGGGCACTTCATCACGGTCAACTACCGCGAGTCCTACGACCTGTTCGCGGCGTCCGGGATACTTTTCAACCACGAGAGTGAACGCCGGGGGTTGGAGTTCGTCACGCGCAAGGTCACTCACGGCGCCGCCGCCATCAAGCTCGGCCTCAAGGATGAGCTGGCGCTCGGGAACCTCGATGCCGAGCGCGACTGGGGCTATGCCAAGGACTACGTCGAGGCCATGTGGCTGATGCTCCAGCAGGACGAGCCCGACGACTTCGTAATCGCCACCGGCGAGGCGCATTCCGTTCGCGAGCTGGTGAGGGTGGCCTTCGAGTGCGCCGGGCTCGACCCGGAGCAGTACGTGCGCATCGATGAGCGCTTCATGCGTCCCGCCGAAGTCGAGCATCTGATCGGCGACGCCTCCAAGGCGCGCGAAAAGCTTGGCTGGGTGCCGCACACCCCCTTTGAGGAGATGGTGCGCCTGATGGTCGATTCCGATCTCGAGATGCTCGCCGCCGGGGTGCCGCAAAAACAGGCAGGCTAGCCGCATGGCCGAGCCGCCCGGCGAGTGCGATCTCGCGATTGTTGGGGCAGGCATTCTCGGCTTGGCCGTCGCACGTGAGCTCACCCGGCGGCGCCCGGGCCTGCGTGCCGTAGTGCTCGAGAGCGGACCGGAGGTGGCCGGCGGTCAGAGCGGCGCCAACAGCGGCGTTATCCACGCCGGCATCTACTACCCGCCCGGCTCGCTCAAGGCCCGCCTATGCGTGTCGGGCGCGCGGGAGATGTACTCCTACTGCGAGCAGCACTCGATTGCTCACGAGCGCTGCGGCAAGCTGATCGTGGCGCGTGACCGAACTGAGTTAGACCGACTCGCCGAGCTCGAGCGCCGCGGCCGCGAGAACGGGGTGCCCGGCCTGCGCCGCCTTTCCTCCGAAGAGCTGCGCGAAGTCGAACCCCACTGCCGCGGGGTCGCGGCGCTGCACTCACCTGCCACCGGGATCGTCGACTTCGCCCGGGTGGCCCGGGTGATCGCCGGCGAGCTGCAGGAAAGCGGTGTGGCGCTGATGACCGGCGCCGGCGTCGACAACGTGACGGGCGCCCGCGGCCGCCTGGTGCTCCGACACCGACGAGGAGAGGCACGCGCCCGCTTTGCCGTTTTCTGCGCTGGGCTGGGATCGGACCGCCTGGCCGTGGCCGCGGGCGCCTCTCCCGATCCGCGCGTGGTTGCCTTTCGGGGCGCCTATCTGTACCTGCGCCCCGAGCGCCGGCATCTGGTGCGCTCGCTGATCTATCCCGTTCCCGACCCGTCGCTGCCCTTCCTCGGCGTCCACCTCAGCC
>Ga0136617_10001688_pt1 | contig 19609 bp, 23 predicted proteins | sample AntDrymUQ3222106_2_FD_129672 | JGI IMG/M metagenome (GOLD analysis project Ga0136617, IMG submission 129672) | Polar desert sand microbial communities from Dry Valleys, Antarctica - metaG UQ322 (21.06) | ecosystem: Environmental > Terrestrial > Soil > Desert | place: Antarctica: Dry Valley... | reverse complement strand
TTCTTTCAGGCGGATATTTCGCGATATGCGCGTCCATCTCCGCTATTATCTCACGCGAAAACTCCGCCACCTCGTCCGAGACGATAATCTTGTCCGTGTAACTTGTTGGACTTGCTGCTGCCGCCATATTCTATCCAGATAATTTTTCTTCCAGCTGAAAAACGCGAACTTCAAGCTGACCGACGCTCTCCGAGACGTCCAGCATAGCTTCAATACGGTCATTTAATTCGTCCAGTTCAATTCGAATCTGTCTTGCTTCCTCATCCAGGCTCGTCAGCTTTAGCTCAACCAAACTGAGCTTCGTCTCGACAACCGAGAGACGTTTATCGATTTCAATTACTTTCGAGGCGACATCATCAGTGACCTTTCCGTCGACTATTCGAACTTGCTCCTGCAGAACTTCGAGGCGCCCGTTAATCATTTCGAACCGTTTGTCGTGCTCGCCTGCTTTCAAAATCAGCGTCTGCATGTGACGCATCATTTCAGACTTAAATTGACTGTCAGAAATTTCTTCAGCCATATGCTACCTATCAATCTCCCCAAGCACAATATCCAGGGACCCAATAATAGCTACAACATCCGCGACCATTTCGCCCTCGCTCATTACGGGCAGGGCGGCGAGGTTTACGAAACTTGGCCCGCGGAAATGAACTCTATCCGGTTTGGGCCCGCCGTTCGATTTCATGTAGACGCCGAGTTCGCCCTTCGAGGCCTCGATCGGCATATAAACCTCACCTTCCGGCACGTTGAAGCCCTCGGCGACGATCAAAAAGTGGTGAATGAGCGAATCCATATGCTTTCGCATATCGTCGCGGTCGGGAAGTACGACTTTCGGCGCGTCGGCTTTTGTCGGCCCGGGTTTTAGGCGTTCAAGGGTCTGACGGACGATCTTGTGCGATTCGTTAAGCTCGCGCATTCGCACGCGGAATCGCGCCCAACAGTCACCATCCGTTTCGACCGGAATATCAAAATCGTAAGTTTCATAACCGCAGTATGGATTATGAAGCCGCAGATCGAGCCCGATGCCGCTGCCGCGCAGACAAGGCCCGGTCAGGCCCCAGTTTATCGCTTCTTCCTTATCGATGACGCCGACTCCCTGCGTGCGGCTTTGCCATATAGTATTTCCCGTAACGAGTGTTTCGAATGTATCGAGAGCTTCGGGAAAGTCTGCCATAAACTGCTTGACGCGGCGCTCGAAACCGGCCGGCAGATCCATCATCAGGCCGCCGATCCGGAAATAGCTCGGAGTCATTCGCCCGCCCGAAGCGGCTTCGATCAGGTTCATTATCTTTTCGCGCTGGCGAAAACAGAAAAAGAAAACGCTCATTGCGCCGAGATCGAGCGCGCTCGTGCCGAGCCACACCATATGCGACGCGATCCGCTGAAGCTCGCACATCAAAACGCGGATGACCTGCGCCCGTTCCGGAATTTCCAGGGCAAGCAGTTTTTCGGCCGCCATCACATACGCCAAATTGTTTCCGAGTGGATTCAGATAATCCATCCGGTCAGTAATGACGATGCCCTGCTGGTATTTCTTGTATTCAAAAAGCTTCTCCATTCCCGTGTGGAGATAACCGATGTCGGGAATCGCTTTGACGACCAACTCGCCGTCGAGCCGCAGATCGAGTCGCAAAACGCCGTGAGTCGATGGATGCTGCGGCCCCATCGAAAGCGTCATCTCCGAATCGAGCGGCTGATCAGCCAACTCGAATTGACTGGGAATATTTTCGATAACTGCGCTCATACGAAATTAGGATGTAAAAATGTCTGCAAGTTTTAACAAAAATTCGGGAATAAGTGGGTTTCGATTGCTTCGTAAACTCAAACCGTTTAACTAACTGCTGACCACCCTCCACCAAACGATATACCTCGACCGTATTAAACATACCGTCAACCACCCAATATTCCTTTACTCCGTAATCACCATAAAGCTTTCTCTTATAAATTCGGTCGCGTTTAATGTCCTGCTTACCGTACGACAAAATCTCAATCATCAATTCGGGAGCGGCTGTGAACTTACCTTCAAATCTCTCATCTTCACGCGCTACATTTTTTTTGACTGTTTCGTGTGTGGCAAAAACAAGATCGGGAATTTACGGCATCTGTCGGGGCGAAATCACACCAGGAGTGGTAAAAATTTCGCTTATCGAATTTTTCTTCAGATATAGCTGATTGAAATATTAAATTAGTAACGGTTCGTTGATGATCGAGATGCTGTGCATAAGACACGAATAATTTTCCTCCATCAATTCATAGCGGTTTTCGTCTTCGGGCATAAAATCCAGATCATCCACCGTAAAGGTTATCGGCAGAGGGCGAACTTCGGTCAACGCTTTTTGGAGATTTTCAGGAATCATATCTTAGTAAATCGTGAATCGTGAATCGTAAATCGCAAATTGTGAATCGTAAATCCGGAGATTTAACTATTTACGATTGACGATTTACTAATTCATGCTGTACGGCTCGTAACCCCGCAGCGGATAATCTTTTCTCAGCGCGTGGCCGTCAAAATCGCTCGGAAGCAGGATTCTTCTCAAATCGGGATGGCCGTCGAATATAACGCCGAAGAGATCGTACGTTTCGCGCTCATGCCAATCGGCGGTTTTCCAAATCGTCGTGACGGTCGGCACGTTGGGCTCGTCCTCGCTCAATAAAATCTTCAATCGCAGGCGGCTGTAATGTTCGGTTGAAAATAGGTGATAGTTTACCTCGAAACGCGGATTTTCTTCCGGGCCGCGGTCGGCACCGCACAGGTCGGCCAGCATATCAAAGCCGTGTTTCGTCTTTAAAACCCAGCAAACATCCACGATCGACTCGCGCGGGACAAAAGCCGTGACCTCGCCAAAGGCTTCCTTGACTTCAGCAATCCAGGCGACGTTCTCGTCCTTCAATTTTTGGACAAACTCGTGAAGCTTTTCAGTCATAATAAATAAACAATTTAAACCACAGAGGCGCAGAGACACAGAGAAGAATATATATTAAAAACTCCGTGTCTCTGCGTCTCTGTGGTGAAATCTCCTTACGAAGAACGCCGTTTCTCGTGTCGTGACGGAATCGAATAAGGCCGTGAAACCTGGTTCTGGGCCACTTCGATCTCAGTTTCCTTTTCCAGGGCGGTTCCCTCGGTTACCGGCAGGGTGCCGGGAACGATAGACACGCGTGACTCCGGTTCGAAAGTGTCCCGGCGGTCCTTCATTGATTCGTTCATGATCTTGTCCTGCAGCATCATGATCGCGTGAACCAGCATTTCCGGACGCGGCGGACAGCCGGGAACGTAAATATCAACTGGCACAATCTTGTCGACGCCCTGCACGATAGCGTAATTATCGAAAACCCCGCCCGATGTTGCGCACGCGCCCATCGAGATGACCCATTTCGGCTCTGGCATTTGATCGTAAATACGCCGCAGAACCGGAGCCATTTTGCGCGAAACCCGCCCTGAAACGATCATCACATCCGCCTGCCGCGGGCTGGCACGAAAAGTTTCGGCTCCGAAACGCGAAAGATCGTTGCGTGCGGAGACGGTGTTCATCATCTCGATCGCACAACACGCCAACCCGAAAGTTGCAGGCCAAAGGCTTGATTTCCGTGCCCAATTGACGACGGCGTCCAACTTAACCGTGACAACATCCGGCAGAGACTCGAATAATGTATTTTCCAAACCCATGTCTTAATGTAACGCCCGCTGGCTGTATCGGCGGCATCTGGCCGGCGATGTGAAGGCAAATGCCTCCACGACAGCCGCTGTCCGGGCGGCGGTAAGTTTATGCTGCGAGTTTCATTTCCGAAGCTCTCTTCGTTTTCGCCAATTGTTTGGTTTCCGCACGAGCTTCGGCGCGAGCCTGTAAACCCCAGTCGAACGTGCCTTTTTTCCAAACGTAAATGTACCCGACCACCAGCGTCCCCAGAAACACTAAAATTTCCAAGAAAGCGATCGTTCCGAAGGCAATGCCGCTGATTCGCTCTTCCGCCAGAAGGCTCTTAAAAGCCACGGCAAAAGGAATTATAAACAGAACTTCTATATCGAACAGAAGGAAGATAACCGCGACGGTATAAAATTTTATCGAAAAGCGGTCGCGCGCAGATCCGACCGGATCTTTTCCGCATTCGTACGGCATCAACTTCACCGCAGTTCTCTTGCGCGGGCCAATTAACTGTGTGACCAGAAGCTGACTGGCGGCAAAGCCGATCGCAACGAGAAACATTATGCCTATCGGGACATAATCCATTAAGCTGTACTCAGTCATCGATACCTCTAAAATCCCGTTTCCAAGCCGTAAAGAATCTAAAATTAACACCACATCTCTCAATAAAATTTTGAGAATCTTTTGTACAACGTCAATCGTAAGTTACACCCGATTTAGTGTCAAGGCACTGGAAAATACATGCGATTATATCGATAAACAAAGTCCTCTAACCTTCCGTGTGTCTCCACCGAATCGGCACAATTATTTTATTGATCATCATACATTTGAATTCGAAGGCTCTTTAAAGAGAAAATCTAACAGGAGCAGACATGAAAGTTTTTATAAACGGCGAGGCGAAGGAAATCCCGAATGGGCTTAATTTGGAAGAACTTCTCCGACATTTTTCTTTGCCGACGCAGCGAATCGCGATTGAATTGAACACGGCGGTGGTCCGTCGCAAGGAATGGGAAAATATCCAAGTTAACCCTGCCGACAAGGTCGAGGTGATTCACTTCGTCGGCGGCGGCTAGGTCAGAACTATCTGTGGGATGGGTGTTGAACGAGGTGTTACCTTCATAACTATCTAATTCTCCGCGTTTCTATTTAGCGCTTTGTTGCGTGGGTTCGCCGAAGTTAAAGGCTGTACATTACGTTCTCCGCGGCATTTGCATGGAAATTCTTAAGAGATATGTCAGACACTTTCGTACTTGCCAGAAAATCCTTCAGTTCCCGTTTAATTATCGGGACCGGAAAATACCGCTCGTTTCAGGAAATGCAGGCGGCTCATATCGCTTCCGGCGCGGAAATGGTGACCGTCGCGGTAAATCGCGTGCCGCTCGACAGGAAAGCCGAATCCTTCCTCGATTATCTGGCTCCTGAGATGCAAATTTTGCCGAACACGGCCGGGTGTTATGACGCCGACCACGCGATTCGAACGGCCCGGCTGGCCCGCGAGGCGCTTGAAACCGATTGGATAAAGCTCGAAGTTATCGGCGATCCGGTCACGCTTTTACCGGATAACGAGCAAACGCTCGAAGCTGCGAAGGTGCTTGTAAAAGAAGGATTTATCGTGCTTCCTTATTTTACCGATGATCTGATCATGGCAAAAAAGCTGCTCGACGCAGGCTGTCCGGCCGTAATGCCGCTCGCCGCGCCGATCGGCTCCGGTTTGGGTGTACAGAATCCTGTGAATCTGCGGATAATGCGGGAACAGTTGCCAGATGCCTTGATAATTGTCGATGCCGGCGTCGGGGTGCCGTCGGATGCGGCGATAGCAATGGAACTCGGCGCCGATGCGATTTTGATGAATACCGCAATTGCCGAAGCACGCGATTCTGAGCAAATGGCAACGGCAATGAGCTTTGCCGTCCAGGCGGGCCGGTTGGCATATCTTTCCGGCCGCATGCCGAAACGCCTTTACGCGTCTGCGTCCAGTCCGATCAATGGCGCGATCAAATAAGATTTCAAAATGGTGAATCAAAAAATAGTGAAGTTAGGAGAATTTCAATGTTAAGAACGTTGATGGCAACGATATGGCGCGAGAGTGACGGATACGTTCCATCTGTTCCGAGATCGACGTCGCCAGCCAGGGCGACACGGTTGAACAAGCTCGCATCGATTTACGCGAGGCCGTCGAGTTGTTCTTTTGAAACTGCTCATCCGAACGAGATTTCGGGCAGGTTAAATTCCACGACTTAACTTTTTTCGTAATTCGGATATCGAGCGTTCCGAATTTGAAAACGAGTGATCGACTTATGACAGTTCAACTATTATTTTTTGGCGCGACGGCGGATATTACTGGTGAGAGAGAGATTGATTTTTCGATCAAAAAAAACTCTCGCGCAAGTCAAACTTTCTCCGAAATCGTCGAGAGATTCCCGGGTTTAGCCCAGCACAAACTTCTTTTCTCGATTAATCAGGAATACGCGGAAGGCCATGAAACTCTCCACGACGGCGATGAGCTTGCGATTTTTACGGCAGTTTCGGGCGGATAAGAATATCGGCGCACAAAGGCGCAAATGCGCAAAAAAAAGGAATTTTCTGAGCATTTTGCGCCTTTTTGCGGCGAATCTATCTTATGGATTTTTGTGAGCTCACTTATGAACCGATTGACATAAACGACGTCGCGCGCCGTATCGTGCTGCCCGAATGTGGTGCGACGGTCACGCTTGACGGCTACGTTCGCCAGTTTACTAATCAACGCGAGACGCTGCACCTTTTTTACGAGGCCTACGAGCCGATGGCGCTCAAGGAAATGAAAAAGCTGACCGAACAGGCGCATAAACATTTTGAAATCTCGAATATCGGGATTGCCCACCGTCTCGGAAAGTTGAAAATCGGAGACACAAGCGTCGTTATTTCGGTCGCCGCGCCTCATCGTAAGGCCGCGTTTGAAGGGTGCGAGTGGTTAATTCGCGAGCTAAAGCGAACAGTTCCGATTTGGAAGAAGGAAGTTTACGCCGAAGGTGAGGTTTGGGTGGAAGGTGAGCAAACAACGAATAGCGAATAGCGGAAATCAAAAACTTGCCATGGCTCTGGTGACTAATTCGTCAAAGTGTTTTTCGAGATTTTTATTTGCTCCGCGAAGGCCGGCAACGACTTTTTCTCCCCACTCGACGTATTCGCGCCGCCTCTCATTTGACCAGCCGACGGGCGGATTTTCCACTACATCGCGGATATTGCTGATCTTATCGGCTAGCTTGACCAGCTTCGCCCCGTGAGAAAGATTGGGAGCATGCTCGATTTGTTTCTGCTTGCGTTCGGCTTTTGGGAGCGATTTGTCGTCCGTTAATTCCAACACCATTTTGCAAACTTCATCTCCGAAAAGCTCAATGATTTCTTCTTTCGTTGTTTCGGTATCTTCGATAGTGTCGTGTAAAGCCGCAGCAATCAGGATATTGAAGTCTTCGACCATTCCGATATTGGTCAACAGATTAACTACTTCGAGCGGGTGATTAATGTAGGGGGCTTCCTCGTCGCCTTTCCGCGTTTGGCCGCTATGCATTCGCGCGGCGAAATGGGCGCTTTTGGTGAATTGGGCTAAATCAGACATGATTGTGAAGGTTAAAAAAATCGATGCCTTTACGTCGTTCGTCAGCTTTCAACTTTTTTACCTTATGACCTCAATCGCCAACGTCTGCTGACCCGAAATGATAAACTCGGCGGGAACAACTTCCAATTCGCTGACAACAGTTTGGACAGCCGGCTTGATGCCTCCGGCGGTTCGGTCGTTGTTCAATGTCGCTAAAACCGACGGCGGCAGATTCGGCATTTCACTCGCGCCGATGATAGCTCCGTTTGTAGTTCGGAACGTTTGAGCGTAGAGCCGGTCAGGAAGCTTTATTTTATTGATGGTTTTGATCAATTCCGCGAGGTCGCGAGGCACAAACTGCTGGGTCGCCGACGCTTGTTGAATCGAAGAGCCGTCGCCGATCGTCACCGAAAACATCCCGGCCGGAGTATCCGCCGGAATTATTATCGGAATTTTCTGCACGAAAATTCTTCCCGTATTCGTCCTTGCAAAAGCCTGTATCTCGACCGTCTCGCCGGCTCGCACCCGTGTCCGGTCAAGCGATATTCTTTCCAGCACGGCGGTTTTACTCCCGTCATTTGAGGTAAGATTCAAATCTACCCGGCTGATCTCCATGCCTTCGAAACGGCTTTTCAAAAGCGCCGATACCGGTATGGCAACCGCGGCGGCCGCATGCTGCGTGGCTTGTCCACCGGCAAACCGGCGGTCGATCCTGATCGGTTCCTGACCATTAATTTTGATCTCGCCGCTTACTTGGACCATCGAATCGCCGATGCTGCGTTCCTGGGCAACGACGGTGTTATATACTGCTATATTCAAAAGAAGCGGAGTAAGAAAGTCGTCCTTGGCGACCTCGAAGTTCAGAGTGTCGGTCTGGCCGCGGCTCGTTTCGACATTGATTCTGACAGGGATCATTTTCGGCGCCTGACCTAGTTTTCCGTAAACGCCGGTCGCGCGATCCTGCGTCATCGTGCCGACCATCGAATCGGGAACCGCAAGCTTAAAAGAATTGTTAACGCTTGGGATAACCGTCACGACATGCGATTCCGACATCGGCAGATCGGAAATGCCGAGACTCAAAAAAGGGTGTCCAAAGGCATATATCTTCTCGCCGTCACGCCATGTCACGGTACCAGCCGCCGCCATGCTGTAATCGCCTCTAGTCAACTGCATCGAAACCGAATCGCCGCCAACCAGCGTGGTACTATCCGCTTTTTTCAAAGAAGTTATTGCCGCCGACCCGCCGGCTGCCGAAACCGACAGCAGCCCTACCTGCATCAACTGTGGTGCGAATAAATTCAAAGCCTCTTGCGTAAATCCAGTGAAGGTGACCGGCGTGGCGATCGGTTGAAATGATTGCCCCGCCACGGCCATGAGAGGCGAATTGGGGTTCATTCCCGACAGAAGAGCGTTTGTCACGGCGGCATTTCTCGGAAAATCCGGCTGCCAGTTTGTCGACGCAAGCTCGGAAAACGAAACAGGACGCGGTTGCGCCGCGTTGGGTTTGACACCTTGTTTTTGCTCGAAGATAGCGATCATCTGCTCGATGGGCGTTATTCCGCAGATCGGTTCCTTCGCAAACGGAAAGCTGTATGAAATAGCGCCCACGAGTTTGCCGTTTATATATACTGGCGAGCCGGACATTCCCGCGAATACGCTTGTCCGGTCTGCCGCGCCGCCGCTCAACCGCCCGACAATCAAGTCCTGTTTCGGCCCAACGCCGCCAGGCAGCACACCCAGAATTTCGACATTGAATTCTTCGGGTTCGCTGCCGCGAAATACCGTTCGCGCGATGCCCCGCATGCCTTCTCTTACGTGCGACAATGGCAGGAACTGCGTCGCCGCCTCTTCGTTAACGGCCGCCGCTTTCGTGTTTACGCCGGTGATTTGCGCGTTAATAGTAATGCATAAAGCGAAAAACAGGATCGACAAAGTGCTAATTCTTACGTTAATCATTTGAAAAATTCTTCCTTTATAGCGGTGCTCATGTTAACATTTTATGACGAGTTTCTAAAGCTTTTTTCTAATGAACAGGCTTTTAAGACTCGAATAATCGATGTCCGGTTGTATACTCCTTTTTCCATTTCATATCCAAAGACTCGTCTATCTTTAAACCCTTGCACGATTCTCTCTCGTATTTCGTTAAATATCGATCTTCTTTTTACTGTGGCCATTCGTCTGAGCCGCTTTGTGTATTTCGGCATTTTCTTCCATTTTGCCGACGGCTTGATTCAGAATTCCGCGTAGACGCCGAAGCCTTTCCGTCGTCGACACCATTTCCAACAAACGATATTTCAAGGCATTGTCAAGATTGAACGCCGCGGTGATGAAAAAGGATAATTGCTCGGGCTCGGCCTGTTGGATTTCCGGAGGTCGTCCGCGGTTTCCGCTTAAGTCGAATGCTGCCCTCGCTACACGTTTGAATAGCTCGAAGAGCTCATCGGATATCGGCTTCAAAATGCTTTCTTCTTCATCAACGTCCTCGAAAAATACGACCTCGGCCGTAAAATACGATTTGCCGAGATCGACGTAACTGAGCAATCGGTAGCGGATAATTCCCGCCGTCAGGATGTTCGAGCGTTCGTCCGGTGTAGTTTGAATCTCGCGTATTTCCGCGGCACAGCCTACGGTTCCGATCGCAGGCTTTTCCGCAAAACTCTCTTTGGGGTCGAAATAGGAAAGCCCGAAAATATTGCCCGTTAATGCGATATCGCGAAGCATTTGCCGATAACGAGGCTCAAAAATATGAAGCGGCAGAAGCTCGTTCGGAAGTAACACAAGCGGAAGCGGAAACAATGCCAGCTGCTTTATTCCATCAACTTTTTCAGAAGCCTCGGACATAAATCTGAATAGCGCGAGTGTAAATTTACTGCGAGTGTTCCCTTACCCGATTTCTAAAGAAATAAAATCGACGATCTTTTCCGGCGGCTCTTCGCTCAAAGCCTGTCGCTTCACGCCGATAACGAGTCTCGCCATATCTTCTGCACGCATTTTATAACGATTATCACGGGCGATGAGGTCTTCGATCACGCGCCGTTCCAGTGTTTCGCGGCCGGCATCTTCTTCCAAGTCCGCCGCTACTGCGTATTCCACCGGCGCCGAATGGTTCTTGATGCGAATGTGCAGAGCTCCGGTCAGCTTTTGGGCTTCTTCACGGATCTTTTGAATTTCCAAAAGAGAATTGGGGAAGCCGAGATGTCCGCGCATGGTGATTTCGATGATTGGCTGCGGCGAATCGTCTTCTGCAATGCGGGCCTCGTCTGCGAGCTTTTTCAAAATGTCGTTCGTAATCTCTTTGGCATTCGAATAACCGGAAACGTCAAAAGATATACGCTGAAACGGCCGCTGGCGATAGTCTGTTGCATGCCGTGCGGAAACCTGGTTATCTTCGTCTACTTCGACTACGAACACGCCGCGCGTCTCGCGGTATTCGCTGATATTCGTAACTTCCAGGGAGCCCGGATTAAAGGCCCAATTGTCGATCTCATAATGCATGTGCGTGTGACCGAGTCCAACATAATCCGTGGTCGATTTTAGTTCCTTTAATGCCGCTAGCGAGAGGGCGGGAATCGGGTGTGTTTGATGGCCTTCGACGTCGGTGTGCAGCATCAGAATATGAAAAGCACCGTCACGCCGATTTTCCTTGATTGCCGCTGTGAGCATCGGAATCGCCCAATTTGCCGAGGCTCCGTACCAATGTGAGCCGAAGATTCGCGCCCGTCCGATGTCTATAAAACCGCCTCTGCCCTCATGCCACTTTTCGTAGCTCATTTTCCCTTCGTGGTTTGTAGGCTCGAGCAAATAAATAAGGTTCCAGTTGGCCAATGAGCGAAGCCAGCTGTAATCGCTGTCGTTGTGTTTTTGGTCGTGATTGCCCTCGATGGCAACAATCGGAATGCCCGCATCCTTCAGAAGATTCAAGCCTGCGACCGCATAATTCATCGTTTCGGGAGGTACGCTCCGTTTATGAAAAAAATCTCCGCACATTATCACGAAATCGACCTTTTCCGCGATGGCGTATTTTTCTAAAACGTCTTTCCACGCATCGAAAAAATCGCGGGGGCTTTCGGCAAGCTGGTAACGCGTACAGCCGAGATGCACGTCTGAAATGTGGAGAAATTTCATGATCGTATTTTACCACAGAGACTCAGAGGTGCAGAGCAAAGCAGGAAAGGGGCAGTGTTTCAGTTTGTACTAAACAGTTTTCTGATCTTATTTATTTGGAGTTCCGCCATTGCTAACCGAGCCGACCAAAAAGAAAACGATTTTTTCGTGACTTTTCGTGTTGTTTTGCAGTTTCATTCTTAAGCTGGGACCGAAACCACTAAAACACACTAAACAGCACGAAAATAATTCAAACTGAACCGTTACCAGGAAGGCAACCGGACTACTCCTTTCTATTTCGTCTTGACTTCAAATTCTCTGTGTCTCCGAGTCTCTGTGGTAGATTATCAGTTATGGATAAAGTCATCCTGATTACCGGAGCGTCGACAGGTATCGGCAACGAAACGGCCAAACTCTTCCAAGCGAAAAACTGGAAGGTTGCGGCGACTATGCGCGTTCCGGAGAAAGCCGAGGATCTTCAGAAGATCGTCGATCTCGCATGCATCAAGCTGGATGTGACCGATGTCGAATCCATCAAATCGGCAATTGCTGAAACTCTGGAAAAATTCGGCGGGATCGATGCTGTTGTGAATAATGCCGGCTACGGGCTCATCGGCCCGTTCGAGGCAGCCGGAGAAGAGCAAATAAATAATCAATTCCAGACAAATGTCTTTGGTCTTATGAACGTCTGTCGTGAGATATTGCCGTATTTTCGTGAACGGAAAAAGGGAATTATCGTCAATATTGCATCGGTAGGCGGGCGGATGACGTTCCCGTTTTACAGCCTTTATCATGCGTCGAAATGGGCGGTCGAGGGATTCAGCGAATCCTTGCAATATGAGCTCGAGCAATTCAATATACGCGTTAAGATAATCGAACCGGGTCCGATTAAAACGGACTTTTATTCCCGTTCACAAAGTGTAGCGAGCAGGGAAGGCCTGACGGCGTACGACTATTTTCTCGGTAAGGCGATCCCTAATATGCAAAAAGCTGGAGTCGAGGGGCCGGAAGCAGGTATAGTCGCCCAAACGATTTACGACGCCGTTACCGATGGCTCTAAGAAAATGCGATACGGCGTGAACACCAGGGGAATCCTAATGGCACGGAAGCTCCTCCCCGACAGGTTGTTCTTCACCGTCATCAGAAATGCCATTTTGAGATAGCAAAATCTGGCAAAAGGTGAGAAAATATTAATAATTGTATTGGCAATCCTATTTGAACCGGCCATTTCCCCTGATTACCCGATTAAATAAGCTAGTGCTTTTCGGCTTTTCGGCTTTTCGTCGCCTTTATTATTTTGCGAAAAATGAAAATCTTACTTTATAACCCTGACAATGGCATAACGCGCAATTTCATGCCGCATCTGTGGATGTTTCTTTTGCAATCCTTGACCCCGAAGGAACACGAAGTAATCTTGATCGACGGAAACGCCAAGGCAATGACCCGGGAAGAGCTTGTGCAATTTTGCAGGGACGAGAATATCGGACTCGTCGGCATCGGGGCAATGACGAGGATGGTCGCCCGCGCTTACCGCGTGGCCGATGCTTTACGTGCCGCCGGGGTTCCGGTTGTAATGGGCGGCCCGCATGTTACCGAGTGCCCGGACGAGGCGTTGGGACGAGATGGCGGGCCGCGTCATGCTGATGCCGTTGCACTCGGCGAAGCAGACGAAACGTGGCATCTGATCGTAGAGGATGCCGCGAACGGCAAATTAAAGGAAATTTATCAACCCGAAATAGATGCAAAGGGCAATGACAAAAAGCCCAGCCTTCAGCCATATCCGCATATTCCGTGGCAAACGCTGGATTTGGAACAGTTCAGTCTCGTACCCAAATTTCTGCAGCCTATGATGTCGAAATTTGGGGAGGGTTGGGGAAAGTTCTTTGTAGTTCCCATCGAGACCGGCCGCGGCTGTCCGTACGGCTGCGAATTTTGTACCGTGACCGGCTTTTTCGGCGATTCGATCCGTTTTCGGACCAATGAGAGCGTGATCGAAGAGCTTCTCCGCCTCAAGGCCCGAGCCAAAAGCGAGAAGGGACAGGTCGCCGTATTTTTCATCGACGACAATCTTGCCATCAACAAAAAGCGTCTCAAATCGCTGCTCCGCGACATGATCGCCGCCGGGGCCCAGTTGCCTTGGGTCGCCCAAATAAGCGCGAATCTGCTCGGCGATGAGGAACTCGTTGATCTAATCGCCGAAGCCGGCGGAAAATGGATCTTTATCGGGATGGAATCGATCGATCCGGCGAATATGGCGGATGTAAATAAGCAATTTTCGAAACCCTCCGATTATAAAGCCGTGCTGGACGGCCTGGCGAAACGAAACATTTTCGCCATTACATCGTTTATTTTCGGAATGGACAATGACACGGTCGGCGTCGCTAAGCGGACCGTCAGCGAAATAGAAAGTTGGGCTCCCGGTCTGCCTGTTTTTGGGCAGCTGACACCGTTTCCGTCTACGCCGCTCTACACACGTTTGCAGGAAGCCGGGCGGCTTCACAGGCCGAAGCACTGGCTCGAATTTGCTCCGTTCGTGATGGCGCACAATCCGTTAAAGATGACGATCGAGGACGCAAAGGTGGAAACATTCGATGCGTGGTCGGTTTCATATAGCCCGGAGCGTAACTTTGAAGCGATAGAATCTATCAAGCACGCACCGATCGATGTCCGCATCAGCCATCTTGTAGCACGCCTGTTTTTCCGCGGCATATATTTCCCTCAGATGGGCAAGTCCGCGTGGATTAAATTACTGTTCGATAACAGGCGGCCGATCTTAAGCCTGGCAAAAGAGGGCGTGAAAACATGGCGGAAGGCCCGGCGCCGTCGGAAAGTAACACCCGAGATGTTGTCGGCCAATGAGACACGAATTACCCGAGCCTAATCTTATAATCCTGACATTCGTGTAAATCGATTTTCTATTTTATTACTTACTCTTACTCGTCAGCATCAGTTTCCACTGGATGCTTTAAGATTTAAGCGGCCGAATTCAGCCAGAAGTGGTTCCAAGTTCTGTACGGCGGCATCGTGAACTACTCCATTCGACGCAAGGATGCCGTTATAATTCCGTACATCGCCGAGATCATAACGGATATTGCTGCCGAAAATATCTGTCAGCTTTCCGCCTGCTTCTTCGAGAATGACTTGCGGCCCGCATGTATCCCAGAATTTTGTGCGGTGCGAGAGATGAATATAGAGGTCGCATATATTTTCCGCTATTAAACCGACTTTCACACCGACCGAACCGCGCTGAATTTCCCGGCGAAAGCCGAATTCTTCGGCGATTCGTCCCATTTTTGGACTGCGATGATTTCTCGACACCGCCAGATTCATGTTGCCAAAGCGGGTTTCATCCGAAACCCGGAGCCGAATCGGCGGGTTATCGCCCTCCGCGAGAAAAGCTCCATTACCTCTCGAAGCATAAAACAAAGCATTTCTGGCCGGCAATAAAACGGCTCCGAGAATGGGAAAGCCATTTTCAGTCAGGCCGATCTGCACGGCGAAATCGCCGTCCTTCTTTATAAATCCCGAGGTTCCATCAATCGGATCGATGATCCAAACGCGGTTTCGCGACATGCGATTGTCAAGTTCGTCAGTTTCTTCTTCAGAAAGAATCGCGTCATCGGGAAAGCTCTCTGCAATGCCTTCGACAATGATCCTGCTCGCCGTCCGATCCGCGATCGTTACCGGCTCCGCAAAATTATCCATTCCGAGTTTTTCTTCGGCGATGATTTCGAGGGCGTAATATCCCAGAATCGCTTTGCCCGCTTCGTGTGCCAAAGTGATCGCGATTTCAAGTTCTTTTTTCAGCATTTTTCTTTGCAGAAACACGACAGTTACGAAGCGTGTTGCTTACGTTCCGGTTGACACGCTCGTTCACACTCGCATTTCTGTCTGGGCGGGCGGAAACGCAACAGTTATGGAGCGTGTTGCTTGCGTTCCGGTTGACACGCTCGTTCACACTCGCGTTTCTGCATGAGGGCGGGCGGGAACGCGACAGTTATGGAGCGTGTTTTACGCTTCGCTACGCCTTGTCGGCCAGCTCTGTGATTCCGCACCTTGGACAAACCAGAATACGGTGCGCCGGGTCAGCCCATTTGGCGAGAGCAACATTCGAAAGTCTGGGCTGTTTGCTTTCCGCTTCACCTTCCCGCATTAGCCGCGAAAGGTATCCGGACGAATCGTGTGTAGTATACAGCTCCCGCTCGCACTGTTTGCAAATCCAGCCAAAGCCCTTGTTATAAAAATCGTTCAATTCGAGCATAAAAAAAGCAGCAGGCGGTTAATCCTGCTGCTCGTATTAGCGATGGGTTACCGGACCCGTCTTGGGCTTTGCCGCATCGGCGTTGAACCGCTCAATCTGACAGGCAAGGTAATATTCCTGCCGTCCCTGAAAATCTCCACCTGGACCATATCTCCGATCTGTTTTTTATCAAGATACCGATAAACATCGTCGAGATCGCCGATAGCCGACCCGTCAATCGAGGTTATCACGTCGCCCAACACAAGATCGCCGTCGGCTCCCCGCGAGAGTCCGCGTAAACCAGCTGCGTAAGCGGGCCCGCCGTTCACGACCGAATAAAGGAGAAGGCCTTTCTGTATCGGCAGATCGATGCCCCGCTGAGAAAGTTTTTCGATGCCGACACCGTCCAGACCCATCTTCGGCCGACGAACCGATCCGAATTGCAAAAGCTGTGGAATTACTCGTCTTGCCGTATTTACCGGCACCGCGAATCCTACGCCGACGGAGCCGCCTGCGGGAGACAATATCTGCGAATTTATGCCGATCATTTTCCCGAATTTGTCTAGTAAAGGGCCACCGGAATTCCCGGGATTGATAGAAGCATCGGTTTGAATCGCGGCGTCGATCGGCTGATTATTTCGTGCCCGGATAGGACGCTGCAGCCCCGAAATCACGCCGGTCGTCAATGTTCTGTCCAATCCGAAGGGGTTGCCGATAGCCAAAACCTTTTGCCCGACATTTAACCTGTCGGAGTCGCCGAGCGGCACGACGGTCAAGCCGCCGACCGGCGGCTCGATCTTGATTACCGCCAGATCGGTGTCCGGGTCTCCTCCGACGAAGGTTGCGGGATAAACCTTGTCCCCGCCAAAATTAACGGTGAGTTTCTGGGCCTGTTCGATAACGTGATAGTTGGTCAGAATATGCCCGTTCGAGTCGATCACCGAACCCGAACCGTTGCCTTTTCCTTCCTGAACCGAGCCCCAGCCGTCCTGCCGATATGAAGTTGTGTTTATGAAGGCGACACCGGGCGAAATGGTTCTGTAAACTTCGATGCTGTTTTGCTCGTCCGTTACGCTAGACGGGTCTGATACACCGGCCGGAGCCTCCTCGGCGAAAGCAAAGTTTGACCGATCACTGCTTTGCAACAGATTGTTAAGCGTATACAGCAAAGCAGTTGCTCCCACCGCAACCAACGCAGTGGCAAAAGCCAATAGAAGTATCTGTCTTGCTGATAATTGATAAACTGATTTGCTGGTCATTAATTTCTTCCTTTCAAAGATTTGCTGCAGGCAATATGATGCAAAACAATAATGAAATCGTTGCGTTACCAATTACGAAAAAAAAGGTAACGTTGTTTCGAATAAAGAACAGAACCGGCAAAACAAAAATGCCCCTCCAGTTCCTCTTTACTGGGTGCGTGTCCTTCTTTATTCCTTTGTAAAAATTCTTATTTGCAGGTAAAAGAACCAACCACTGAACACACGGAACGAAAGCAGCAAGTCTTGGAACCTTTATTAAAAGACAACGAATATGACGGCCGTGACGTCGAACCCGCAGTTTTTTTCGCGAAAATTTAATTTTGGATCGAGAGAAATTAGGAGAAAAGTTATGAGAAAAATGAGCAAGCTTACAATTTTAGGGGCGATCTTTTCAATGTTGGCGTTTGCGGATGCTTTCGATACCTCGGCACAAACGAGGAGAAGGCCGGTGATTCGAAAAAAAACGACGATAAGAAGGGTGGTGTCGCCCGCGCTTTTCACGGTGAGCAGCGGCAAACGGTTCCGCGTGAGAATGAATGACACTATTAGTTCGAAAACCGCAAGGATAGGTGATCGGTTTACGGCAACGATAACCGAGCCGGTCTATTCGAATACCGGTGTCGTAGTTATTCCTACCGGTAGCGAAGTAATCGGCCGCGTCAACCTCGTAAAACCCGCGGCCAAAGGCGGCAAGCCCGGTCAGATCGATGCTAATTTCGTACAGGTAAGGCTGCCGAACGGCAGAACGCGTGCGATAAACGGTGCGTTGACCGATTTAGATAGCGACGACGCGAAAAGCGACAACGAAGGCACTGCCTCCGGCGATAGAATGAAGCACCGAAAGGTTATATTTATCGGCGGTGGCGGCGTCGGCGGTGCGGTTTTGGGTGGTGCGATCGGCGGCGGAAAAGGTGCTTTAATCGGCGGACTGCTCGGTGCCGGTGCTGGACTTTTGGGCGAAAGATATACGAAGGGTGAGGAAGCCGAGGTAAGATCGGGAACCCAATTCGGCGTGTATCTAAACCAGGCTATTTCGATGCCGAGATTTGTGGAAGTTACTCCGTAGTTCGCGGAATGATAAATCGGATCGGTGTGCGGAAGCGCGACAGTAATGGAGAATGTCAACTTAACACATAGAAGACACGCTCATTCACATTCGCGTTTCTGCCTTATTTCGAAGCCATTTCGCTGGATAACTCCAAACCGATGTCCTCGAGATGCTTAACGACTTTCTGAATCAGCCAGTCCGGCGTCGACGCTCCGGCTGTAACTCCGACAGTTTTCACACCAGTCAGATCCCTCGGATCGATCTCCTCTTCGGTTTCCACCAGAAAGCTTTTCTCGCACTGCTCCTTGCAAACACCTAGAAGTTTTACACTGTTCGACGAATGACGTCCGCCGATAATGTAAAAGGCATCGACCATACCGGCCAATGCACGGGCTGATTCCTGGCGGTCTTTGGTTGCCGAGCAGATTGTGTTGATGATCTGAACTTCGTCGTCGGTCTTCGTTCTTATCGCCTCCGCCGTATCGAAAAAGGTCTTCACCTTGATCGTGGTCTGCGACACAACGAGCGGATTTCTGAGCCGTGGGAGACCGGAGACTTCACTTTCGTCGCGAATGATAAAAGCGTGATCCGGAGCGTAACCTTTTACTCCGATCATTTCCGGATGATCGGGACTTCCGACGATTATTACATGCCGGTCCTGCTCTGCGGCCCGAGCGGCAAGTTTCTGTACACGCGTTACGAACGGACACGTCGCATCGACCACTTTCGAAGCTTTTTCCTCCAGTTCCTTTTGCACCTCCGGAGTAACACCATGAGCACGTATTACAGCCGTTTCGCCGCGTTTTATCTGCACCGGCTCGCTGATCGTCGTTACGCCGTATTCGCCGAGCCGCTGCATTTCCTGTTCGTTATGGATCAGCGGCCCCAGGCTGCGCACGGTGGCCCCGCCGCCTAAAGCTTCCTCAACCATTTCGACAGCCCGTTCGACGCCGAAACAAAATCCGTATTCATCCGCTAATAGAACTTGCATGCGTATTATCTAGGCTCTATTTTCTTGATACCTTATGTAACATCACTCATTCAGCCACCTCAATTTTATCAAATGCACGATAAAAACAAAACCGTCGACACGGCCGGCCAGATCTATCGAACCGGCTCCCTCAGCATAGCTTCAGCCGTTATTCGGGCGATCTCCGCGGCTTTTTGATTAGAATTCTTGAGATGTGCAATCTGCATTAATGCTTCGCCGGTTCTGGCCAAAAGTCGGAAGAGATCGCCTTCTTCCGCCCTTGTACGATTTACAAGATCGTCCCAGCTCATTCCACCCGCCCAACGCTCGGCCGCCGCTGCCGCTGATAGATTTATCTCCTCCGAAGGCTCGATCCCAAATTTCCATTCGACGTTCGAAACGTCGTAAATGATGTCTTCAAACGCGTTCACGACATCCAGCAGCTCATCCGACAAATAGAGGTCGCCGTAATTGCGGTCCGAATCGGCAGCCAGCGAAGCCATCAATCCGGCCAGCGTTTCGGGATTCAAACTGTCGAGAATGCCTCGCCTGAGGGCTTCGCCGACAAGTAGCGTTCGATCTACGCGCACATCCGCCAGCCATTTTCCACTTTCGGTCACTTTTTCCTCGCGAAAGTCGAGATACCCGAAATAATCGAGCACCTTCGCACGCCGCTCGAACGGCAGCCATATATCGCTGCGGAGAGAATCTATGTCGCGAGCGTGCCTTTCCAAATATTCAGCGTCTTCCCAGGCGTTCCACAGCACCGA
>Ga0136617_10001687_pt1 | contig 19614 bp, 22 predicted proteins | sample AntDrymUQ3222106_2_FD_129672 | JGI IMG/M metagenome (GOLD analysis project Ga0136617, IMG submission 129672) | Polar desert sand microbial communities from Dry Valleys, Antarctica - metaG UQ322 (21.06) | ecosystem: Environmental > Terrestrial > Soil > Desert | place: Antarctica: Dry Valley... | reverse complement strand
TGGTTCCCGGCCATGGTCTCGAACCACGTCATGGATCTGATCGAGCGCTACGGCGAGAGCTCGGAGATTCCGACGGCGCTGACCGACTTCGTCAAGGCGCGCAAGTTCTACGACTACAAGGATCACAGCCGGGTGGGCGCAGCGCACGGCGAGTTCGTCACGGACGAGATCTGCGACCGCTTCTGCGTGCTCGGGACGGCGGAGGCGGCGGCCGACAAGCTGCGCGAGCTCGAGGCCGTCGGCGTCGACCAGTTCAACATCTACCTCATGACCGAGGGTCAGGAGGTGACGCTCGAGACCTACGGGCGCAAGATCATCCCGCAGTTCACGGGCGTGGCCGCGTAGGCAGCGGCGCTAGCATTCGGCCCCTGGCGCCGTGGCCGAGTGGTTAGGCAGAGGCCTGCAAAGCCTCGTACAGCAGTTCGAATCTGCTCGGCGCCTCTCGGACGATCTTCACGAATGGTTTCACGAATTGGAGATCGTTCTCGGCCCCCGCCCCTCCGCGTCGAGGACGTCCCAGCCGAGCGCGTCGAAGAAGCCGTTGATGAATTGCTCACGAGTTGAGGTCTCGTCGAAGTCCGGCGAGACGTAGTGCTCGCGGTTCGCCTCGAACCGCTCAACGAGGTCAGCGATTTGTGCAAGGCCCTCGGTCTGGTTAGCGGCTGGCATTGCTGCAGGAGTCTAGGTTGGCCCGCTGTCAGCGCCAACTGAAGCGTTCTAAGGCAGAGCGCCCGACTACTTGCGGTTTCGCAAGTAGGCCTCCTTCAGCAGTTTCTCAAGCCGGGGGAGTTGCTCGGGCGAGCGAAGGACGAACTCGGTGTCCCCCAGGCCATGCTTGCCGATCTTCCGCACGTCCCGAAGTTCCTCGGCGTCCCAGGGCTTCACTTCTTCCGGGGGTAGCGAAATGTAGACGTCGATCTTCGTCTGCTTCAGATTGAGAGTGAAGAAAGACTTCTTCCCAACTACGTAGCCCATGTAGTACTTGACCGGCCGCTGCTCGACGTCAGGCCCGAGGGCTCGCGCGAACGAGTCAATTCGCTGAAACAGATCGAGGATCCCGGATGGCTTCTTGGCGGTGTGGTGCTCCACTCCAAAGGTCGCGGTCTTGCCCGGCGAGATTTCAGGAGCAAGCTTCCCGCCGCCGCCTTGCTTGGCGACTTGCTGTGGCACACCGCCAACAATCGCGACGCCGGTTGAGCTAACGGACAGACCGCCGAGCAGGCGCTTGAGGCTGGCCCTAAGGCGGGTGCCGTCCACGGATGAGCCATCGATCGCAGCGGACACCGCCTTGATAAGCGACGGCGGAGGCTTGTTGCCGAGTTGGCTAAGCGCCTGTCGCACGCGAAGATCGGTGAACACCGTCTCTCCCCATACGTCGAGCGCCCCCGACTCAACAGCCTGCCTGCCGAGCGTTGCCAAGGATGAGATCACGCCTGCACGACCGGCCTCATCCGAGGCGTCTCGGATGTTTACCTCGAACAGGAGCTTGCGCTCCATCCCGACAGGCTCGTTCGACTTATAGACCTGGTACAGCAGCCCATTCGTGAGCACACACCAGACGACGCCCTCGTTGTTCGCGTAGTTGATGGTCTGAGCAATGAACTGCTTGTCGGCCAGCGTCCTACCCAGGGCCTTGGCTTCGACGAAGAGCTTGGGCTTGCCGTCAATCCTCAGCGCGTAGTCGAGGAACGTGCCGTCGAAGACCTTGTATTCGCGGTCGACCTCGTGGAAGTTGGTCATATTCCAGCCGAGCGCGGATAGCACCGGCTCGATCATGTGAGCTTTCGTGTTCGCCTCGTTCGCAGCAGCGCCAGCCGCCTTCAATGTCTCAGCGGTCTGAAGAACGCTCTGCACTGTCGTGGTCAGGTCTGCCATCAGTTTTGAGTGTAATCCGCTCTCCGGTCGCGAGCCTAGGGGCGACGGCTCTCTCTACTCCTCTGCGACTGCTCTAACGACCGCGTCGAGCGCATTCAGCGCGGCTTCAGCGTCAGCTCGGCTGACGTTCAGCTTCTGGCCGACGGCCTGCCGCGCTCCTGGCACACGATCGAGATACTTCTGGTCGATGATCCCGCGGTTGTGCGCTAGGACATGCCTTTGCTGAGCCACAATCTGCAGGCGCTCCCAGGTTGCTGCATCCACGAGCGCCGAGATCGCGAATCCTGCGTTGGCGGCGAATAGCTGATCGAGGTCGTCTACTCGCTGGAAGACGTTGCCCATCCCCTTGACGATCGTCTCGGCACCAGGGACGCGCGTGAAGAACTGATCGCGGGCGAAGACTTCGAGCAGGGTGACGATCTCCTTGGCGGCATCCTCTGCGGTCTTGTCGAAGATCCCCTCAGCGCGGGACGTCTCTCGGAGGTCTTCAGGAAGGGCGTCCTCCAGCGCGAGCGACAGTCTGGCTCGATCAATGGCTTCCAGAACGGTAGAGGCCGCTGGGCGGGGGCCGCAAACGGGACAAAACGCTGTTGCGCCATAGACAGCGTGTGCCGTGCCGCAGTTGTCGCAGCTCACGACTCGACGCACCTTGTCTTCGATGTAGGCATCGAGTGAGACCCGGGGCGGGGGCCGACTTGTCACCTTGATCCGAATGCCCGACCGACGCGAGCCTCGGGTCTTGAGGCCCTTGAACATCTTGGCGACCTGCTCGGCCGCATACTGCTCGGCCATCGCTACGGCCGCAGAGGTAGAGAACGCCGTCTGTTCCTCGGTCAGGAAGTCGCCGGGGTCGTCCGGCCGCTCACCGCAATAGGGGCACGTGATCTTTACGTCGTCAGGGAGAGCAGCCCAGTCGTCAACGCGCATCTTGAAGAAGCGCTCGCATGCGGGACAGGCTCGTCCGAAGAAGCCCTCGTCATCGGTCGGAATGCTGACGCTGGCCACAAAGCCGCTGCTCGTGTGTCTGACTCCGGAAATCTCATCAGGGAGCCGATCCCGCCAGTCCATGGTCTTATTGAAGCACCGAGGACGGCCAGCTTCAGTGGTCTCCGCCGCTCGGGAAGGTCTCGACGTTCGATTAGCCTCCTCGCCCTCCTTCACCCACTTCCCTTGGCGGGTCTTGTGCGGCCGGGTCGAAGGACGGGTAATCCAGGATGAGGTCGCCGCCGAAGAGCCGAAGCGGATGGCGCGCACCAGACGCATCCTCGGCAAGACCCTCGAAGGAGAGATCATCGAGCGAAGGCAAGGGTGCGGGCGGCTCCCTGTCAACGATAAACATCACCCAGTCGCTTGACTCCATCGGCGCGAGTCCGGGTGAGATGCGCGCAGACACGACTCGCTCGCCCTCCTTGATCTGCAACGTGATGAGCCGAGCGGGTCCGAGCCCGAGGTTCTTCAGAGGAACGATGACTGCGTACCGCTCGACGTCGAAACGAGGGATCCCGACCGCGACAAACGGCGTTGAACGCTCGCGAGCTTCGCGAGCCCCCACGCGGGCTGCCTGCCACGCGGCGACGGCGGCCGCCGCGGTGAAGAAGGCCGCTGCCGCGGCAATGATGAGCGTCGCGATCTCCGTAGAACAAGACTAAAGGGATCGACCGAACCGCTCCGTTGCGTGTCTCTCAGCGGTTGGAGGCCGAATTCGACCCTTAGCCGCTGAGAGGTAGGCGTGAGACCTCTCAGCGGTGACCCAGCCCAGTGCTGGAGCCGGAAAGCGAATTCGTGAATATCCTCCTCTCGTCGGCACGAGCGCGTGAGAGACTCCGCGCATGGGTCCGTTCCGCCGATTCACGCGAGGCAAGGATCAGGCGACCCCGGCCAAGGCGCTCGGCAGCGTCGCCACGGTCATCCTCGCGGTGGTCGCCGTCCTCGTCGTCGTGTTCTTCCTGATCCAGTCGCTCAGCTGAGCAGCTCGCGCAGCCGCTCGCGTCGGTAGCCGAAGATCGCGTCGAGCCAGCGCCGCACGGCGAGGCGCACGACGAGCGAGGCTGCCGGCCCACCGGGAACGCGGTAGCGCACGCTGTCGTAGATCTCCGTCCCGCCCGGCACGCTCGTGAACCGGTGCGTGTGCACCCACAGGCGATACGGGCCTGAGAGCTGGACGTCGGTGAAGGTGCGCGGTGGGCGCCAATCCACGATCTCGGTGCGCCACCCGATCCGCACGCCGAAGAGCCCGAGGCGGTAGCGGAGACGCGAGCCGTGCTCGAGCGACTCGGGAGCCTCGAGGATGCGAAAATGCAGCCACGGCGGCGTGATCGCCCCGAGATTCCCGGGGGAGCCGAAGAAGTCGAAGGTCTCCTCGAGGCTCCTCGGGACGACCTGCGTGCGCTCGAGCTCGAGGTCGGTCACGACCGTGCGAGGCGCTCGCGCCAGGCCTCGCCCGCCGCGCGGCCCTCCGAGGTCAGCAGGAAGTGCTCGAGCGGCACGTGCAGGAAGGCGGCGCGGGCCACGGCGAGCGGCTCCACGCCGTCGAGGAGCTCCCCGCGCACCCGCAGGCGGCGTCCGCTCTGCGACTCCACGCGCGCACGCAGGAGCAGCTCGGTGTTGATCGGCACGGGCCGGCGGTAGCGGACGAAGCTGCGCGCGGTCACGGCGGGAAAGCGGTACCAGGTGGCGAGCAGGCCGCAGGCCTCGTCGAGCGCAGCCGAGACGAGCCCGCCGTGGACGACGCCTGGCCCGCCCTGGTGGCGCTCGTCGAAGCGGAAGTACGCCTCGTAGAGCTCGGCGCCCATCTCCCGCGGCGCGGGCAGCCCGAGGCCGAGGGGGTTGTCGCCGCAGCCGAAGCAGGCCGGGTCGTGGTGGGGGGGAATGCTCGTCAGCGCAGGCCGCCGCGCTCGTGGTGGGCGCGGAAGAAGTTCTCCGAGCCGGCCGTCGCCATCGCGGCCGACGCCGACACCTCGAGCGCGAGCGCGGCCGCGGCCACGATCTGCGCGAAGCGGTAGACCGTTCCCGTACCGGAGCAGCCCATGGACGCGAGCCACGAGCGGGCATAGGGGAGGGTCGTGCCGCCGCCGACGGTGCCGACCTCGAGTCCGGGGAGGCGAATGGCGCAGTGGATCCCGCCCTCGACCCGGTGCCCCGTGCCGTGCGCCATCGAGCTCGTGCCCACCATGCCGAGGTCCTGCCCGGTGGCGGCGAAGATGGCGGCGATCGCGGAGGCGGGCGTGAAGGCGACCGACTGCATCCCGGAGGCGACAGCACCGTGGGTTCCCGCCCACGAGAGCTCGAGGAGGTCGCCGACGGTCGTGCGCAGGACGCGCCGCACCGCCTCCTCGGAGAGCGTGCACTCGGCGAGCACGGTCTTGCCGTGGCCTCCACGCTCGAAGTAGCGGTGGGAGGGCTTCTTGTCGCCGCCCATGTTCGCCTCGAGGATCGCGCGCTCGGGCCGCATCGGCGCGCGCTCCATGACGAAGCCCATGTTCAGCGCGTAGCTGTTGCGCGTCATCATGTTCGGGCCGCAGGCATCGCCGGTCGTCCAGGCGTAGAGGACGTGGCACATCGGCCCGACCACGTGCGTCTCGACCTCGCGCAGGCGCGCCCGGCGCGAGAGAGAAGGGTCGTCGCTCTCCTCGAGGAAGGCCCGTAGCTCGCCCACCTGCGACTCCAGCCAGCGGGCGAGGGCGACTGCCTCCTCCGTCGAGCGACAGACGAAGCACGAGGCACGCGTGATGCGGTCACGCAGGACGTAGGTGCGGAAGCCGCCCGACTCGGCCGCCGCGCGCGCCCCGCGGTAGAGGGAGGCCGACAGCCCTCCCTCGGTGTGGGCGAGCGGGACGTAGACGCCGTCGGCACCGCGCCCGCGCTCGACGAGCGTCCCGGTGGGATCATCGAGCACGTAGTCGCCGAGCTCGATGCGGAGCGGCCCGATCACCGACACGGGGATGACGGCGACGCCCGTGAGCGCCTCCTGCGCGTTCGTCCAGGGCGAGAGGTCGTGCTCGAAGATCTCACCGTCGACCGCGAGCGCGGCTTGCCGCAGGCGGATCGACTCGGAGTCGTTCCGCCGTGGCCAGCGCTTCAGCTCCACGGGATCCGAGCTCCCCTGGTCTCCGTCAGAACGCGAGCTCGACCCTGCTGGCGTCGAGTCCGAGCGACTCGGCGAGGCGGACGCCGGTCTCGATGTCCTCGCGCAGGTTGCGCTCGTCCGTCTCGCGCATCATCCTGCCGACCACCTCGCGCGCCCGGGGGCGCCAGAGCGCGTGCTGCACGAAGATCGGCAGCATCCGGTTGGCGGCGTCGATCAGGCGGTTCTTCGTGGCGTCGCCGGCGCTCTCGAGCAGGACGCGCTCGTAGGCCATCCCGGCGGTGTGGTGGATGCCGTCGTCGACGGTGAGCCGGTTGCACAGGTCCTCCAGCACCGTTCCCCGCGACGAGCGTGCGATCAGGCGGAAGCGGGAGATGATCAGCCGCTCGTAGAAGACCTGCATGAGGAACACCTTCTCCTCGAGGGTGTCCGCATCGAGCGTCATGTGCGCGAGCTCGTCGAGGTACGGGTCGCGCTCGGCCATGCCGCCCGCCTCCCCCATCAGCTTGAGCCACGCCTCGGTGTGGCGCGCCTCGTCCTGCACCATCGTCGTGTAGTAGAGCTTCGCCTCGGGGTCGGGCGCGATCGCGAAGAGCTGGGTCGCCATCTCGACGGCAAGCTCGTCCGCCTGGAGCTGCTGGGTGATCACCGAGCGCCACATGTCGTTGCGGCGGGCGCCTCGCTGCGGCGAGCCCGTGTACTGGGGCACGGGCGGTAGCTCGCCCCACGGCAGGTCGCGGACTTGCCATTCGGCGCGCTTGGCGAGCTCGTAGGAGCGCAGGACGCCCGCGAGGGCGCTTCGGTCCTCGCCCGTCTCTCCAGGGGGCGGCGCGAGCTGGTCGCTCTTCACGCTCACAGGCTAACGTCTGGCGGGTCGTGGCGGCTGTGCTCATGGACGGGAAGCGGATCGCCGAGCGGGTGCGCGGCGAGGTCGCGGCGGACGTGGCGGACCTCGGCGGGCTTGCCCTCGCCACGGTGCTCGTCGGTGAGGATCCGGCCTCGGAGGTCTACATCCGCCTCAAGCACGAGGCGGCCCGGGCGGCGGGGATCGCGGCGGTCGACCTCCGTCTCGCGGCGGACGTGTCGGAGGCCGAGCTGCTGAGCGCCGTTGCGCGGTTGAACGGCGACGACGGCGTCGACGGCATCCTCGTCCAGCTGCCGCTGCCCCCTCACATAGACGAGGAGCGCGTGACCGCTGCCGTCGTGCCCGCCAAGGACGTGGACGGCCTCCACCCCAGCAACGCCGGGCACCTGCTGGCAGGCCGGCCGACGCTCGTGGGCGCCACCCCGCTCGCCGTGATGGCGCTCCTAGCCGAGTACGACGTCCCGCTCGCGGGTGCCCGTGCGGTCGTCGTGGGGCGAAGCATGATCGTGGGACGGCCGGCTGCCCTGCTGCTGCTCGCCGCGGACGCGACGGTCACGGTCTGCCACTCGCGCACGCGTGACCTGGCGGACGAGCTTCGGAGGGCGGACGTCCTCGTCGCCGCGGTGGGGCGCGCGGGCCTTGTGGAGGCGGACATGATCAAGCCCGGCGCCGCCGTCGTGGACGTTGGCATCACCCGCACCCCGGGCGGACTCGTCGGCGATGTCGACCCCGCGGCCGCCGAGGTGGCCGGCCTGCTCACGCCCGTGCCCGGCGGCGTCGGCCCGATGACGATCGCCTGTCTCTTGCAGAACACGGTGCGGGCGGCGCGGCTTCGGCGCGGCGTCCTTGCGTTTCCGCAGAGGTGACGCTATCTTCTCGACGCTGTATCCAGGTCGGCGGCTCGGTGCCCGGGCCGTCGTTTCACGTTGTATGAAGGAGGAACGTTGGCTCAGGGCACCGTGAAGTGGTTCTCGAACGAGAAGGGTTACGGGTTCATCGAGCGTGAGCAGGGAGAGGACGTTTTCGTCCACTTCTCCGCGATCGCGATGGACGGCTACAAGTCGCTGACCGAAGGCCAGCGGGTGGAGTTCGACGTCGTACAGGGCCCCAAGGGCGCCCAGGCGGCGAACGTCCAGGCTGCTTAACACCCCCTTTCGGAACCGATGCTCAAGGCCCCCGAAAGGGGGCCTTCTACTTGTGAACGCGTCTGGGAGGATCTAGCGCATGTCGATCAGTCGGGAGGATGTGCTCCACGTGGCCGAGCTCGCGAGGCTCGCGCTCGAGGAGGAGGAGGTCGAGCGCCTGCGTCAGCAGCTGAGCGCCATCCTCGAGGCCGTGGGCAAGGTTTCGGAGCTCGACCTCTCGGGGGTCGAGCCGACCTCCCATCCGCTGCGGCTCGAGAACGTCTGGGACGCCGACGAGCCGCGCCCGTCGCTGCCGCTCGAGGACGCGCTCGCCAACGCGCCTGCTCGCGAGGACGACTTCTTCCGCGTCCCACCGGCCGCCGCCCCGTGACGATCGACACCCTCCGGCTGACCGCCGAGGAGGCGATGGTCCTGCTCGAGCGGCGCGAGGCTTCCGGCGCCGAGCTGCACCGCGCCTACCGTGAGGCGATCGCCGAGCGGGACGGAGAGCTGCATGCGTACCTGGCACTCGGGGGCGAGCCGGAGGGCGACGGCGTTCCCATCGCGCTGAAGGATGTGATCTCGACCCGCGGGGTCGAGACGACCGCCGGCTCGAAGATTCTCGAGGGCTACGTCCCCGTCTTCGACGCGACGGTGGCGACGCGCGTGAAGGAGGCCGGGCTCCCGCTCCTCGGCAAGACCAACATGGACGAGTTCGCCATGGGCTCCTCGACCGAGAACTCGGCCTTTGGCCCCACGCGCAACCCGTGGGATCCCGAGCGGGTGCCGGGCGGGTCCTCGGGCGGCTCGGCCGCGGCGGTCGCAGCCGGCCTCGCTCCCTGGGCGCTCGGCTCCGACACGGGTGGCTCGATCAAGCAGCCGGCTGCACTCTGCGGAGTCGTCGGCCTGCGGCCGACCTACGGCACCGTCTCCCGCTACGGGATCATCGCCTTCGCCTCGAGTCTCGACCAGATCGGCCCCTTCGCGAGAACGGTGCGCGACTGCGCCCTCCTCTACAGGATCATCGCCGGACGCGACCCCTGCGACTCGACCACGGTCGAGCTGCCCGAGCCGGTCAGGCTGCCCGAGGCCGAGGATCTCCGCGGCGTACGTGTGGGCGTGCCACGCGAGCTGAACGAGGCGGAGGGCATCGAGCCGGGCGTCACCGATCAGGTCCAGGGCGCGATCGAGCGCTGTCGCCAGCTCGGCGCCGAGGTGGGGGAGTGCGAGCTGCCGCGCTCGGTCGAGTACGGCCTCGCCTGCTACTACCTGATCGCGCCCGCGGAGGCCTCCTCGAACCTGGCCCGCTACGACGGCGTGCGCTACGGCTTCCGCACGGAGGGCAGGACGCTCGGCGAGCTGCAGCGGCGCACGCGCGACGCGGGCTTCGGCGACGAGCCCAAGCGGCGCATCATGCTCGGCACCTACGCGCTCTCGGCCGGCTACTACGACGCCTTCTACGGTCAGGCGCAGCGGGTGCGGACCGTGATCGCGCGGGAGCACGCGGCAGCCTTCGAGCGCTTCGACGTCCTCGTCAGCCCGACCTCGCCCACCGTGGCGTTCCGGCTCGGCGAGCGCACCGAGAACCCGCTCGCGATGTACCTCTCCGACCTGCTCACGATTCCGTCCTGCATGGCCGGCCTGCCCGGCCTGTCGATTCCGTGCGGGCTCTCCGAGGGGCTGCCGGTCGGGCTCCAGCTCGTGGGACCGCAGTTCTCCGAGAACGCGCTCTTCCGCGTCGGACACGCGCTAGAGCGGGCGCTCGGCTTCGACCCCGTGCCGCCCAGGCTGGCCGCCCTGTGAGTACCTGGGAGCCGGTGATCGGGCTCGAGATCCACGTCCAGCTGAAGACCCGAACGAAGATGTTCTGCCGCTGCGAGGCCGGCTGGGGCGCGGAGCCGAACCGCCGCACCTGCCCGGTGTGCCTCGCGCATCCGGGGGCGCTGCCCGTGCCGAACGGCCAGGCGATCGAGTGGACGATCCTGCTCGGCCTCGCGCTCGGCTGCGAGATCGCGGAGCGCGCGGTCTTCCACCGCAAGAACTACTTCTACCCCGACCTGCCGAAGGGGTACCAGATCTCCCAGTACGACGAGCCGCTGTGCCACGACGGCCGGTTCCTCGTGGCCGGACCGGAGGGTGACGAGGAGGTCGGCATCGTGCGCGCCCACCTCGAGGAGGACGCCGCCAAGACGGTGCACGTCGGCGGCGCGAGCGGTCGCATCGGGGGCGCAGAGCACTCGCTCGTCGACTTCAACCGCGGCGGCACACCGCTCGTCGAGATCGTGACGCGGCCCGACATCCACTCGGCCGAGGAGGCGAGGCGCTTTCTCCAGCTCCTGCGCCAGACGGTGATCGAGCTCGGCGTCTCCGACGCGCAGATGGAGCTCGGCACCCTCCGCGTCGACGCGAACGTGTCGGTGCGGCCCACCGGCTCGACGGAGCTGCGCACGCGCACCGAGATCAAGAACATGAACTCGTTCACCCACATCGCGCAGGGGATCGAGGCCGAGGCCGCGCGCCAGATCGGGATCTGGGAAGCGGGCCGCGAGGTCGTCCAGCAGACCTTCGACTTCGACGCGGCCTCGGGGCGCCTCACGCCGAGCCGTTCGAAGGAGGAGGCCGACGACTACCGCTACTTCCCCGAGCCCGACCTCGTCCCCGTGGCGCCTTCGAGCGAGCTCGTCTCGCGGCTTCGGGGCGAGCTGCCCGAGCTCCCGGGCGCGCGCGTGCGGCGGCTCGAAGCCGGGGTCGGGCGCTCGCTCGCGGTGGGGCTCGTCACGAACGGGCGCGACCGGCTGTTCGAGCGCGTCGCGGCGGCAGGCGTCGAGCCCACGGCGGCCGCGAACGTGCTTATGAACCAGCTCGCGGGCACGGGTGTCGATCCCGACGCAGTCGATGCCACGGAGCTTGGGAAGGTGATCGAGGCGCGCGACCGCATCCCCCGGGCGGCGTTCACGGAGGCGCTCGCCGCGAGCGGCACTCCCGGCTTCGCGGCCGAGCGCTACCTCGCCGACGCTGCGGTCAGCGACGTGGGCGAGCTCGAGCCCCTCGTGGAGCGCGTGCTCGCCGCGAACGAGGCTCAGGTGGCTGCCTACCGGGCCGGTAAGCAGGGGCTGCTCGGGTTCTTCGTCGGGCAGGTCATGAAGGAGACGAGCGGCAAGGCGAGCCCGAGGATCGTGAACGAGCTCGTCCGCGCGCGGCTGGAGGGATAGCGGTGGAGGTTCACCGCGCGAGCTCGGCGCAGAGGCGGACGATCTCGCACTTCGGCAGCCGGGGGGTGGCGCTGACGCCTGTGACGCGGCTCGAGGGACGGGGGCAGGTGGTGTGCTTCGAGCTCGAGCCGGGCGGCGTGATCGGCCGCCACCGCGCCGGCACGGCGCAGGTGCTACTCGTCCTGGAGGGCTCGGGCTGGGCGAGCGGGGAGGACGCGGTGAGGCAGCCGATCGCGCCCGGAGACCGGGTCGTGTGGGCAGCCGGCGAGGAGCACGAGACGACGACCGACGTTGGCATGACCGCACTCGTCGTCGAGTGCGAGTCGCTCGAGATCGGGATCTGACCCCGTTAGGAGACTGTAAAGGCGCGCTGCACGAGGTGTTCGCTTTCGAGACCCGACCCCGTCCTGTTGCTCTATCGCTGTTGACGCGCAATCGGAGATTGCGCGTCCTGAATTTTGAGATCAGAGGCAGCTGGAGGCCGACCGCCGCGCGTTAGCCCGGCGGCAGGCACGCTCTGGACGTGTGCTTCGGGTGCTCTACCTCGAGCTGCTGCTTCTGGCCGGAGCCCGGCTTGCCTCGGCGGGAGGCCACGCCGCAGTTCGAGACAGCACTCTGTGAAGGAGGGGGCTCGTGGGGGAACCATGGGTTCCCCCGCGTTATATGAGGCCGCAGTAACGCGCAGTGTTCGGCCACGGGTAAAAGCCGCGCCCGCGCTGGAGCGCCCGCTCCGCCGCCCACATCTGCTCGAGGGGCGTCCAGTTGTCGGCAGTGCCCTTGCGTCGCAGGAGGGCATACCCGTACGTGGCCTGGAAGTGCGTGTCCATCTGCAGCCCGCCGTAGTAGCCGTTGCCGGTGCGCGCGTTCCAGGCTCCCTCGTACCGGTGGATGCAGAGCCACGCGTCGCGGTGTGGAGGATGGGCGGCCTGCCGCCGCGCCTGCACGGCGCGCCTGTGCCAGAGCCGGAGCACCCAACGGCGGTAGTCCGGGCTGCGCGAGTGGCGGACGCCGCGCGCGGCGCGCGTGTGCGGGCGCCCCATCACCCTCTGCCAGCGCCACGTTTCCTGCCGGCGCTCCTGGATGCGGGAGAGGAGGTAGCGATCACCGCGCTCGAGCCGCTCGACGCGGCGCTTGCTCGAGAGTGCGTCCCCGGTGAGCATGAGCGTCGCCAGAGAGGCGAAGAGGACAATGCACGCAAACGCAGAAACGAGCGGTGGTAGCCGCAATGAGAAACCTCTCGTCCGAGGGCGCAGCAGCCCGCGGAACCAGGGGGGTGTTCTCCGGCGGGCGACTACGATGTGTGTCGAGTCCGACCGTAGCGCCCGCTTGGAGCAGTTGCCACGACTCTTTACGAGTTCTTTAGAATCGCTCCCGTGGGGCCAACGGCAGGACTAGTGGCTCACGGGGGCGCCGGCGGCCTCGCCGCCGAGGTGTTTCCGCTCGTCGCCATCCTTGCCGTCGGCCTGGTCGTGTGGTGGCGGTCGAAGCGCGCGCAGCCGGAACCCGGGGCCGGCGACGAAACCGGCGTAGAGTAGGAGCGCCGAGACCGTCAGCGAGATGGCAGCCTGCCCCTCGCCGAGACCGAGGAGGGCGCTGCCGGCGGCCGCGACCGCCACACCGGCGAGGAGCAGCGCGTTCCCAACCGGCCGGCGCCGCAGCGTGGCGAGCGCGACGGCTACGACGGCGAGGGTGCCGAGCGCGTTCCCCAGCACGGCGACGAGCCGGGCGGGGACGAAGGCCAGGTGCTCGGAGGCGTCGGGGATGGTCGTCCCCGACACGGGCTCCGTCAGGGGAACCGCCATCGCCACTCCGACAGCCAGGCCCGTGTAGACGAGGACGACCGGCCCGGCCCAGCGGCGGCCGGTCAGCAGAACGGAACCGGCACCGAGAAGCGGCGCCGTCAGCAGCCCGCCAAAGAGGTAGTAGAGGCGAAAGGCCGGGCCGCTCCAGTCGGCTGCCGCCCCCCACGCGAGCGCCGCGGAGGCAAGCGCGAATGCGAGCAGAGAGGCCGCCCAGGCGGCGAACTCGGGCGCGCGGCGCTCGCGCGAACGCCCCGCGAGGCGGCCTGCGAGACGCAGGGAGACAAGAGCGGCGGCGAAGGCAGCGAGCGCTTCCACGGCAAGGAGCCAGGGTATGGCACCGTCCCAGAACTCCTTTGAGCCCTGGCGGCGTCCAGCCGCCTGACGCCTGGATCACTCCCCAGAGTGGCAAGGGACTTCCGGGCCGGCACGAGGGCCTCGACGGCCGCGGCGGCAGCTAGGCTCAGGCGATCGTGGCGGAGAAGCGCTACCTGTTCACACCGGGGCCGACCCCCGTCCCTCCCGAGGTGCTCGCGGCCGTGGCGCAGCCGGTCATCCACCACCGCGGGCCCGACTTCGTCGCTGCCTACGGAGAGTGCCTGGGGCGCCTGAAGGAGGTAGTGCGCACGGAGCACGACGTACTCCTCTTCACGGCCTCGGGCACCGGCGCCTTCGAGTCGGCCGTCGCCAATCTGACCTCACCCGGAGAGCGGGCGGTCGTCGTCTCGTGTGGAAACTTCGGAGAGCGCTGGGCTGCCATGGTCGAGGCCTACGGAGCCGACCTCTTGCATCTACGGTTGCCGTGGGGAGAGACGCCCGAGCCCGACGACCTGCGCTCGACGCTCGCCGAGGCGGGCGGCGCCCGGGTGGTCTACCTGACGCAGTCCGAGACCTCGACCGGCGTCGTCGCCGACGTCGAGGCGCTCGCCGCCGTCGCGAGGGAGGCAGGGGCGCTCGTCGTGGTCGACGCGGTGTCGAGTCTCGGCGCCGTGCGGCTCGAGACTGACGCCTGGGGCATCGACGTCACGGTCTCGGGCTCGCAGAAGGCGCTCATGACGCCACCCGGCCTCGGCCTCGCCTCGGTCTCGCCGGCGGCGCTCGATGCCGCGACACAGGCTTCCGCCCCTCGCTTCTACTTCGACTGGGAGCAGACGCGGGAGGCACAGGCGAAGCTCGACGCCCCCTTCACGCCCGCCGTCTCGCTCGTCCTCGGGCTCAACGTCGCGCTCGGGATGATCCTCGAGGAGGGCCTCGAGGCGGCCTTCGACCGCCACGTTCGGCTCGGACGAGCCTGCCGCGAGGGGGCGAAGGCGATGGGGCTCGAGCTCTTCTCGCCCGACGAGGATCGCTCGGCGGTCGTGACGGCCGTGCGCGTGCCCGCCGGCATCGACGGGGCAGAGCTCCTGCTCGTGCTGCGCGACCGCTTCGGCGTGCAGCTCGTGGGCGGTCAGGGTGAGCTCAAGGGCAAGATCTTCCGCATCGGCCACATCGGCTGGTTCGACATCTTCGACATCACGACGGCGCTGGCGGCCGTGGAGCTGGGCCTTGCCGAGGCCGGAGCCGAGATCGAGCGCGGGGTCGCCGTCGCCCGGGCTCTCGAGACGTACGAGAGCGCCCGCGTGTGAGCTCGGGCCGCGCTCGCGTGCTGGTGCGCGAGCCGATCGCGGAGAGGGGCATCGAGCTGCTCAGACGGCAGTTCGACGTCGACGTCGACTTCGACTCCGAGCTGAGTGAGCGAATCGGCGACTACGACGCCATCCTCATCCGCTCCGCCACGAAGCTGACCCGCGAGCTGCTGGAGCGCGCCCCCCGGCTGAAGGTGATCGGCCGCGCGGGCGTCGGCGTCGACAACGTCGACGTGGAGGCTGCGACCCGGCGCGGGATCGTGGTCGCCAACGCGCCCGAGTCGACGGTCGTCTCGGCAGCCGAGCACACGATCGGGCTCCTCGTCGCGCTCTCGCGCAACATCCCCCAGGCACACGCGGCGCTGAAGAACGGGGAGTGGGCGCGCTCGCGCTACGGCGGCGTCGAGCTGGCCGACAAGACGCTCGGTGTGCTCGGTTTCGGTCGCATCGGCCAGCAGGTGGCGCGGCGGGCGCTCGGGCTCGGCATGCGTGTCCTCGCCCACGACCCCTTCGTGACTCGAGACCGCTTTCGAGAGCTCGGCGTCGAGCGCGCGGAGACGACTGAGGAGATCTACGCGGCCGCCGAGTTCATCACGCTCCACCTGCCCTTGACGCCCCAGACGCGTGGCGGCATCGGACGCGAGCAGCTCGCCGCCATGCGCGACGGCGTGCGCATCGTCAACGCCGCCCGCGGGGAGCTGCTCGACGAGGACGCCCTGCTCGAGGCGCTGCAGTCCGGAAAGGTGGCCGGTGCGGCGCTCGACGTCTTCTCGAGCGAGCCGTACTCCGGGCCGCTGCTCCAGCTCGACAACGTCGTCGTCACGCCGCACCTGGCTGCGTCCACGGACGAGGCACAGGACCGCGCCGGGACGGTAGTGGCCGAGCAGGTGGTCGCGGCGCTCGAGGGCGGCCTCGTCACGAACGCGGTCAATATCCCGGTGGTGGGGCAGGAAGACCTCGAGCAGCTCGGCCCGCTCCTGCCGCTCGCGGCCAAGCTGGGCCGGCTCGCGATGGAGCTCGCGGCGGGCCGCGCCGAGCGGATCGAGCTCGCCTACCATGGGGCGCCCGCCGCCTACGACACGCGCCTACTTACGGTTGCGGCGCTGAACGGCGCCTTTCAGGGGCGCACTGACCAGCACGTGAACTACGTGAACGCGCCGCTCGTGGCTGCCGAGCGGGGCATCGAGGTGCACGAGGAGCGGCAGGCGTCGTCCCGCGACTACACGAGCCTCGTGCGGGTGAGCGTGCTCGGCGCCGGCTCCGAGGTGCGGGTTGCCGGGACGACGATCGGGCGGGAGGATCGCCTCTGGCTTGTCAGCGCCCTCGGCTTCGAGGTCGAGATCGAGCTCGCGCCCCTGATGGTCTTCTTCCGCTACGACGACGTGCCCGGCGTGATCGGACGTGTCGGCACGCTCTTCGGGGCGGCCGGCGTCAACATCGCCAACATGGCGGTCTCGCGCAGCCGCCGCGGCGACAAGGCGTTGATGGTGCTCTCGATCGACCATCCGGCGCCGCCCGAGCTCGTGGCGCGCTTCCGGAGCGAGGGCTTCGACGGTGCCCACTTCATCGCGCTTGCCTGACCGCGGGCAACGTGGGGAGGGCTGGGTGGCGCTCCAGGTGGTGGGACTGGCCGCAGTTGCCGGCTCGGCGCTCGTAGGCCCACGGCTTCCGGTCGGACTCCGCCCGCCGGCCCGCGCCGCGGGCGTCGTTCTCTTCGCGGCGGGAGCCTGGCTCGCGGCTCCGGCACTCCGGCAACTGGGCAGGCACCTGACGCCGCTGCCGCGACCCAACGAGGACGCCGAGCTCGTGGAGGCGGGGCGCTACGCCGTCGTGCGCCACCCGATCTACGGCGGCCTCGTCCTACTCTCGACCGGCGTATCGCTCCTCTCGACCCGCCCCCACGCGCTCGCGTCGTCGGCCGCGCTCGCCGTCTTCCTCCGGCTGAAGGCCGGGCACGAGGAGGAGCTCCTGCTCGAGCGCTTCCCCGCCTACGCGGCCTACCGCCGGCGCACGCCGCACCTGCTGCTTCCAGCGCTTCTCTAACGCGGTGAAACCCCATGGTTTCCCCACAGGCCCGGGCTCAGGACGGCCCCCGGCTACTCTTGAAGTGTGGCGGACTGGCCCGAGGCGGTCGAGCGCGTTGCCGCCTACCTGCGTGGGGCCGGCGCCGAGGCGCGCATCGAGGAGTTCATCGACGGGACGCCGACCGCGGAGGACGCTGCCCGCGTGATCGGCTGCGAGCTCGGTCAGGTGGTCAAGTCGATCGTGCTCGAATGCGACGGGCGACCCGCGGTCGTGCTGGCGCCCGGCAACCGCCGCGTCGACGCGGCCAAGGTCGCCGCCGTCCTGCACTGCACGAGCGCCCGCGTAGCCGGGCGGCAGCAGGTGGTCGCCGCCACCGGCTTCGAGCCTGGCGCTGTCGCACCCTTTCCGCTGCCGCAGGCGACCGACGTTCTCATCGAGCGCACGCTGCTCTCGCACGAGGTCGTGTGGGTCGGCGCCGGCTCGCCGCGGCACATGGCGGGGCTCGCCCCGACGGAGCTCGCCCGGCTCGCGCACGCACGGCCGATAGACGCCGTGCAGGAGGGCACGTAGGATTCGTCGCCGGCGAAAGGAGCAGGGGTGAGAGAGACCGAGAAAATCTGGATGAACGGTGAGCTCGTGGACTGGGCCGACGCCAAGATCCACGTGGGCACGCACGCCCTGCACTACGGCTCCGGCGTCTTCGAGGGCATCCGCTGCTACGAGACGCCGAAGGGCCCCGCGGTATTCCGGCTCACGGACCACCTCCAGCGCCTGCAGAACTCAGCGCGCTTGCTCGGCATGCAGCTGCCCTTCAGCGTGGACGAGCTCCGAGCCGCGTCGTTCGAGCTCATCGGCGTCAACGGCCTGCCCGAGTGCTACCTGCGGCCGCTTGCCTTCTACGGCTACGGCGAGCTCGGAGTGGCCGCGGGCACGAATCCCGTCGACACCGTGATCATGAGCTGGCCCTGGGGTGCCTACCTCGGGGAGGAGGGGCTCCACAAGGGTATCCGCGCCAAGATCTCGTCCTGGCAGCGGATCGGCCCGAACGTCATTCCCCACGTTGCCAAGGCGACGGGCGTCTACCTCAACTCGATGCTCGCCGTGGCGGAGGTGAACCGGGCGGGCTACGACGAGGCCATCCTCCTGACCGCCGAGGGCTACGTGGCCGACGGCTCGGGGGAGAACATCTTCGCCGTGAAGGACGGGACGTTGCACACGCCGTCGCTCGCCACCTCGATCCTGCCGGGGATCACGCGCGACACGGTGATCCAGATCGCCCAGGATCTCGGACGGACGGTGCGGGAGACGAACCTCATCCGCTCCGACCTGCTGCTGGCCGACGAGGTGTTCATGACAGGCACGGCGGCCGAGGTCACGCCGCTGCGGTCGATCGACGACGTCGAGATCGGCGTCGGCCCCGTCACGCTGGAGATCCAGCAGGCCTACATGGATACCGTTCGCGGTCGCAGCGACCGCTGGCCCCACTGGCTCGAGCACACAGCGGCGGAACCCGCGCCGGCGGAGGCATGAGGGCCGCGACGCGGCCGATCCCGCTCTCGCAGCCCTATGTCGACGAGCGCGAGGAGGAGCTCGTGCTCGAGGTGCTTCGCTCGGGACGGCTCTCGCTCGGGCCTACGATCGACAGCTTCGAGGAGCGTTTCGCCGAGTCGGTAGGCGCGCCGTACGCCGCAGCCGTCTCGAGCGGCACCGCCGGGCTCCACCTGCTGGCCCACGCGGCGGGCCTCAGGCCCGGCGACGAGGCGATCACCTCGCCGTACTCCTTCGTCGCCTCCGCCAACTGCGTCATCTACGAGGGCGCAACGCCGGTCTTCGCCGACGTCGACCCGCGCACGCTGAACCTCGACCCGGCGGCCGTCGAGGCTGCGATCACCGAGCGTACGCGCGCGATCGTGGCCGTCGACATCTTCGGCTACCCCTGTGAGCTCGGGCCGCTCCAGGAGCTCTGCCGCCGGCACGGACTCGTGCTGATCCAGGACGCCTGCGAGGCGCTCGGCGCCGAGTACCGAGGGCAGCGCGTGGGCGCGCACGGCGTCTCGGCGGTGTTCGCCTTCTACCCGAACAAGCAGATCACGACGGGCGAGGGCGGCATCGTGACGACCCACTCCGAGGAGGAGTGGCGCCTGCTCAGGAGCCTGCGCAACCAGGGGCGAGCCGACTCGGGCGGCTGGCTCGACCACGCGCGGCTCGGCTACAACTACCGCATCGACGACGTGCGCGCGGCGCTCGGGCTCGCCCAGCTCGAGAAGCTCCCCCGCATCCTCGAGCTGCGTACGGCGGCGGCCGCCCGCTACACCGAGCTCCTGGCGGGAATCGATGGAGTCGAGACGCCGCTCGCAGACGACGACGAGCACCGCCGCTCCTGGTTCGTCTACGTCGTCGCGCTCGCGCCGGGAATCGATCGCGAGCGCGTGATCGCCGAGCTCGAGCGCGCGGGCATCGGCACGGCGCGCTACCTGCCCTCGATTCACCTGCAGTCGTACATGCGCGAGCGCTACGGCTTCCGTGAGGGCCTCTGCCCCGTGGCGGAGGACCTGAGCGTGAGGACGCTCGCGCTCCCGTTCTTCACCGCCATCGAGCCCGAGGATCAGGAGCGCGTGGTCGAGGTTCTGGCGAGCGCGGTGTAGCGGTCGCTGGGCGCCTCGTGCCTGCGGCTTGCTCCTACGGCCCCGGCGCCCCTTCAGCCGGCGGTCAGTAGTCGCGCGCCGCGGCGCGCGGGCGCCGACAGCGTCCAGCGCAGACCCCGGACCGTCCAGCCGGCGACGGCGAGCGCGACGAGGCCGAGCACGAGCGTCGAGATGAGGAGGCGTTGTCGCATGTCGCCAGCCTCGCGCAGAGGAGCGGCGCCGTCAGTGTGGCCGCCTCCCCGTTTGAGGTGTGGGAACCCGTACCTCCGACGTGGGGGAAAGCTGCGGTTTCCCCCACGAGGCGTACGTCCAAAGCGGGCCTGCCGCCGGGCTTCGCCCAGCGGTCGGCAGCCAGCTGCC
>Ga0136617_10001686_pt1 | contig 19621 bp, 23 predicted proteins | sample AntDrymUQ3222106_2_FD_129672 | JGI IMG/M metagenome (GOLD analysis project Ga0136617, IMG submission 129672) | Polar desert sand microbial communities from Dry Valleys, Antarctica - metaG UQ322 (21.06) | ecosystem: Environmental > Terrestrial > Soil > Desert | place: Antarctica: Dry Valley... | reverse complement strand
GCTCTTCATAGCTCGGCCGCTCCCCGCTGACATCCGATCCCACCACGGATACAAGACTCCCTGCAAAACCACGTAATCCTGCTCACAACACCGCAGCGGCCAACGCCGACCTGAACAGTTACCAGCGATCAAGCCACGGCTCCAGGCCAGCACGCTTCAGCCGCTGCGCGATCTGCTCGACAACCGCCTGGTCACGACTGTTGTACGACAGAAAGACATCGAACCGCGGCGCCGGCGCAGGAACGTCAGCGAGGCTAGATCCCTCCACACACCAGAGTCTCACCTATTCCGCGACGAGCACTGTGTGACCTCAAGCACAGCGGTGCCTCCTGACAGCTCAGCCTCCACCGAGACGCTGCGATCTACTCGCAACACGCGTCCGGCAGCTTCCCCTAACCGAAGCACCGCGTCTTGCTCCGAAGCTACCGACCCCGAGTCCGCGGACGAAGTCGAGTTCAGGTCGCGCGCCGGCGAGAGCGAGCTGGCGGCAAAGCCGACCTGCATAACATCGAGTTGGGCCTGCGTGTGCAGGCGAGTCTAAGGCGCCTGATTAGTGCGGCTTCTCGGTCACCGGCTCGGTCACCGAGTACGGCTCGGGGTTGATGCGATCGATGAGTCCAGCGGCGAGGAACGCCTTTGCGACGGCGGGGTCGTCCTCGATGAGGACGGAGAGGATTCCACGCTCGGGTAGCGTCGTGAGCAGCGCATGCGGATCGTCGTCGTCGAAGACGATCTGCAGTGGGCGGGGACCGTCGACGGTGTCGCGCGACGCCGGCTCCGGCTTGGTTGCCGGCGCGGTGTCGGCGCTGACGATGATCGCGTCAGACTGCGCGCGAAGCTGTTCGCGTGGCATCGGTTCTGTTGTGATCAGCCCGCCGGCCGCGACGGTGAGATCGTCGTCGTGGGTCTCGGTACGGGTCCATGTGACGAATGGGCGGTGTTCGCGGATCGTCGTGAGCCAGGCTTCGTTGACGCGCGCGGCTTCGTTTTCGAGAACGCCGCCCTCGACGTCGACACCGGCGTTGCGCAGAGCCTGCGCGCCCCCTTCTGCGGTTGGGTTGGGGTCAGTGACGGCGTAGATCACGCGCGCGATGCCGGCCTCGAGCAGCGCTAGCCGGCACGGCGGGGTGCGGCCGTAGTGGTTACAGGGCTCCAGCGTCACGACGGCCGTACCGCCTCGCGCGCGGTCACCGGCGGCGCGCAGCGCGTTGACCTCCGCGTGCGGCTCACCCGGCCGCTCGTGCCACCCCTCGCCGACGGTTCGTCGGTCACCGTCGAGCACGACGCAACCCACGACCGGGTTGGGGCTTGCGGTACCGAGTCCTCGGGCGGCGAGCTCGATTGCCCGTCGCATGGCTTGGATCTCGCGGTCGCTTGCCATCAACGGTGGGCGTTCGATGCCGCTGCATACGCGTCGCGAAACTCTCGGGCGACTGGGAGCCCGACGTGATCGGACAGCTGGCCGTCGAGCCTGGCCAGTTCGAGCATGATCCGGGCCGATTTCGTCGAGCTGGCGATGTCCAACGCCGCCATACCATCGTCAGCGGCCCTGTCTGGCTCGCCGTCTGCCGCGTAGGCCTGCGCGAGGCGGGCTCGATGCAACCCAGCGTCGCGATGCAGCGCGGCGGGCCACGACGCGAGCGCCCGGGCCAACGTCGCGGCGGCCTTGTCGTGCTGGCCGAGCCAAGTCCAGCACTGAGCCTCGTGCACCGTGACGTAGGCATGCGTCGTGTAATGCGTTCCGAGCGCGTTGAACGGCTCGTCGGCGGTCTCGTCTCGGCAGTCGTCTACGAGCTGGTGGGCCTCGTCGAGCATGCGCTGGCACGTGGCCGCGTTGCTGGCCAGCGCGTGCCCCTGCGCCTCGCGTACCTTGGCCAACGCGCGCACCGCGGCGGTCAACGTTCGCTGGCGCTGCGCCGCCTGGGCAAGGGCCAGCGTCCGCTGGGCGTCGCGGCGCTCTGAGGCACGCTGGCTCTGGCGCATCAGGACGTAGGAGGTCATCAAACGGTCGCCGCTCTCCTGACTGATCGTCATCGCACGATCCAGCCAATAGTCGCCGGCCTGGGCATCGCCGCCGTCATCGCTCAGCCAGCCGGCGAACTCGGCCCAGCGCGCCTCGACTCGGAGCAGTTCGATCCGCAACGTGCCGCGTGCGACCTGCCGCTCCCGGCTCGTCGTGGCGAACTCGCGTCGCACGGTGTCGACCACCGCCCGGGGCCCGAAGATGTTGTCCTGGTCGGCAAGCAGGCTCAGCATGTCCAGGGAGCGCTCCACGCACTCAGGATCCACCTTCGATGCGCCACCGGGGAGCGGCGTTGTCGGGAGTGCGGCAAGCCCGACCGCGGCTGCCCTGCTCAGAAGCGCGCGGCGGTCGAGCGGTTCCATCGACATGCTTGCGGCATATGGGAGGAGTCCATCGAGGGGGCCAAGGGAGATAGACGGCTGAGGGATGCCGAGCACACGAGCGTAGTGGGTGAGATCGCGCAGATCCCAGACGGACTCCTTGCCGGACTCGATCCGGCTGAGTTTCTCCTGGCTGATGCTCAGCCAACCGGCGACGAGCTCTTGCGACAACCAAGCCCGGCGCTGCGCAGGGTGAGGGCGACCACGCCAGTGCGGGTGCAACCGAAACGCTCGAATGACAGCGCCGATCTCGCGCGACAGCAGGGCGGCGATCATCTGCTCGTCCTGCCAGAAATCCCGCGGCATTTCCCCGGGCCCATCCGCTGCGGCCCGACATGCGGCACACAATGCATCGCTGTTGTCGCGCGCTAACCGCGCACCGCAGCGTCGACATGCCCATTGCTCGCCCCTCATTGCCCCGCAGCGGACTCTAACGGCGGCTCGCTGCCGTCGACCGACCGGCCCGAACTCATGCGAAATCCGCATAGTTATTCGGAACGCACTCGTTGCGGTGGTTTTCGTGACGCCAGAGACTTGCGCGATGGAGATCCGACAACCAACGAGGTCGTGACCAACGCGCTCATGCACGACGACGGCCACCCGCTGACCGAGCGGCGCTACCGCTGGGCACGTGCCTACCGCGATGGCGAGGTGGTCTGCGGCCGCGTCGAGCTCACCGTCAGCGCGGACACGCGGCTGGGTCTGGCACCACGCGAACGTCGCTGCCTCACCGCGCGGTTCCTGGAGCGCCTGGACCCCGCGCTGCGAACAGAGCTCGCCGAGCTTGTCCGTCGCCGCGGTGCAGTCGGTAGGCGAGCCGCCGAGCGCATGCAGCCGGTCGAGATCATCTTCGATGACCCCCGCCGGGGCCACCACCAGATCACCGGCTACATCCAGCCGCCGCAACTGCGACACGGCGACCTACACGAGATCGAGTTCGGCCTACGCGAGCCGGCGTCATGACCGAGCAGGCGCCAGATCACCTGTCGCGCGACGAGATCATGGCGCTCAAATTCGCCGCCCACCGCCAGCTCGCGCGATGGGCCAACAAGCCCGACCTGCAACCCCGCCAGCACGCCCAACGCGCCGCGCTCGCACGCGCCGCCCGCATCCTCGGAAACCAAGCGTTCGCCCACGGCTGCGCGCTGCAAGCCCCCAGCGAGGAGTAACCCCGGTGGCGACGCTCGCATGAGATGGATGCGAAGCGCATCCCCCAGGCCCACAGGGTGAGCGTGTCGCTTTCTCCCCTCCATAGGGGGCAAATGCGACACGCTTGGAGATTCGTTCGTCCGTGCCGGCACGTGCCCCGCCATCGAGCGACCACCAGCCCACGCCACTCCAGCAGGTCAGGCGGTGCATGCACGACGGCAACCACGCGCACGAAGGCACCGACGGAGAAGCCCTCAGAGCGCTCTCCCTCGCCCCGCGGCGCTCGCCCAGCGCCGCCGCACGCAGGCGAAACTCGATCCGCGGAGCTCACACGCCACCTGCGCGCTTCGCTACGCCACCAGCCCGTCGACCAGCGCCGCGCCCTCGCGCGCCATCCGCGACCGCGGCACGACGAGGTCGAAGCCGGCCTGCAACGCGCGCGCACGCACGTCGGGGGCGGTGTGGGCGTAGGAGGCCAGCGCACGCGCCTCGCCCAGCGTCCCGTCGGCCTTCAGCCCTTCGAGCAGCGCGATCCCCGTGTCGGCATCGAAGAAGAGGTCGACGATGAGGACGTCGCTGCCGCTGAGGGCGTCACGCACGCCGGACTCGGACCCGACGAGGGTCACGTCGTGTCCGGCCGCGGCGAGCATCCCCTCGACCTTGGAGCCGAACAGCAGGTCCGGCACGTGCGCGACGACGTGCGCCATCGCTACTGGGCGCGACTGCGCTTGAACTCGTCGCGCACCGATTGCGGGCGACCCCACATCTGCTGGATCTCGACGCGGCCCGAGCGCAGCTGTCGCACCACGAGCTCGCCCTCGATGCCGGCCTCGTCGAGGAGCTTCAGCGTGCCGTGGACGGTCGGCGCCGCCGCCGCATGGCCGAAGCGGTGGGCGACGAGCAGCCGCCAGTGCCAGTCGTGGTGGGAGTAGGGCTGCGCGTTGCAGGTGACGAGATATGTCGCGGCGTCGATGTAGCGGCGCTCGTCGGCGATGCGCAGGTCGAGCTCGAGGTCGGTCCAGTCGTCGGGCAGCGAGTCGACGATCCGAGAGAACGTGTCCGCAAGCGCCATGGCTTCAAGGCTATTGCACGCGGGCCGGGAAGCCCCTGGGGCTATCCTCGGATCGATGGCGATCCTGACCGACGACCTCGGCACCGAGTACCTCGCGCTGACGCAGGCCTGCGGCCTGCTCGACCGCTCCGAGCGCGGGAAGCTCGCGCTCAGGGGCACGGACGCGAAGTCGTTCCTCGCGGGACAGGTCACGAACGACATCGAGGGTCTGCAGGCGCAAGCCGGCTGCTACGCCGCGTTTCTCACCCACAAGGGCAAGATGCTCGGCGACCTGCGCGTGCTCGCCGTGGACGAACCGGAGCCCGAGCTCCTGCTCGACACCGAGCGCGCGACGCTGCAGGCGCTGTTCGACATGATCCGCCGCTTCAAGATCGGCTACGACGTCGAGCTGCACAAGCGCACGCTGCAGCGCGGCCTGCTGTCGCTCGTCGGGCCGGCGGCGCGGGCGGTCGCCGGCGCCGAGGACCTGCCCGGCGAGGAGTACGCCCATCGCCCGGGCTCGATCGCCGGGCACGCCGTGCGCCTCGTCGCGACCGACGTCGGCGTCGACGTCCTCTGCGACGCCGACGACACCGAGGCGGTGCATGCGGCGCTCGTCCAGGCCGGCGCGACCCCCGCCTCCGAGGCGGCCGCCGAGATCCTGCGCGTCGAGCGCGGGCGCCCGCGCTACGGCGCCGAGCTCGACGACACCACGATCCCCCAGGAGGCGGGCCTGAACGAGCGCGCCGTGAGCTTCACGAAGGGCTGCTACGTCGGGCAGGAGACCGTCGCGCGGCTCTTCTACCGCGGCAAGCCCAACCGCCACCTGCGCGGCCTGCGCCTCTCCGAGCCGGCGCCGTCCGGCGCCGAGCTGCGCCTCGGCGAGCGCGTCGTGGGCCGCCTCGCGAGCTCGCTGCTCTCCCCCACCCACGGCCCGATCGCCCTCGCGCTCGTGCGCCGCGAGGCGGCGGTCGGCGACACCGTCGCCGTCGAGGGCGGCGCGAGCGCCGAGGTCGTCGAGCTGCCGTTCGCTCAGAGCTGACCGGCCACGAACGCCTCGACCGCGTCCCGCGACGGCACCGGCTCGAGCTCGAGCGCCGGCGCCTCGTGCCCCGCCAGCCACGTCTGCACGATCCGCGCCTCGCCGATGGCGTCGGGTGGCAGCTCGCCGCCCGCCCGGGCCAGCGCCGCGATCGTTCGGTCGTGCAGGTCGCCGGCCTCGGCGAGCCCGCACCAGTCTGCCACCCGTCCACCGGCGATCCAGAAGACGTCGAAACGCGGCCGCCGCGGGTGCGGCGCGAGCACGAGCCGCGGGCGTGCGTGGGTCGCCGCGAGCGTCCCGTCGAGCGCGCGCACGAGCGCGGCGATGCGCTCGTGGCGCCGATGTAGCCACGCCGCACGCTCGTAGCGACGCTCGGCCGCCGCGGCCTGCATCTGCGCCTCCAGGTGCGCCAGCAGCGCGGCGCCACCGTCGCCGTCGCCGGTGAAGAGCGCGAGCGCCTCGTCCAGGCGGCGACGGTAGAGGTTGGGGTCGAGGTCGTTGAGGCACGGTGACAGGCAGCGCCCCATCTGGCCGTAGGCCGACGGCCACGGGCGCAGACGCAGCTTGCGCCCGCAGTGGCGCAGGCCGAAGAGCGAGTCGAGCTGCTCCTTGAGCTCGACGGCCGCGGCGCGGCTGCGCAGCGGCCCGACCGTCACGGCGCGTCCGGCGGCGGGCTCGCGCGCGACCTCGAGCACGGGATAGGCGATGTCCAGGCGGCAGCGCAGGTAGACGTACGCGTCGTCGTGCTTGTGGACGACGTTGCCCGGTGGCCGCAGCTCGCGGATGAGACGGTGCTCGAGCACGAGCGCGCCAAGCTCGGAGTTCGTCGTGCGGTGATCGACGATCGCCGCGTGCTCGGTCCAGCCCTCCGCGGGCGCAGCGGGGGCGAAGTGGGCCCGCGCGCGAGTGCGCAGGGCGACGGACTTGCCGACGTAGAGCACCTGGCCGGCGGCGTTGCGCACGAGGTAGACGCCCGGCTCGTCGGGCAGTCCCGCCGTCGGCGGCGCGCCGCGCTTGAGCGCCCCGCCCGCGACCGTGCGCCCCGCTCGCGGGCGTCCGCGCGGGCGCGGCGGGCGCAGCGCGGCGAGGGCGTCGGCGACCGTCGCGGCGTGCGCGCACAGGCGGCCGAAGAGCGCGCAGAAGACGCGTGCGCACGTCTCGGCGTCGGCGAGCGCGCGGTGCGTCGTCTCCACCTCGACCCCGAGCGCGTCCGCGAGCGCGGCGAGCCGTCGCTGGCGCGCGAGCGGCGCGAAGCGCCGCGCCAGCGCAACGGTGCAGAGCGCCGGCGGATCCGGCCACGGCAGGCCCGCGCGGTCAAATGCCTGCGCGAGCACGCGGCGGTCGAAGGCAGCGTTGTGGGCGACGAGCACGCGCCCGGACAGCAGCTCGGCAAGATCGGGGAGGGCAGCCTGCGCCGGTGGGGCGGCGTCGACCATCGCCTGCGAGATCTGCGTGAAGCGCTGGATCGCGCGCGACAGCGGGGCGTCGCCGGCGAGGAGCGTCTCCCAGCGGTCGTGCAGCTCGCCGCCGCCGACGAGGACGGCGCCGACCTCGGTGAGCTCGCAGGCATCCCCGGCACGTCCGTTGGTCTCAGTGTCGACCACGAGGAACTCGGCGGTGGCCAGCGGCTGCGCGAGCAGGTCCATCACGAGCAGCTTGGCGAGCGTGTCCGACGCCATGCACGCGCAGTTGCAGCCTCGTCCATGCGCCGACCGGACCCGGGGGTAGCCTTGGGCTCATCCTGCCCGTGTCGAAGAGGAGTGTCATGACGACCTTCCGACCGACTGCTCGACCGGACGCGCGAAGGCCGCTCGCCGCCCTCGGATAGGGTTGTCGGAGTTGTCACGAGGATGGTGAGACAGGTCGACGTGCAGCGCAGGATGCCACGGGCCGCCGTCGCGGCCGCCGTCGCACTCGCACTCGCCCTCGGAGCCGGCGGCTGCGGCAGCGACGACTTCCCCAACAGCCCGCGCCCCCCGGCGCCGATCACCGTGAGCGCCGCCATCTCGACCGCCCGCGTGACGGTCTCGCCGTCGCGCTTCGGGGCGGGGGCGATCGAGCTCATCGCAAGCAACCAGACCGCCACCTCCCAGCGCGTCACGCTGCGCAGCCGGCGGCGCCCCGGCGGGCGCGAGGAGCTCGCGCAGAGCACCGGCCCGATCAACCCCGGCGACACGGCCTCGCTCACGGCGGACGTCGCCGAGGGCAGCTACCTCGTGTCGGCGCGCTCGACGGCGATCGAGCCCGCGAGGATCGTGGTCGCGGCGGCGCGCAAGAGCGCCCAGGGTAGCCTCTTGCAGCCGTAGCACCCCGCCGCCGTCCTTGCGACAATGGCGCGATGCGTCGGCACCGGTTCCTTCCCGCCGCGTTCGCGACACTGGCTCTGGCCGTGGGCGCCGTGCTGGTGGCGAGCACCGGATCGCCGGCCGAGCCGTCGAGGTCTCAGGAGCTCTTCAAGAAGACGCTGCTCGACGACCCCCAGACGACGAGCGCTGTGAAGCAGCTGCTGAGCCAGGGCGGCGGCTTCGTCGCCCCCGAGATCCTCTTCTCGGATCTCACCGGCGACGGCCGCTCGGACGCGCTCGTGCTCGTCGAGACCGGCGGCGTGGCCGGCGCCGTCGCGCTCTACGTCTTGAGCACCGACGCCAAGCCTGCCGACAGCCCACTGCGCGCCGTCTACCGCTCGCAGCGGCTGTACCGCGCGAGCGTCCAGGCCGCCGGAGCCGCGCTGACCCTGCGCACGCCGCGCTTCGGCGAGGGCGACGACGTCTGCTGCCCGGAGCGGATCGTCGAGCGCGTCTACGCCTGGAGCGCAAGCGCCAGGACGATGCGCCAGCGCAGCTCGCGCGAGCTGCCGGGTCCGACGCGCTGACTTGCCCGCGCCCGCGGTGGGCCTACCGCTCAGCGCATGGCTGACACCCCCAAGGCCGTCGCGTAGGCCGGCGGCGCGCCACGCGGCGATGCAGCTCGAGCACCGCGGCACGCGTGCGCGCGGTGCTCGACGAGCCAAGCTGTACCAATCCTGTGCGCGCGTGCAATACTTGCGTACATGCAAGCATCGACTTCGCCCTCCCCGACCGAGGCGACATCGGCCGCCGAGCTCGCCGAGCAGCTGCTCGCACTCTGGCGCTGGGTCATCACCACCGGCGGCATCGGCACGTACGCGATCTTCGAGGAGCTCGACCTCACGCTGACCCAGGTCAAGGCGCTGTCCGCGCTCTCCGGCGACGAGCTGACGGTCAAGGAGCTCGCCGAGCGCCTCGGCCTCTCGCTGCCGGGCGCAAGCCGCGCCGTCGACGCGCTCGTCGAGCGTGACCTCCTGCACCGCCGCGAGGATCCCCACGACCGCCGGATGAAGCGCCTGCGCCGCACCGACGCGGGCGGTCACGCCCTCGAGCGCCTCGACGAAGCCCGCCTCGCCGGACTCGAGCACTTCACCGCGACCCTGCCCCCGGCCCAACGCAAGCGACTGTCCGGCGCGCTGCGCCCGATCCTCGACGGCCTTCAGAAGGACGCATGACCAAGCGAATGGCCCTCAACGACGGCAACCGCCGCTGGTGGACGCTCGCGGCCATGTGCTTCGCGCTGTTCATGGTCATGCTCGACAACACGGTCGTCAACGTCGCGCTGCCGTCGATCCAGCGCGAGCTGCACACGTCGGTCGCGGGGCTGGAATGGACCGTCAACGCCTACATGCTCGCCTTCGCCGTCCTGCTGGTCACCGGCGGCCGGCTCGGCGACATCTTCGGCCGCCGCAGGGTCTTCCTCCTCGGCGTCCTGCTGTTCGCCGCGTCGAGCGCGTTCATCGGGTTCTCGCAGAGCTCGGCGTGGCTCATCGGCGGCCGTGCGCTCCAGGGCATCGGCGCCGCGCTCATGATGCCCGCGACCCTGTCGATCATCACGAACGCCTTCCCGCCCCACGAGCGCGGCAAGGCGATCGGCACCTGGGCCGGCGTCTCGGCCCTCGCGCTCGCGATCGGCCCCGTGCTCGGCGGCGTGCTCGTCGAGCACGTCTCCTGGCAGTCGATCTTCTTCATCAACCTGCCGGTCGCCGCGGGCGCCGTCGCGGTGACGCTGTTCGCGACGCACGAGTCGCGCGACGAGACCGTCCTGCCGAAGGTCGACGTCGCCGGCATCGTCGCGATCACCGCCGGCCTGACCGCGCTGACGCTCGCGCTCGTCGAGGCCGCGTCCTGGGGCTGGGGCTCGCCGCGGATCATCGCGCTGTTCGCGCTCGCCCTCGCCGGCGTGGCCGGGTTCGCCGCTATTGAGCGCCGCGTGCGCGTGCCGATGGTCGACTTCAGCTTCTTCGGATCGCGGACGTTCCTCGGGGCGAACATCGTCGCGTTCATCGTGTCGTTCTCGATGCTCGGGATGTTCTTCTTCCTGACGCTCTACATGCAGAACGTCCTGCACTACTCGCCGCTGGAGGCCGGCTTGCGCTTCTTGCCGACGACGCTCATGATCGTCGTCGTGGCGCCGATCTCAGGCCGTCTCACCGACCGCATCGGCCCGCGCCCGCTCATCACGGCGGGGCTGGCGCTCATCGCCGCTTCGCTGCTGTGGCAGTCGTTCCTGACGCCCGACACGACCTTCGCGTTCCTGTTCCCCGGCTTCGTGCTCATGGGCACCGGGATCGCGCTCGTCATGTCGCCGATGAGCACCGCCGCGATGAACGCCGTCGACCAGAGCAAGGCCGGCGTGGCCTCGGGGATCCTGTCGATGAACCGCATGGTCGGCGGCGTGCTCGGTGTCGCGGTGCTCGGTACGTTCATCGGGCAGACGACGTCGCAGGCCGACTTCGTCGACTCGCTCGGCCAGGGGCTGCTGATCGGCGCGTTCGTCGCCGCCGCGGGGGTGGTCGTGGCCTGGGCGCTCATCTCGCCGGAGCTGGCAGGCGGCGCGGTGCGCCACGCTCCGCCGGACGCCGTGGGCGCCGTGCCGCCCGCGGAGGCCGCGCGCGAGCCGGTCGGCGCGTAGCATTGGCGCCGACCCAGAGCAAGCGAACGAGGGGTAGCAACGACCGTGGCCGTCGATCTCAGCCAAGTCTCCACCGTCGACACCGAGCCCGGCGAGCTGCCGGCGACGATGGCCGCCTGGGTCATCCGCCAGGAGCGCGAGGGCGAGCCGAAGGACGCCTTCCAGGTCGAGGAGATCGAGGTTCCCGAGCCGCAGGCGTTCGAGGTGGTCGTACGTGTCATGGCCGCGGGCGTGAACTTCAACAACGTCTGGGCGGCGCTCGGCAAGCCGGTGTCGGTGTTCCGCTACCACCCCGAGGAGAACCACCACATCGGCGGCTCGGACGCCTCCGGGATCATCTGGAAGGTCGGGCCCGGGGTCACGCGCTGGAAGGTCGGCGACGAGGTCGTCGTCCACTGCAACCAGGCCTCCTACGAGGACGTCGAGGTCCATGGCCTCGACCCGCTCGCCGCCCCGAGCCAGAAGATCTGGGGCTATGAGACGAGCTGGGGCTCGTTCGCGCAGTTCTGCAAGGTCCAGGCCCAGCAGCTGCTCACCAAGCCCGAGCACCTGACCTGGGAGGAGGCGGCCTCCTACGGGCTGACGTACTTCACCGCCTACCGCATGCTCATGGACCAGGTCGAGGTGCAGGCCGGCCACAAGGTCCTCATCTGGGGCGCGGCCGGCGGCCTCGGCGTCTTCGCGACGCAGCTGTGCGCGCTGTCCGGCGCCGACTGCGTCGGCGTCGTCTCGAGCGACGAGAAGGGCGCACTCGTCAGGCAGCTCGGCGCGAAGGACTTCATCAACCGCAACGAGTTCAGCGGGATGATGCGCGAGGGCGGCGAGACGCCCGACGAGGAGAAGGCGCGCTTCAAGGTGACGCGCGACTTCGCCAAGCGCGTGAAGGAGATCCTCGGCGACGCGCCCGACATCGTCTTCGAGCACGTCGGCAAGGCGACCTTCCCGACGAGCGTGTTCACCGTCAAGCCGTTCGGCAAGATCGTCATCTGCGGCGCGACGTCGGGCTTCGACCTCGACTTCGACGTCCGCTACCTGTGGATGCGCCAGAAGCAGATCATCGGCTCGCACTTCGCCAATGCGTGGGAGTGCACGAAGGCCAACGACCTCATCCGCGAGTCGAAGATCCGGCCCGTGCTGTGGAAGACGATGCCGTTCGAGGGTGTTGCGGAGGCACACCAGCTCATGTACGAGAACAAGCACTCGGGCAAGATCGCGATCCTCGTCGGCGCGACCGAGACCGGCCAGGGCAAGACCGCCGAGGGACCGGGCGCGATCATGGCGGAGGTGGGCGCCTGATGGCCGGCGTCGTGCACCTCCCCGTCTACGCCACAGGCTTTCGCGGCGACGACATCGAGGCCTCGCTGCAGCAGCTCGCCCCGATCTCGCTGCGCTACGGCGCAACACGCTACGAGGTCTTCCGCTCGCGCGACGACCGCTACAAGTTCCTGCTCTCGATCGACTTCGACTCGCACGCCGACTGGGACGCGTTCTGGTTCGGCGAGGAGTTCACCGACTGGCGCGTGGCCTGCTCGACCTGGTACACGGTCCCGCTGCTGTACGTCTGGCAGGATCTCGTCGCCCGCGGCGAGCTGCGCGAGCCGGTCGCCGCCGACGCGCTCGAGGAGTAGAGGGAGGTCGCGCCCCCGGTGCACCCGGCCGAGCACCGCGGGCTGCGCGAGCTGTACGTCATGGCGCGCCAGCTTCGCGAACACTGGCGCGCGCTCGCGGGCCGGCTGGAGTCCAGCGCGCCCGACCAGGCGGCGCTCCTGCGCGAGGGCTCGGACGTCGCGCGTGGGCTCATCGGCGAGCTGACCGACGTGACGGCCGCGCGCGGGCTGCACGGACGTCCGGCGGCGCAGGGCTTCGGCGCGCGGCTGGCGGCGCTGCACAGCCACCTGCTCGACACGGCGCTCGAGGTCAACCAGGCGCTGCGCTTCGCCGTTCTCGACGTCGTCCACGTCGTGACGCTGCTCGACTACCTCGCGGCGCTGGCTCGCGCCGACGGGGACGCCGAGCTTGAGGCGTTCCTCGCCGGCTGGGCGCCGCGGATGCGCGTCCAGGAGGATGCGATGCGCGCGGCCGCCGTCGCGGTGGGCACGAAGCCCGACGCCGCCATCGGCGCGGCCACGCCCGGCATCGCCGGGCGGATCGCGCACGGCGCCGCGACGGCCGTCGGCACGCTCGGCGAGTGGGTGGACGGCCGCGCCGCCCGGTCGTAGGGCGTCAGCGGCAGAGCGCGTGGATCGTCCCGGTCGCCGTGTCGCCCACGGCGACGCGCGGGGCGGCGCTCGCCAGGACGAGCACCGAGCGCTTGCCGGCGACACGGCGCGCCAGGACGCTCACGCCGACGTCGCCGCTGGCCCCTCCGGTACGCCATGTCTTGCCCTTCGGGCAGCTCATGCGCATCGCTGCGAAGGCGGTCTCACCGCCGCGAGTGATCCTCACGTCGCGTGCGATCGCGACGTAGCCCTTGGGCAGCGCCCTGCCCTCGGCGACCCCCGGCACCCCGGGGAATTGGAACGGGCTTCTCTGCGGCGCGGCCACGAACGTGCGCGGCGAGACGCTGATCGTGGTGTCGGCCGGCGCCTCGGCGGTCGCGAGGCCGGCGCCGCCGAGCGAGGCGACGCTCGCCATGACCGCCGCGGCGGCGGCGACCCATGTGGAACGGATTGACGACATGCGTGGCTCCTAGCCTTGCGGTGGTTCCCCGCGCCCAATCGTGGGCCATCGGGCGCGCACCGTCGACGCACCTGGGTGTCGGTGTCGCACACCTCGTGGCGACGGTCGTGTGACCGCCTACGCCGCGTCGATGCGCTCGTCGTTGCGCTCGATGTCGGTACGCAGGCTGCGCAGCGCCTGGCGGATGATGCGCGAGACCTGCATCCGGGAGACGCCCACGATCTTCGAGATCTCCGTCTGGGTGAGGTCTTCGGCGAAGCGCAGGCGCAGGACCTCGCGGTCGCGCTCGGAGAGGACGTCGAAAGCGTCGTCGAGCAGGACGCGCATCTCCGCTCGGCTGATCTCCGGGTCGCGGGCGCCGATCGAGTCGGCGAGCGTCACGTCCTCGCCGGTCGGCTCGTCGAACGAGCGCGTGCGCCGCGCCTCCTGGCTCTGGATCGTGATGAGCACCTCCTCGAAGGGCTGGTCGAATTCGTTGGCGAGCTCCTGCACCGTCGGCGAGCGCCCCAGCTCCGTCGTGAGCTTGTCGCGCGCCTTCGCCAGCTCGATCTGCAGCTCCTGCATGCCGCGTGGCACGCGCATCGCCCAGGTCTTGTCGCGGAAGTGGCGCTTGATCTCGCCGAGCACGGTCGGCGTCGCGTAGGAGGAGAAGCGCACGTCGCGGTCGAGATCGAACCCCTCGATCGCCTTCATGATCCCGACACAGGCGACCTGCACGAGATCGTCGAGCGGCTCGCCGCGACCGGAGTAGCGGCCGGCGAGCGCGCGCGCGAGCGGCACCATCTCCTCGGCCAGCGTGTCGCGGGCCCGGGTGTCCCCGTCATCGTGGTATCTGCGCAGCAACTCCCGCTCGCGCCCCGCGCGATCGACGTTCATGCTTGCGCCCCCAGGCTCGCTCACGGCGGCCACAGGGTCGCACAACCCGAGGGCCGGGCGGACGGTCGACGGGTCGAGCACGTACACCCGTCCGCAGGTTCTGCGGGTTTTCCGGGCGCCCGATCCGTGCCTGACGGTCGCCGCCGCCCGCCCGGGTGCCAGCAGTACGAAGACGGGCGCCGTCGACCGTCAGATCCCGGCCGGGCATCCCGGAAAACTCCCCAGAACTTCCGGTCGGGTGTACTAGCCCTGCTCAAGCGGCGCCATCGTTAACCCGGCACTGCGCAGCTGGTCCCAGTACAGCTCTGCGGGTTCGCGGTGGCCGCTCCAGACGATGGCCTGGCCGCTACGGTGGATCTCGTCAGCGATGCGGTAGCCGCGATCGACGGTGATCCCGGGGATGTAGCGGGCCAGGGCGTGGGCGACGCCCTGGAACGTGTTGTGGTCGTCGTTGCGGACGATCACGCGCCAATGTCCGCCCAGCCCACTTCCGGGGAGGCCGGTGCGCGGCTTCTCGATCGTCTGCGTCACGACCCTGCAGGATAAGCGGGCTCAGCCCGTCGCGCCAGCCTCCCGGACGCGCTGGAAGTACCGGTCCAGACCGAGCCATTGGTCCTCTGGGGGCATGGCCTGGCCGAAGGCCAGCGCGCTCTCGTCGTCGAGCGCGTCGTGGAAGGCCGCGCGCAGGGCGCCGGCGTACGTCTCGCGGTCGACGCGGCGTGCAAGCTCGCCCCAGTGCGCGAGCGCCGCACGCAGGCGCTCGAGGTGCTCGGCGACGTCACCGTAGTCGCCGAAGTGGGTGATCGCGATGCGCTCGGGTGCCCACGCCTCGATGGCGGCCAGCGAGGCGTGCCAGGCGTCGAGGTCGATGTCGGGCGGCGGCGTCGGCGGCAGGAGCAGATCGCCGGTTGGCAGCCGCACGCCGCAGGTGTCCCCGGGAAAGACCCAGCCGCTCGCGAGGTGGCGATAGGAGACATGGTGAGAGGCGTGCCCGGGCGTGTAGGCCACCTCCCAGCCGTCGAGCCGCTCGCCGCCGCGCAGGACGTGCAGCGAGCGCTCCGGAATCGGGACGACCTCCCCCCAGAGGCGATCGAAGTCCTCGCCGTACAGGCGCTTCGCGGACGCCACGAGGCGGGCCGGGTCGCTGAGGTGGCGCGCACCGCGCTCGTGGACCCAGACCTCGAGGTCGGGCCACTCGCGCACGAGCGCTCCGGCGGCGCCGGCATGGTCGAAGTGGATGTGCGTCAGGAGCAGCGCGCGCGGCTGCTCGCCGTCGAGCGCGTCGAGCAGCGTGTCCATGCTCGACTCCGGGCCCGGGTCGACGAGAACGTCGTCCACCTGCCAGCAGCAGATGACGTGCTCACGGCCGAGATGGCGGACGTCGATTGACCTCACGCTCAGGACGCTACCCGGTCACCCCCTGCGCGAACGCGAAGCGCCCGCTCGGGTCGTAGCGGCGCTTGACTGCCTGCAGCCGGGCGAGGTTGTCGCCGAAATATGCGCGCTGCCAGCCGGCGAGCTCGGGATCGATGTAGTTCTGGTACGCGAAGCCCGACGCCCAGGGGCGCATGGCGCCCTGGATCCGGCGCACCCAGTCGGCGCACGCCGCCGCCTGGGCCGGCGGGTCGCCGGCGCCCCAGAAGCTGAGGTACGCGCAGTGGAAGCGCTCGTCACGATGCACGAACGCGGTCGCGCCGGCGTCTGGGCGATTGACGGCGGCGCCGAGCGCGTCGAGCTGGACGCCGCCCTCGTGCCCACCGCCGCCGCGCCCCGGCCAGCGCTCGACCTCGGCCAGGAGAGCCGCGATCGCCGCGGCCGGAAGCTCGGTGCGGAAGAAGTCCGAGCGCTGGTAGTTCGGGAGGCGCCGCACCGTCGCCGTCACGGTGCCGTCGGCCGCGCGCCGGGCGCCGTCGGGCAAGGCGGCGTCGACGAACGGCCGGCGGCGCAGCGTCTGGCGTGACGGCCCGGCAGCCACGAGCGGCGCGATCAGTTTCCGCAGCGACGCCTCGGAGCCGTACCAGTGCCCGGACGCCGCCGCCGTGAGCCTGCCGCTGGGCAGGCAGAGGGCCCGGAAGCGACCGTAGGAGAGCGTGCTGCCCGCGCGGGGCAGCGTCCGCTGCCAGGCGTCGAGCGCGGCCGGCGCCCGCGCCCACGGGAAGGTGAGCGTGAAGGAGATCGGGTCCGACGGCCGGCGTACGGCGAAGCGCAGCTCGGTCACGACGCCGAAGCCGGCGCCGCCGCCGCGCAGCGCCCAGAAGAGGTCGGCGCGGCGATCCGCGGCGCAGCGCACGACGCGCCCGTCGGCGAGCACGACGGTCGCCGAGCGCAGGCTGTCGGCGGTGAGGCCGTACCGGCGCATGAGGCGTCCGAACCCGCCGCCGATCGTCAGGCCACCGATGCCGACGCTCGGGCACGTGCCGGCCGGCAGCGCCATCCCGTGCGCGAGCACGAGGCCGCTGTAGACGTCGAGGACGTTCGCGCCGCCGCCGATCGTGGCGGTGTGCCGCCCTCGATCCAGCCGGACGGCGTCCAGCCGCGACACGTCGGCGACGACCCCGCCGGCCGCGTTGCCGTAGCCGCCGAAGGAATGGCGCCCGCCGCGCGCCGCGACCGGCCGCGGCGGCGGGCGAAGCGCACGACCTCGGCGACATCCCCGGCCGTCTCGCAGAAGGCGATCGCGCGCGGCGACACGTCCAGGCGCGGGTTCCACAGCGAGCGGGCCGCAAACCAGCCGTGGTCGAGCGGTGTGAGCAGCGTGCCGCGCAGGCGACCGCGCAGCTCGGCGGTCGTGGTGGCGGGCCTCGGCGCCGCCGGCGCCGCGGCGCTCAGCAGCGCCGGCGCACCGGCGGCGGCAAATGCCGCGCCGCTCCGGCGCAGGAACCGGCGCCGCGTGTGACGTTGGTCCATGCGGACTGCAACGGCCCCACGCAGCGCCAGGTTGCGTTCAGTTCGCGGTCAGCTCGGTGGCTTGGGCGGAACGTCGCGGTCCTCGGGCTTGCCGGGGTCCAACCCCGACGGTACGCCCGGCGGCACGCGAAACTCGGTGGGCACGGCGCCCGCCTTCTCCGCCGCTCCCGGCTCGAGGCCCGACCGCGTCTCCTGACCGGCCACGTCGCCGCCGGCGCTGAACTTGTCCGGATCGGCGACCTGCTCCTCTTCGTCGTCGCCCTCGGCGGCGGGGGCATCGGCGGCATCGGCCGCGCCCGCATCCGGAGGCTCAGCCTCAGCCTCCGGCTCCGCCTCACCCTCCGGCGCCTCCTCAGCCTCAGCCTCCGCCTCACCCTCCGGCGCCTCCGCAGCCTCAGCCTCCGCCTCACCCTCAGCCTCCGGCTCCGCCCCGCCTTCCGGCTCCGCCTCACCCTCCGGCGCCTCCGCAGCCTCCGGCTCCGCCTCACCCTCAGCCTCCGGCGCCTCCGCAGCCTCAGCCTCCGGCGGCTCCGCCTCACCCTCGGCCTCCGACGCCTCAGCGGCCTCCGAGACATCGACGGCCTCGGCCGCACCCGCATCCGGCGGCTCCGCGTCGCCGCCCGCGTCGCCGGTGTCGAGCGCTGCCAGATCGACCGGCGCGTTGCCGCCGTCGTCGTCGCCTGAGGACTCGGCGGGCTCGATCGCGTCGACGCCGGCCGGGATCTCGCTCTCGGGGGCCTCCTCAACGCCCGTGTCGGGCGGCGCGAACCCCGTTCCCGGCGGCTGGTTGCCCTCGCCGCTCATCCCCACCGCGGTCTCCTCGGCGGCTTCCTCGTGGGCCTCGTCCGCCGCGGCCCCCTGCTCTGCCACCTGCTGTGTCTCTTCCTCGTCCGGCATGCGACCTCCCGAGGTTGCTGTGCGCTGCCGGTACCCGTCCGAACGCCAATGCGCCTCGCGCGCGCGAGGCGCATACGTGCCGTCAGGTGCCCGTATCACAACCATCCAAGCATGGCGGCCACCGAGATGCCAGCACGCCCGCGAAACCGCAGCGCGCGTCCGGTCTCGCGCGCCGAATCACGGTCGTCCCAGCGCACAGCGCGGCCACGATCCGGCTCATGAGCGAGCACCGCGCGCATCATCTCCCCAAGCGCGATCGGCGCTGGACGATGCGCCGGCGAGAGCGCGGCCAAGGCGCATTCTCCGCCGTTCTCCACCAGCTTCGCTTCGCGTGATCTGCGAGGCGGGTAGAGTCATCAGGACGCACTGAATATCGGGGCGTTGTCCACCGCCTCCCTCGCGGTGGACGGAGACGCACACGGACCCAGAACGTCGTGGTGCTCCGTACACCGTCGCCCTCCTCGCAGAGGGTGACGACAGACATCAGCAGTGACTGGGCCCCCGCCGGGTGCAACGGCGACTCCCTACAGACCGGACGGATCCGTGGTCACTGGATCAGTGAACCCAGACCAAGGAGTAGTCGCTCCCATGTGACAGCACATGAAGACCATCGGGGCCTGCGTCGCCACAGCGCTCGCCGTCGGTGCGACGACCGCAACCGCTGCGACCCTCATCACGGGCGCGCGGGTGAAGGACAACAGCCTGACCGGAGCGGACATCAAGGACATCCGCTCGCGAGACATCAAGGACGGTTCGATCCGTCTGCGTGACCTCAACACCGAGGTCCGCAAGGCCATCGCCAGCGGGAACGTCCCGGTCTCCGGCAGCAGCATCGGCGCTCCCGGCGCGAACGGCACGAACGGCGCACCGGGGGCCGCCGGGCAGAGCGGACGCGACGCCACCAGCAGCAGCGGCAACTGGGGCGTTCAGTCCCGCAACGTGCTCGGCTCCCCCCGACATCGGGCTGCGTGGCGGCCCGGCCAATCCGCCGTTGGGCTCGGGCAGCCTGAAGTTCCTGGTCGGCTCGGGCTCCGAGAAGGCCGCGTACGGCAACGAGCAGGACTTCTTCGGTCAGCCGGTGAGCGGGCTGACGGACGTCGGCTTCCGGGTCTACACGACGGGCGAGAACACCGCGCTCGGCGCCCCGAACATGCCGTCGATCCTGTTCGAGGTCGACCCGAACCTCGCCGCGAACCCGACCAACTTCTCGTCGCTCGTCTTCGTGCCGAACAACTCCGCGTCGAACCAGTGGTCGCCGTACATCGACGCGACGCAGGCGACATCCGGCTCCTGGTTCATGACCGGTGCCGCCGGCATCGCGACGGGCTGCAACCTGACGACGACCTGCTCGTTCGCTCAGATGCAGTCCAGGCTCGCCGACGGTGGCGACGCTGCGACGATCCTGACCCTCGGTGTGACCAAGGGCAGCGACTATGCGTGGCAGGGCGCCATAGACGGACTGCGCATCAACTCGCAGGTCTTCGACTTCGAGGCCAACGGCGTCACGGCCGGCATCGCCTAGATGAGTAGTTCCACGGTTTTAGGCGGTGTATTGGGCCAGGGAGCGGCTGGGGAGGCCGAGTCGGTGGTTGAGTGCGATGGCTGCGGCGAGGGCGAGGAAGCGGCAGGCCAGGCGG
>Ga0136617_10001685_pt1 | contig 19625 bp, 17 predicted proteins | sample AntDrymUQ3222106_2_FD_129672 | JGI IMG/M metagenome (GOLD analysis project Ga0136617, IMG submission 129672) | Polar desert sand microbial communities from Dry Valleys, Antarctica - metaG UQ322 (21.06) | ecosystem: Environmental > Terrestrial > Soil > Desert | place: Antarctica: Dry Valley... | reverse complement strand
TCGCGGCTCGATGGTCAGCTCGCTCGTGGCCTCGTATGCCATGAGCATGGCGATCTCGTCCACGAGCTCCTTGAAATGCTTGGTCTCGGTCTTCAGGTCGCGAAGGATGGTCAGCTTGTGCTTGACCAGGGGATGCCGGATAATAGTCAGCGAAGGGAATTCCTCGATCCGCTCGATCATCTCAGCTCCGGGATTCCCTGATCCAGACGATTCCTGCTCACGGGCTCATAATCTCCAACTCCCGATGAAAGAATACCAGGCTGTGGTGGTTAAGCTCACGCGTCACACGCGCGAGGATGAAGATACTCTCACCGACCTTCTCAACGAGCGGAGCAGGGGAGGGTGGGAGCCGGCCCTCATGTCTCAGGATGAGCAGCGCCTTACGATTCTGTTTCAGCGTGATGCGGTAGCGGAAGGCTGACCGGTTGGAGATAACCTTCGTCGGCGCCGCCCGGGAAGTCACGGGCTCGTGCCACCTGCTGCACGTCAACGGACACACGGTCGCCCTCGACTGTGGGATGTTTCAGGGAAAGCGGCAGGAATCGGCGGAGAAGAACCGGACGCTTCCTCTCCCCATCGCCGATCTCGACGCAGTGGTCCTGTCTCACGCCCACATCGATCATTCGGGACGGCTTCCCTATCTGGTGGCTGAGGGATACTCGAAAACAATCTGGGCCACCCCCGCCACTCGCGATCTGTCGGCGATCATGCTCGCCGACTCGGCTCACATCCAGGAGAAAGACGCCGAGTTTCTGGCGAAGCGGAAGAAGGAATTCATCGAGCCGCTCTACGGGCTTCGCCATGCGGTTCGAACGATGGATCTCATGGTCGGCGTGCCTTATGGCAAACCTTTCGATGTCGTGCCGGGAATGCGGGCGACCTATGTCGACGCCGGGCACATCCTTGGCTCCGCCTCGGTCCTCCTCGACTGTACCGAAGGCGGAAAAACGAAGAGGCTCGTCTTTTCCGGGGACATCGGGCGGAGCGGGCTGGCCATCATCCGTGATCCGGTTTCGCCGGAGGCTGCCGATGCGCTGATCATGGAATCCACCTACGGCAATCGCGATCACGAATCTGTCGAGGGCGCGAGGGCGAAGCTGGCTCAGGTGATCCGTGAGACCGCGGCACGCGGCGGGAGAGTCCTGATCCCCGCCTTCGCGGTCGGCCGCACTCAGGAGATCATCTACTCCCTTCACGGCCTGGTGAAAGAGGGCGCGATCCCGTCCATCCCCATCTACGTGGACAGCCCGCTGGCGATCGATACGACGACGGTTTTCGAGATGCACCCCGAGATCTTCGACAAGTCGGAAGACATGGTGGCCAAGGCGCAGGAGCTCTTCCGCTTCGATCTTCTGAGGTACACGCGGGATGTGGAAGAGTCCAAAGCGCTCGGGAAGGCTCGCGGACCAATGGTGATCATCGCAGCCGCGGGGATGATGGAGAACGGTCGCATCCTCCACCACCTGGCGCAGGGCGCGAGCGATCCGCGGAATACCATCCTCGTCGTCGGTTTTCAGGCGGAGCATACCCTTGGCCGGCGTGTCGTCGAGCGGCGGCCGGAACTGCGGATCTTCGGCGAGGATGTGCCGCTACGGGCGCGCGTGGAAATCATCAACGGGTACAGCGCTCACGCCGACCGTACGGAAATGACCACGTGGCTGGGGCGCGTCAAGGAAAAGTCTCCACGTCTGGGGCCGATCTGGCTGGTGCACGGGGAGCCGCTGGTGCAGGACGAATTCAAGACGGCATTGTTGGCGAAAGGCTACTCCGTGGAGTGTCCCGAGCCTCGCACACGCCATGTTTTCTAGGATAGCTTCCAGACATGGGAAGAGTGGTGCGTTTCATCCGCCGAGTCATGATTCTCGGGATGGTCACCGTTTTTACGCTCTGGGTCATCTCTGCTTCGGCCGTCCTCATCTGGAGCGCACGTGACGAAGCGAGGCCAGTGCAGGCCATAGTAGTTCTGGGAGCTGCCCAGTATGCAGGCAGGCCCTCGCCGGTGCTTCGCGCGCGGCTCGATCACGCCCTCGGCCTCTGGAAGCGAGACCTCGCATCGCTGCTGATATTGACGGGGGGAACAGGCACCGGAGATACGACGAGCGAAGCAGCCGTCGGGCGAACGTACGCGAAGAAGCGGGGCGTACCGGACACCCTGATCCTGGTGGAGAACGAAGGCCGGACCACCAGCGAGTCGATGAAGGCGGTCGCGGGAATGCTCGAGGTGCGGGGGCTGCATACCGCGCTGCTGGTCAGCGACCCGTTTCACATGCTGCGACTGCGGATCCTCGCCCGGCGTTTCGGGTTTACACCCTATACGTCGCCAACGCGGACCAGCCCGATCGAGCCGAACAGGGAGCAGCGCTGGAAGTATATCTTTAGCGAGTCGGTGAAGGCCCCGCTCGCGTTCTTTTTCGAGGGGAAGATGTGAGGAAAGCCACCGTTTTAGTCACACTCGGATACTTAATGGCGGGTCTGTCCGCCGCTGTTCCCGCCGCGTCTCAGACGACCCCGCGGATCAGCTTCGAGAAGTACACGCTGCCGAACGGGCTCCAGGTCATCCTGCACGAGGATCATTCGACGCCGATCGTCGCCGTCAACACCTGGTACCACGTCGGGTCAGGGGACGAGCAGCCCGGACGCACGGGCTTCGCGCATCTCTTCGAGCACATCATGTTCATGGGATCCCAGAACGTGCCTGTCGGAATGTTCGATCAGTGGCTCGAGGCCGCCGGAGCCGACAACAACGGCTCGACGACAGAGGACCGCACGAACTACTACGAGGTGCTGCCGTCCAACGCGCTCGAGCTCGCGCTCTGGCTGGATGCCGACCGCATGGGATGGCTCCTGCCGACGATGGATCTGCCCAAGGTCGATCTCCAGCGCGACGTCGTGAAGAACGAACGGCGGCAGGGAGTGGACAACGTGCCATACGGCCGGGCCGATGAGACCATTCTCGCCGCCCTCTACCCCAAATCACACCCGTACTCGTGGCCAGTGATCGGATCGATGGCTGATCTCAGCGCGGCTACCCTCGGCGATACGAAGAATTTCTTCCGGACGTACTATGCGCCCAATAACGCAACCCTGGCCATCGCGGGTGACTTCGATCCGGCAAGGGCGAAACAGCTGGTAGCGAAGTACTTCGGCGCGATTCCGCGGGGACCGGCGGTTACGAGGCGGACTACGGTCCCGCCGGTTGTCATTCCGCGTGATACGTTCCTCGTCCTCGAGGACAAGGTCCAGCTGCCGCGGCTGTTCTATACCTGGCCGACGGTGAAGCTGTTCGCCCCCGACGATGCTGCGCTCGACATCCTGGCACAGGTCCTCGCCAACGACAAGAACTCGCGTCTCTACAAGAAGCTCGTGTACGACCTGCAGGTCGTGCAGAGCGTGCGCGCGGTCCAGGAGAGCAGCCGGCTTACCGGAAAATTCCAGATCGATGTGCTGCCGAAACCCGGCCAGGCTGCCGCCGGGATCGACAGGCTGGTGCAGGCCGAGATCGCCGGCATCATCAGTAAGGGAGTCACCCGGCGTGAGCTGGTGCGAGCGCAGAACTCCTTCCGCGCACAATTCCTCGACCGTATCGCCAGCGTCCTCGGCAAGGCCGACGCACTGAATTCGTATAATTACTTCGCCGGCACTCCGGATTTCGTACAGCAGGACGCGGCGCGATACGACAGAGTCACCGCCGCCGATGTCCAGCGAGTCGCGAGAACCTATCTTGGCAAACCCAAAATCGTGCTGACCGTCGTACCCGAGGGGAAGAGAGAGCTCATGCTGAGCGCGGCCGGAGGCGTCAAATGAGAGCGCTCACCAGAATCACCACCAGCGCCGTCATGCTGCTGACGGCTCATTCGGTGCTCGACGCCCAGACCTTCGATCGAACCAGGCCGCCGGTGCTCGGCCCACCGCCGAAAGTCTCGCTGCCACCGATCGTGACCAGACAGCTTCCGAATGGCCTCAGGCTGATGGTAGTCGAGCACCATGAGCTCCCCGTCGCCGATTTCATTCTGCTGGTGGGCAGCGGAGGCACGGCAGATCCTGCGGGCAAGATGGGGGTTGCCAATCTTACCGCCGCGATGCTGCGCGAGGGCACTACTACGCGAAAGAGCCTGGAGATCGCGGACCAGATCGCGTTCCTGGGTGTCCGTCTCAATGCGGGTAGCAGCTGGGAGTCGAGCACGCTGTCGCTGCACACTCCAACGGCGCAGCTCGACAGCGCCCTGGCGCTTTTTGCCGATGTCGCGCTTCGACCTTCATTCCCCGCGAACGAGTTCGACAGGCTGAAGAAAACCCGCCTGACGGAGCTCCTCCAGCTGAAGGACCAGGGACCGGCGATTGCGAACATTGCCTACCCGGCAATCGTGTACGGCAGCTCGCACCCATATGGGGCGCGTCTGCTTGGAACGGAGGGATCCGTCGCTGGTCTCTCCGTCGCCGATCTCCAGTCGTACTACGGATCGAATTTCCGGCCCAACAACTCCACGCTGATCGTCGTCGGCGATGTGACGCCGGCTCAGATCGAACAGAAAGTCAACCGGTTCTTCGGTGGCTGGCAGCGAGGAGACGTGACACCGGTGAAGTACACCGACCCGCCGAAAGCGGGAATCACCACGGTCTATCTGATCGACAAACCCGGTGCGGCACAGTCGTCGTTCCGTATCGCGACGGTCGGAGTCCCCAGATCGACCCGGGATTACTTCGCTCTGACCGTGATGAACACGATTCTCGGCGGCTCGTTCACCAGCAGGCTGAACAACAATCTTCGTGAGACGAAAGGCTATACCTACGGCGCGCGCTCGCAATTCGATATGCGCCGGGCGGCGGGACCCTTCATCGCGTCGGCAGAGATCGTCGCCGCGAAGACGGATTCAGCGCTGATCGAGTTCATGAAAGAGCTGACTGCGATCCGCCAGTCCGTTCCCCCCGAGGAGCTCTCCAAGGCGAAGCGCTACCTGCAGCTGCAGCTGCCTTCCGATTTCGAGACCACCCAGCAGATTGCTGGTGCCCTCGTGCCCGTCGCGATGTACGGGCTGCCGCTTGACTACTACAACAACTACGTGCAGAACATCGAGGCCATCACGCCCGCCGATGTGGAGCGGGTGGCGCGTCAGTACGTCAATCCCGGATCTCTGGCCGTCGTCATCGTCGGGGACAGGAAGAGCATCGAGCCCACGCTCAAGGCGGTGAATATCGGGCCGATATCCATCAGGGACATGACTGGGCAGGTCGTTCAATAGGGTCTGGATATGTCGTAAACGCTAACAGAACGGGTGTGAGGTACAGGAGGAGCACAGGTACCAGGTGCGAGGTTACTACTCCACGACTTATCGCGGTGGCGAACTGGTAAAATCCCTACGGTGAAAAGTCGGAGCGTCATGACCTGAAACCTCGCACCTGCGCCTCTCTCGCACCTCATACCCGTTCTTTTCCCGTCAGTCAGTACCGGGTCAGCGAGGCGAGTACCAATTCAGCTATTTGAGTGCTGCCGTAATCCAGCTCCAATACTTCTCCCCAGCGACATCGGCAATATCGTTGTGCCCCGCCCCCTCGACTATCAGGACCTCTCCCTTCCTCTTCGCCGCGGCGTGCACCTCCACCCCCATCTTCACCGGCACGACGCGGTCACGTGTCCCATGAGTGACCGATACCGGAACATCCAGCCGGGACACGATGCGCTTCGTGTCGAAGTGGACCCGGGAAACGGTATTCCACGCCAGCACGATTGGCGCTGACGCGATCACTCTGGCCATGGCCCGCGCTGACGTGAACGGCGACTGTAGAAGCAGCGCGCGTGGTGGATGCCGTTCCGCCAGCTCCGCGGCGACACCACTGCCGAGCGAGTGCCCGTAGAAGGCGAATCGCCGGGGATCTGCCCCGAGGGTTTTCTGCAGGTGGTCGTATGCCGCCTCGGAGTCGAGCTTCGTCGTCGCGTAGCTCGGCGTTCCTTCCAGCGACATGTAACCGCGATACTCGGCCAGGAAAACAGCGTAGCCGGTGCGCTCAGCGACTTCGCGTCCCCAGTCGAGCTGCCAGTAGGACAGGTCCGCGTTTCCGTGGAAGCAGACGAGGACTCCCGGAGCTGACCCTGGATCACCAATGATATAGCCGGCCAGTCGTTGTCCATCCGCGGCCTTGTACTCGACGCGACCTGGTTCCTCGGTGATGTCGGAGAACGAGGGCGGCTGGAAGAGAATTCGTTCCTGTCCCCACCAGATGAGGAGCAACAAACCCGACAGCACGCCGAGGAGCAGCAGCAGTGCGAAGGTCAAGCGGCCGCGCAAAGGGGGTTCCAGAGAGTTTGCATGGCGGGCAATTTACGGCAATGCGGATTCCGATAGAAACCTTTCATCTGGACAACGGGCTCCTGGTCACGCTGTCCGAGGATCACACGGCGCCAATCGTGGCGGTGAACCTGTGGTACCACGTCGGGTCGGCCAACGAGCGGGAAGGCCGCACGGGGTTCGCGCATCTGTTCGAGCACATGCTGTTTCAGGGCTCGGCTCATGTCGGATCCAACGAGCACTTCGAGCTGATCCAGCGCGCGGGCGGCACGCTGAACGGCTCCACCTGGCTCGAGAGGACGAATTACTTCGAGACGGTTCCCTCGAACGAGCTGGCGCTGGCACTCTGGCTCGAGGCGGATCGAATGGGCGAGCTGCTCCCCGCCATGACGCAGGAGAAGCTCGATACCCAGCGTGACGTCGTGAAGAACGAGCGCCGCTGGTCGGTCGACAACCAGCCGTACGGGACGATGCTGGAGAAGCTGCAGGAGCTGACGTTTCCGGCCTGGCACCCGTTCCAGCATTCGCTCATCGGGTCGATGGAAGATCTGTCGGCCGCATCGCTGGATGATGTTCGCCAGTTCTTCGAGACCTACTACACGCCGGACAACGCAGTCCTGTCCATCGCCGGAGATTTCGATCCTGCCCATGCTCGCGCCCTGGTGGAGGAGTATTTCGGGCCGATTTCGCGAGGCAAAGGGAAGCCGCCTCTTCCGTCGATGACACTTCCCCCCGTTTTTGGAAAACGACTCCGTGAGGTCGTTCCCGACAACGTCAATCTGGCCAGACTGTTTCTGGCTTTCCGCGCTCCGGTATTCGGCGCCGAGGAGTATTACGCTTCCAGCGTCTGCTCGGCGCTCCTGGGAATGCGGAAAGGAAGCCGCCTCCACAAGTCCCTCGTCCGCGAGCGCCAGGTGGCGGCGGACGCTTCCGCGTTCACCTTCGGCCTTGCCAAGGGGACCGATCTTTTCGTGGTCGATATCACCGCGAGAGCGGAGACAGGAACAGCGCAGCTCGAGGAGGAGGCGGAACGTGAGATCGATCTTCTTCTCACGCACGGCGTGACGCCCGAAGAAGTGAATAGAGCTCTTGCGCTCATCGAGACGGACCTCGTGACATCCCTCCAATCAGCGGGTGAGCGCGCCGACGGGCTCTCGATGTTCGCGACGTACTTCAGAGAGCCCGAGCTGATCAACGAGCAGACCAGCCGCTATCGCGCGGTAACGGCCGAGAAGGTGAACGGATTCATCGCCGAGCGGATGGTGGAGGAGAACCGGGCGTCCCTTCTCTACGTTCCGAAGGAGAGGGTGGAAGCAGAGGAGACTCTCGCCGTTGCCGCCGGCGTGAGCTGATGGTCGCCGCACTCCGACCGAAGCCAGGGCCGGCACGCAGCTATCAGTTTCCGATTTTCCAGGGTGAAGCTCTGTCCGGCGGCGCACAGCTGCTGGTTGCTCCTGTGGAAAAGCTTCCCATAGTGACCGTCCTCGTCGTAGTGGATACCGGCTCGACCAATGAGGCGGCCGGGAAGGAAGGCGTCGCGAAGCTCACCGCGAGCGCACTCCTCGAAGGAAGCCGCAACTATGATGGCGCCGAGCTGGCCGAGAAATTCGAGCAGCTCGGAACCTCGCTGGAATCAGGAGCGGATTGGGATAGCACGTTCGTCAAGATCACCGCGCTGTCAGAGCGATTGCCGGCGGCACTCGCTCTTCTGGGCGAGGTTCTCACGACGCCGGTGTTTCCGGAGCGCGAGGTCGAGCGCCTCAAGGCGGAGCGGCTTTCGGAAATTCTCCAGACCGAAACAGAGCCACGCGCGCTGGCGGACGAGCGCTTCGAATCCTTTCTGTACGCCGAGGAATCGCGTTACTCGAAACCGGATGGTGGCAGCGCGGAAAGTGTGACCGGCCTGAGCCGCGCTGACGTGGAACGGTTCTATCGCTCCAGCTTCGTCTCGGGAGCGACAACGGTGATCCTTGCCGGTGACATCGATCCCGCCCGCGCCCGCACCCTCGTTGAATCAACGCTGAACGGGCTCGTCAATGGAGCTCCGCCCGTACGATCACTGGTCGTGGCGCCGCGAAGCGGGACGCGAAACGTCCACATCGTGAGCAAGAGCGGAGCTCCCCAGTCGGAGCTTCGCGTCGGGCACATTGGGCTTCCGCGGAAACACCCCGATTTTTTCCCCACCATGGTAATGAACGCGGTGCTGGGTGGGCTGTTCGGCTCGCGGATCAACCTCAACCTGCGTGAAGCGCACGGGTATACCTATGGGGCATCCTCATACTACGACTGGAGACGCGGTCACGGACCGTTCGCGGTGGCAACCGCCGTAGCGAGTGATGTCACGGCTCCCGCGCTGCGGGAGATATTCCTGGAGATCGATCGCATTCGAGAGGAGGAGATCTCAGCGGAGGAGCTTTCGCTGGCGACCGATTATCTCGAAGGGGTGTTCCCGATTCGATACGAGACGACGTCGGCGGTAGCGACCGCATTGGCGAGTCTGGTGATTCATGGGCTGCCACGGGACTACTACGACTCCTACCGCCGGAACATTCGCGACGTGACGGTGGGCGCGGTGCTCGAGGCGGCCCGGAAGCACCTTCACCCGGGAGAGCTGCAGACAGTCGTGGTTGGAGATCCCGCCCTTATCCGTGAATCGCTCGCTGAGCTGGGTGCCGGCGTCGTACACATCCACAACGGGCAATGACCACGATCCGCTCCCGCCGGGCCTACACCGGCAAGGTGATCTCGTTGGATGTGGATGAAGTGCTTTTCCCCGACGGGTCCGTTGGAGAGCTGGAGATGATCCGCCACCCGGGAGCGAGCGCGATCGTGCCCTTCCTCAGTGACCCGTTGGGCGAGGATCCCCAGATCCTTCTCATTCGTCAGTACCGCCACGCCGCGGACGGGTATCTCTACGAGATACCAGCCGGACGCCTCGATCCGGGTGAGGATCCAACGACCTGTGCGCTCAGAGAGCTCAAGGAAGAAACCGGCTGTTCCGCCACAGGGATGGAGCGACTCTTCACGCTGTACACGACGCCCGGCTTCACTGACGAGAAGATCCACGTCTTCATGGCGACTGGCCTGGAGGCCGGGCAGTCGAGCCGTGAGGCGGATGAGTTTCTCGACCTCCATCCGCTTCCCCTGTCCAGGGCGCTCCGAATGATCGAGGTCGGGGAGATCCAGGATGCCAAAACCGCCCTCGGTCTCCTCTTTACGGCTGGATTTCGCGCGGGTCGTTAACCCTCGGGGCCAAATTGGCGTCTAATCAATGAAAGACGCCAAATGTCATAAAATTAGGACATAAGGGCAGAAACCGGACAACCCCCGGCGTAAGCTCAAGTAATCTAAGCCCTTATGGACCAACAACTTAACCACGGACCCCATTCGGCATACCGTGTGCACTATATGGCAGCGGTCAAAAGTTCCACCGGAGCTGTGCACGACATGATGTCGTGGACGTCTCCTACCTAAAGGAGAAAGAATGGCCAACATCGTCCGTAAGCAATTGATTCCAGCTGTAGGGCCGACCGTCAGGGAAAGGCTACAGGCGATGGATGATTCCGCCGTCGTCACCGCTTTCCTGGGTGGGGAGGAGCGTGCCTTTTCCGAGCTGGTAACGCGTTATCAGACACGCCTGCTGAACTTCGTCTACAGGACGATCGGGGACCGCGAGAAGGCCGAGGACCTGGTGCAGGAGGTTTTCATCCGGGTTTACAGGCATCTGCACCGTTTCGACCGCTCGAAGAAGTTCTCGACCTGGGTGTACACGATCGCGTCGAACCTGGCGAAAAACGAGCTTCGCAACAGATCCCGGAATCCGCTGGTTCTGTTTCAGACAGTCCAGAAGAATTTCCAGGACGAGGACCGTCCGCTGCAGTTCGAGGACACGACCTCACGCCCGGATGATATGTACCGGAAGCGGCATCTCCGTGAAGTAGTCGAGGAGAGCGTCGCGAAGCTTCCCGAGCACCACCGGCACGTCTTCGTCCTCCGGGAGCTCGAGGGCAAGTCCTACGAGGAGATTGCCGAGATCACCGAGTGCAATCTGGGCACGGTCAAGTCGCGGCTGAACAGGGCAAGAAATTCATTCGCGGAAATCATTGCCCCATATGTAGATTAGGGCCGGAAACCGGGAACAGGACATCCCCTGCTGGGGTACCTGTTCCCGGACCCCCACCCGATCTCCATGGATTGTCGCGAGTTCTCTGAAAAGCACCTGGCCTTCGTAGACGATACCCTCGCCGGTATCGAGCTGGTTCGCATGCAGCGGCACATGGCGCAATGTGAACCGTGTGCCAGACAGGACGCAAAAATCCGACGCGCCCTCCTGCTCTTCAGAAATCTTCCTCCGATCGAGCCCTCGATGGGGTTCAATGATCGCCTCAAGGCCCGGCTCCAGGAGGCGCACGAGAACGACATGCTGCTCGAAACCACGCGTCGAAACCTGACGCGAGGCGCGGTGGCGGCAACTTTCGCGACACTGGCCAGCGCCCTCATGCTCGCCTACATAGGCAACACCGTCTACCAGACCGAAATGACTCGCGATGTCGTGATGCCCCCTGTGGTTGCGGTTGCCACCGAGCCCGATCTCACGCCGATTACGATTTCAACTCCCGCGATCGTCGCATCCGCGTCTGCCGGCCTCGCGATCTGGCCGGTCGCGCTTTTCGCGGAAGAGGCCCCGGTCCGATTCGCGCATTCGAGATTCGAGCTGGCAAAGCTGAATCGATAGCTCTCCGGCTCCGCCGTCAGCCTCCTCAGGCGTCCCTATATTTCGAGGATGTCGGTCTCCCCGCTCAAAACACTCCGTGAAGCCATCAAGCGCCGCTCTTTTGACGGCGCGTATTACATCACGGGAGAGGATGAATACCAGAAGGACGACGCGGTGCGGCAGCTGATCGAAGCAGCCCTCGCTGGGCAGCCCCGCGATTTCAACCTCGATGTCCGGAAAGCAGCCGACCTCGATGCGGAGACTCTGGGTAGTCTTCTTGGCACTCCTCCCATGATGGCTGAGCGGCGCGTCATCGTGATCAGAGAGGTGGGCACGCTCAAAAAAGATGCGCGCAAGGCGCTCGACGAGTACCTGAGCAGTCCCGCTGCGGATGTGCTTCTGATTCTTGCCGCCGGTAATGACTCGAAGGCGGATACCGGATTGGCTGGGCCCGCGACGGTACTGGAGTTCGACCAGCTCAGCGGCGACAGACTGCCCAAATGGATCGCTCATCATGCCTCCAATGACCTCGGCGTCCGGATAACGGCACCAGCGGTCGAGTTGCTCCAAGCCGCTGTAGGGAGCGATCTCCACCAGCTGGCCGCTGAGCTGGACAAGCTCGCCAGCTTCACTCAGGGCGGTGAAATCACCGAAGACTCTGTCGCGGCAATCGTCGGGGTACGGCGCGGGGAAACCCAGGCCGATCTTCTCGACGCTGTCGCCGAGCGCAACGTGTCGCGCGCGCTCGAGCTCGTGCCTCACATTCTCTCGCAACCGAAGACGACGGCGGTATCGGTCGTAATGGCCCTGTCGACACAGATGATTGCGATCGCGTGGGGACGAGCGCGACTGGATGAGGGGGCGTCGAGAGGGCAACTGAGTCAGCAATATTTCGATCTGCTGAAGGAGACGGGGGCGTTTACGGGAAGGCCATGGGGCTCCGCCACCGGGGTCTGGGCTCGCGCGGCGGAAAGATGGAGCCCGCAAGCCATCGATTTCGCGCTCGACGTACTGCTCGATGCGGACGTCGCGCTCAAGGAGAGCAAGGTCTCCTCTGAAGAACAAATATTGGCTACAGTACTACTCAGCATGTGCGCGGCCGAGGAAACGAGTGCCGCGGCCTGATGCGAGAAACGGAGGACCGCGAAAGATGTTGATGAGAGCATACATTGCAGGAGCACTGATTTTCTGTGCGGGCACGGGGGCGGAGGCACAGTCCGCCACCCGGTCGGCAGAGCTGGTTTTTATCAGAGCTCAGGAGCTGGCCAGCGACGGAAACAGCGCCGCGGGGAGGGCACTGATCGATTCCATCATCAGGATCACCACTCCGGCTTCTCCGATATATCCCCAGGCGCTATTCTGGCGCGCGACTCTCGCCACCAGTGCGGCGGCGGCGGAGAGCGATTACCGGCACATCGTAGTCGACTATCCGCTCGCGCCTCCTGCGGAAGATGCCCTGCTGCGACTCGCGCAGCTGGAGCTGGCGCGGGGTGACCGGGACGACGCGCTGGTGCATCTGCAGCGAATCCCCCGGGATTATCCACGCAGCAAATCACTGGCGCGGGCGAACTACTGGACCGCCCGCGTGCTGTTCGAGAAGAACGACATCACCGGGGCCTGTGCGGCGAACGCGAAAGCTCTCACCCAGACAACCGAGGGAGAGATCGAGCTCAGAAACCAGATCGAGTATCAGGGTCAGCGATGCGCTTCGTACGCGGCTGCACAGCGAGCGGCGAGCAGCGCCGCCACCACCTCCTCGACGCCGTCCGGAACCGCGTCTTCGACCCCATCATCGGCAGGGGCTGTGAGCCCTTCGACCGCGGTCGCTTCTTCCACGCCGGCTGTCGTGGCGGCGAGGCCAGTGGAAGGCGCGCCTCCTCCACGGATTACGCCACCTGTCACGGCGAACGATACAAAGCCGAGCAGGATCGAGCCGAAGACACCGGTGCCGAGTGCGGCGGAGGTAAAGACCACGCCTGCCGCGGCTTCGGGCGTCCGGACCTGGTCGGTTCAGGTTGCTGCGTATACCCGGAAAACCGAAGCTGAAAAGCTCGTGGCTACGCTCGGAAAACGTGGCTATCAGGCACGGGTCGATGGCACCGTGGCGCCTTTCCGGGTGAGAATCGGGCGCTACGCCACGCTCGCCGAGGCCCAGACCGCGCTCAGGGAGATCAAATCAAAACGCATGGACGGCTTCGTGTTGAGAGTCCCGTAGAGTGGTAAGCGCCGCATCAACACCGTTGATGCAGCAATACCGGGAGATCAAATCGCGTCATCAGGACGCGATTCTGTTCTTCCGGATGGGAGACTTCTACGAGATGTTCTATGAGGATGCCGAAGTTGCATCCAGAACACTTGGCCTCACCCTCACTTCGCGAAACAACGGCGGCGCGAGTGAAGTCCCGCTCGCCGGCGTTCCCGTAAAGGCGGCGGGGGATTACCTCAGGCGTCTCGTCCAGCACGGCTTCCGCGTATCCATCTGTGAGCAGACGGAAGATCCGCGGCTGGCGAAGGGGATCGTCAAGCGCGAAGTAGTGGAGACGATCACACCGGGTGCCGCGTTCTCCGATTCGCTGCTCGAAGGCACACGCAATAATTACCTGTGCGCGCTCAACCGCTCCGGGGACTCGGTCGGGTTTGCCGCAGCCGATCTCTCGACCGGTGAGCTCCGCCTCACCGAATCCAGTCTGTCCGATGCCGAGTCGGTCATCTCCAGACTGACACCGCGCGAGGTGATAATCGCGCGGTCGGCGAATCTGGATCAGATCGTCAGATCGCCGACCGCTGACGAAGGACCCCTTCTCACCGAGCGCGAGGGCTGGGAATTTGACCCCGCGCTCGGCCGCGATCTGCTGATCCAGCGATTCAAGGTGACTTCGCTCGAGGCGTTCGGGATCGAGGACCGCGACGCGGCCATCGTGGGAGCAGCGGGAGCGTTGCTGCGCTACATCGACGAGCTTCAGCCCGCCGGCACTCCACACCTCACGCGGCCGAGGATCGAGCGCGCCGCGGGGGTAATGCCTCTGGATGAAATGACCCGCCGCAATCTAGAGCTCGTCGAGTCGCTGCGCGGTGCCGAAACGTCGGGAACGCTGCTGAGTGTGCTCGACAGAACGCTGACTCCAATGGGGGCGAGGCTGCTGAGACAGTGGCTGCTCGCTCCACTCGTGGACCGCGCTGGAATCGAAGCGAGGCACGGCGCGGTCGCGACACTTGGCGACGCCCTCATCCGGAGCGCCCTGCGCGAAGCGCTCGACGGCGTACGCGACATCGAGCGACTCGGCGGCAAGGCAGCGACAGGACGTGCAACACCACGCGAGCTGCGCGCACTCGGCGACTCGATGGGAAGACTTCCCGCCGTTCACTCAGTTCTCGAGCGGGTACTGCGGACTGCGGACACACTGCGGACTGCGGACTCACTGCAGTCGGTACTCTTCGAAGGTTATGTGCTCACCTGGGATGGCTGCGGCGATCTCTGCTCGGACATCCAGAGTCTGCTGGTAGAGAGGCCTCCGATCGTCATCGGCGACGAGCCCAGCATTCGGGAAGGTGTGGACAGCGTGCTGGACGAATGGCGCGCACTGAGAGACGGCGGCAAGGACGGCATTGCCCGCATCCAGTCGGAAGAGAGAGCACGCACGGGAATCAGCTCGCTCAAGGTCGGCTACAACAAGGTGTTCGGGTACTTCATCGAGGTCACGAACAGCAACTCGCACCTCGTTCCCGCGGACTATCAGCGCCGTCAGACTCTCACCGGCGCCGAGCGGTATGTGACGCCATCGCTCAAGGAATACGAGGAGAGAGTGCTGACGGCGGCGGAGCGGGTCGAGTACCGCGAGCGGGAGCTGTTCGAGAAGCTGCGGGCGCGGATCGGCAGCCAGATCTCGCGCCTCCAGCTGGTGGCGCAGGTGGTGGCCGAGCTCGACGTGTTATCGTCTTTGGCGGAAGTCGCTGCGAGCGAGGGTTACGTGCGGCCGGAGCTTACCGATGGATTCGACCTGGAAATCGTTGGTGGCCGGCATCCCGTAGTCGAGCGGATGATGCCGCGCGAGAAGTTCATCCCGAACGACGTGTCGCTGACGGAGGATGCGCGCATGATCATCCTCACCGGGCCGAACATGGCCGGCAAATCGACAATCCTGCGTCAGGTCGGGCTGATCGTGCTGATGGCGCAGGTCGGCAGCTTCGTTCCGGCTGCGCGTGCGCGGATCGGTATCGTCGACCGGCTGTTCACGCGGGTCGGGGCGAGCGACAACCTCGTTCGCGGCCAGTCCACCTTCATGGTGGAGATGTCGGAAACGAGCGCCATTCTGCACACCGCGACAGGGCGCAGCCTGGTACTGCTCGACGAGATCGGGCGCGGGACCTCGACATATGACGGTATCTCCATCGCCTGGTCGGTCAGCGAGCACCTGCATGACGCGGTTGGCTGCAAGACGATCTTCGCTACTCATTATCATGAGCTGACCCAGCTGGCCGACAGCTTAGTAGCAGTTCGTAACTATAACGTGCAGGTGAGGGAGATAGGCGACCAGGTGCTGTTTCTGCACCGTCTCGAGCCTGGCGGCGCCGACCGGTCGTACGGCATCGAGGTCGGGCGACTTGCCGGACTGCCGCTCCCGGTCCTCGCCCGTGCCAGGGAGCTCCTCAGGGTGCTGGAAGCGGAACAGATCGTGCCTCGCCCTGTGCAGGCCTCCCCCTCTCCGAAGCCCGGCTCTCCGGGGGGAGGTGGAGACCAGCTGGGGCTCTTTGCGCATCTGCCCCATCCGGTCGTGGACAAACTCGGAAAGATGGATCCCAATACGATGACGCCACTTCAAGCTCTCGAGACTCTTGCCCGGCTGGTCGACGAAGTCAGGATCGGGAAAGAGTCCTGACATGATGTCGAAACGGACCTCGAGTGCCGGGCTGCTGGTTCTGACGATCCTTTTCGGGTGCAAGGATGGCGGCGGCGGCGGACTGCCGTTTCAGACGGTGGGACGGCAGCCCGACATCGCTCCGGTCATGCTCAACAACGAGCTTCCTTTCCGGTACCCACCGGCCCTGTACGCGCAGCGCGTGCAGGGGAACGTGACGCTTCGCATTTACATCAACGGTGATGGAGAGATCGTCGCCGACTCTACCCGGGTGGCGGAAACTTCCGGGTTCAACGCGCTGGATTCAGCGGCGATGAAGGGATCGCGTGAGCTGCGGTTCGAGCCGGCCAAGACGCAGGGCCAGCCGGTGCCGGTGTCGATTCTTTTGCCGGTGTATTTCAGACATCCCGATGCACCGCCACTCGCTGGTGACTCGATCATCAAGCGCGATTCCGTTCTCGTCTCAAGGGCAGACTCCGCCCGGCGAGCCGACTCCGTCCGAAAAGCCGACTCGTTGCAGGCGGCTGCCGACAGAAATGCCGCCAAGACGCCGATCAAGCGCCCGGCTCCGCGCAAGACGACGACGAGACGCGGCAGCTCCCGCTAAATGGAACAGGATCGCAACCGCCGTCCGTGTGAGAGCGTCCTCGATACGATCGGCTGGACTCCCCTGATCAGGCTGAATCGCATCACCCGTGGAATACGCACTCCGGTTTACGCCAAAGCGGAATTCTTCAATCCGGGTGGTTCGGTCAAGGACCGCATCGGGCTTCCGATCATCGAGCGCGCCGAGAGAGAGGGGAAGCTCAAGCCCGGCGGAACGATCGTGGAAGGAACGAGCGGCAACACCGGCGTCGGCCTGGCGATTGCGGCCGCGCTCCGCGGCTACAAGTGCATCTTCACGATGCCCGACAAGATGTCGCAGGAGAAAGTGCGCCTGCTCAAGGCGTTCGGCGCGGAAGTAATCATCACACCGACCGCCGTTCCGCCCGACCATCCGGACAACTATGTGATGATGGCGAAGCGCATCGCCGAGGAAACCCCCAACGCCATCCTCGCCGACCAGTTCTACAACGACGCCAACCCGGAAGCCCATTACGCCACCACTGGCCCGGAGCTGTGGGAGCAGACCGAAGGCAGGATCACCCACTTCGTGGCGTCGGCCGGTACGGGTGGAACGCTCACTGGCGTCGGTCGCTACCTCAAGGAGCGGAATCCGGGGGTCAGGATCATCGCGGGGGATCCGGCAGGCTCGATACTGGCTGATTCCTGGCGGAGCAAAGGCAAGACCCGCATCGAGGGGACCCCGTACAAGGTGGAAGGGATCGGGCAGGACAAGCTCCCCGGGACACTCGATATGGCCCTGCTCGATGACTACCGGACCGTCAGCGACAAGGATTCATTCGCAATGGCCCGGCGGCTCACGCGGGAAGAGGGTTTGTTCGTCGGCGGATCGTCCGGTCTCATCACCTCGGTTGCGCTGGATGTCGCGCGTGAGGTCAACGATCCGAAAGCGATGGTGGTGACGATCCTGTGCGATACCGGAGAGCGATATCTCTCGAAGCTTTACAGCGACGAGTGGATGCGCGAGAACCAGATGCTCGATGTGCCGCGGGTGGCCCTGCATCAGGTACTCGGAAGAAAGAACGGCGGCGCGCCTGCGGTGGTGAGCGTTGCCCCGGGCGCCACTGTCCGCCAGGCGATCGGGCTGATGACGCTACACGATGTGTCACAGCTTCCGGTCATGGATGGCGCCAACTGCGTGGGCTCGGTCAGCGACTGGTCGCTTTCCCAGAAGAGCCTGGAGAATCCAAAGCTTCTCGAGACGACGGTCAGCGAGATAATGGATTCACCATTCCCGATGATATCATCGGACCAGCCGGTCGACAGCGTCGTCAAGCTGCTGTCCAAGGCGAATCCGGCGGTGCTCGTCCAGGAGCACGGAGTGGTGCAGGGAATAGTCACGCGGTCCGACATGCTGCACTTCATGATGTCCCGTTAAGGAACCAGAGAAAAAATGAAGATCACGGTTTTGATGGGCGGCACCTCCTCGGAACGGAATGTCTCACTCGCTTCGGGGATCCGCATCGTGCAGGCCCTCCGCTCCAGGGGACACACCGTCATTGCGCTCGACCCCGCGCGTGGAGTGATCGACGCCGCCGGAGAGAAAAAACTGAGCACGGGAGCGGTGGGAACGGAGCCGCCATCTCTCGAGTCTCTGTCCAGGGTTGCAGAAGGCGCGTTCCTTTCCGATCTCACGGCGATGAAGGAGATCGCCGGCGCGGATGTCGTGTTTCTCGCCCTGCATGGCGGCCAGGGTGAGGACGGAACGATTCAGGCGCTGCTGGACATGGCGAAAGTCAGATACACGGGGAGCGGACACCTCTCGAGCGCGCTGGCGATGGACAAGGATCTCTCCAAGAAGCTGCTGCGTGCCGCCGACGTGAAAACCGCCGACTGGCTGATGGCGCCGGCGGAGATAGAGGAGGTCGAAGGCATGCTCGGCCTTCCAGTGGTGGTGAAGCCGTCGAAGCAGGGATCCACCGTCGGCCTGACAGTGGTGAAAAAACGGGAAGATCTCGAGCCGGCGGTAAAGGAGGCCTTCAGGTACGACGACGAAGTGATGATCGAGCGGTTCGTTCCCGGGCGCGAGCTCACTGTCGGAGTCCTCGGCGACATCGCTTTTCCGGTCGGGGAAATCATTCCCAAGCACGAGATCTACGACTACGAGTGCAAGTACACTCCCGGCATGGCGGAAGAGGTGTTCCCCGCCAAGCTCTCTCCGGCCGCTACGACGAGGGTCCAGCAGCAGGCGGTCGACGCGTTCAAGGCGCTCAAGCTCAGGGGCTGCGCGCGCATCGATTTCAGGCTCACCACCGAGGGGGAGTTCTATTGCCTCGAGGCCAATACGTTGCCCGGAATGACCGAGCTCAGTCTGATACCGCAGGGCGCTGCAGCGATGGGAATCGCCTTCCCGGACCTCTGCGAGCGGATAGCCATGCTCGCTCTCGAGTAGCCGTTTCAGCGGCGAAAGGTCCACCGGAGGAACCCTTCGCCCCGCCCTGTGTCTTAGAACGGTAGCCCTTCGCCACCAGCGCATGTCCAACCAGCCCTACGAAGAACAGGAGTCCCCGCGCATGACCCCGGCCGTTCAGTGGCTGCTGGCACTGAACGTGGGCGTGTATTTCCTGCAGGTCATGCTCTTCAACAACGAAGGCGTGTTCTCAGCGCTGGCGCTGGATCCGTCGCGTCTTCCTGGCGCCTGGTGGACTGTTTTCACCTACATGTTCGTCCACGCCTGGCTCACCCATCTGGCGTTCAACATGTTCACGCTCTGGATGTTCGGGCCGCGGCTCGAGCAGGTGTGGGGAACGCGGAGCTTCGGATATTTCTTCGTGTGGTGCGGGCTTGGCGGCGCGTTTGCGCATCTGATCTTTGCAGGAAATGCGGCAGTAGTCGGAGCTTCGGGCGCCATCAGCGGCGTGCTCGTCGGTTACGCGCTGCGCTGGCCGGATGAAGAGATCCTTCTGTTCGGCCTCATTCCCATAAAATCGCGCTGGCTCATTGCGGCGATGATCGGAATGAACATCATTTTTGCGCTCTCGCCCGGCTCGGGGATCGACTGGAGCGCGCATCTCGGCGGCATGGCGTTCGGCTGGCTGTTCCTCAAGCTCTCCTCAGCCGGCGGGTTGAGCAGGGTTCGGGGGTGGGTGTCGTCAGTTCCCGAAGACTCGGAGGACATGCCGCGTGCGGTGCCGCGGCAGCGGCCGC
>Ga0136617_10001684_pt1 | contig 19628 bp, 17 predicted proteins | sample AntDrymUQ3222106_2_FD_129672 | JGI IMG/M metagenome (GOLD analysis project Ga0136617, IMG submission 129672) | Polar desert sand microbial communities from Dry Valleys, Antarctica - metaG UQ322 (21.06) | ecosystem: Environmental > Terrestrial > Soil > Desert | place: Antarctica: Dry Valley... | reverse complement strand
GACCCCGGTGCGGCCGAGGAGGTGCTCGGCGCGCTGCTGCGGCTGGTGCACGACCTCGGCATCACCGTGCTGGTCGCCGAGCACCGGCTGGAGCGGGTGGTGGAGTACGCCGACCGGGTGCTGTTGCTCGACGCCGACGGCTTCGTGCGCAGCGACGACCCGGCCGAGGCGATGCGCCGTTCGCCGGTGGCGCCGCCGGTCGTCGAGCTCGGCCGCCTCGCCGGCTGGTCACCGCCGCCGCTGTCGGTGCGCGCCGCCCGCCGCCTGGCCCCTGACCTGCGCAACACGCTCGCGGCCGCCACCGGCCCCGGCCCAGTACCGACGATTCGCGACGAGGAGCCGCTGCTGCGGGCGCGGGGGGTGGTCGTTCGACACGGGTCGACCACGGCCGTACGCGGTGCGGACCTCGACGTGTGGGCGGGTGAGACCCTCGCCGTGATGGGTCGCAACGGTGCCGGCAAGTCGTCGCTGTTGTGGGCGCTGGCCGGTGTGGCGCGGCTCGCGGGCGGCTCCGTGGTGGTGGCGGGCAAGGATACGGCCCGGGCCGGCGTGGCCGAGCGGCGTGGACTCGTCGGCCTGGTGCCCCAGCCGGCAACCGACCTGCTGTACCTGGAGCGCGTCGCCGACGAGTGCGCCCAGGCCGACGCCGAGTCCGGAGCCACCGCCGGTACCTGCGCGGAACTGCTGGCCCGCCTGCTGGGACCGGTCGAACAGCGACGGCACCCGCGGGACCTGTCCGCGGGACAGCAGCTGGGCCTGGTCCTCGCGGTGCAGCTCACCGCCGCACCACCTGTCGTCCTGCTCGACGAGCCGACCCGCGGCCTCGACTACGGCGCCAAGCGCCGGCTCGTCGACGTACTCCACCAGCTTGCAGCCGATGGCCGTTCCACTGTCGTTGCCACCCACGACGTCGAGCTGGTCGCGCAGGTGGCCGACCGGGTTCTGATCATGGCCGACGGTGACCTGGTTGCCGACGGGGCGACGGTCGACGTGGTGGCGACGTCACCGACGCTGTCACCGCAGGTGACCAAGGTGTTGGGTGCGCCGTGGCTGACCGTCGACGAGGTGGCCGCCGTGCTCGACCGGCAGCCCGACGTGGTGGTATCCGGTGGCTGACGTGCTCCCGCTCCAGCTGGCGCCTCCCACCCTGCGGCTCGCCGACCGGCCACGCACCCGGCTGGTGCTGGTGCTGGCCTCGCTCGTCGGGCTGGCGATGTTCTGCTGGCCACTGCTGGTCGATGTGCCGGCAGGCACCGTCGGCCACACCACCGACGCGCCGCTGGCGTTCATCGTGCTGCTGCCGGTCGTGCTCGCGGTGGTGCTCGCCGAGATGGCCGACGAGGGCATCGACTCCCGGGCCTTGGCGATGCTCGGTGTGCTGTCTGCGGTCGACGCTGCACTTCGCCCGCTCGGCGCCGGGGTCGGCGGTGTGGAGCTGGTGTTCTTCCTGCTGGTGCTGGGGGGACGCGTGTTCGGGCCCGGGTTCGGCTTCGCTCTCGGCTGTCTGTCGATGCTCGCGTCCGCGCTGCTCACCGCGGGCGTCGGGCCGTGGTTGCCGTTCCAGATGATGGCCGCGGCGTGGGTCGGGCTCGGCGCCGGACTGCTGCCCAGGCGGGTCACCGGTCGCGCGGAGATTGCGCTGCTGGCGGTGTACGGCGCGGTGGCCGCCCTTGCCTTCGGTGCGTTGATGAACCTGTGGTTCTGGCCGTTCAGTATCGGCGAGGGCACCGCACTGTCGTACGTCGCGGGTGCCCCGCTGCTGGACAACCTGCAACGGTTCGCGATGTTCACCTTCGTCACCTCGACGCTGGGGTGGGACCTCGGACGTGCCCTCACCACCGTGCTCGGGGTGGTGCTGCTCGGGCCGGCGATCCTCGCGGTGCTGCGCCGGGCCGCCCGGCGGAGCAGTTTCGCCCCGCCAGCTGACCTGTCACCGTCAGGCACGGCCATCGCACCGTGAGGCCGTCGCCCGGTTCGACGCAGTCAGCGCGGATGCCTGCTTCGGCTGGAGCGGACAGCCGTGGCCGCCCGGACCATCGGGCAACCAGCGGTCCTCGAGACCGCCCGCGACTCATGCGCCCGCACCGCCGACGCCCGCGGTCAGCGGTGGGCGAGCCCGTAGACCCGGTCCACGGGCAGCCGCAGCACCAGCCGACGGTCCCGCACCATCGCCGTGCGGTAGTCGTCCCAGTCGGGGTGCTCACCCTGCAGGGCGCGGAACAGGTCCACCAGGTCGTCCACGACTGCGTCGTCCGGCTCGGCTGCCACCGGACCGAGCCTCGCGTCCCCCTCGGCTACGACATACGACCAGCCGTCGCTGGTGGTGACATGGAAGCTCGCGCGCGGGTCGCGGCGCAGGTTGGCCACCTTGGCCCGACCGTCGGTCACAGAGACGCGGATGGTGCGGGCGTTGGTGTCCCATGCGTAGTTGACGTTGGACAGCTGCGGGCGGCCGTCGTGCTTCAGCGTGACCAGCACGCCGCGATCGTGCCCCCCGAGCAGGTCGACGAGGGCCGGCTCGAGCTCTGGGTGCGAACCGGAGGTCGTCATGACCCCATCGTGCACCTACCATCACGCCATGCCGCACGCTCTCCGCACGCCCCCGCTGCTCGTCGCCGGTCTGGTCGCCGTGCTAGCCGTATCCTCCTGCTCCCCGACCGAGGAGGAGGGAACCGGCGACGCCGGAAGCCGCGGGTCCGGCGGCGACTCCTGCGCCACCGCCGACCTGCCCACCTACGAAGACGGACGGCTGACGATCGCGACCGACAAGCCTGCCTTCCCGCCCTGGTTCGTCGACGACGACCCCACCAACGGCAAGGGCTTCGAGTCTGCGGTCGCCTACGCCGTGGCCGGCGAGCTCGGCTTCGCCGACAGCGAGGTCGAGTGGGTGACGGTGCCGTTCAACGCGAGCTACCAGCCGGGGCCCAAGGAGTTCGACTTCGACATCAACCAGATCTCGATCACCGCCAAGCGTGCCGAGTCGGTCACGTTCTCGCGCGGCTACTACACCGCGGCGCAGGCCGTGATCACCTTGCAGGACTCCGAGTTCGCCGGCGTGACCAGTCTGGCCGAGCTCACCGACGCGCGGTTCGGCGTCCAGGTCGGCACCACCTCGCTCACCGCCATCACCGACGTGATCCAGCCGACCACTGAGCCGGCGGTGTACGACGACACCAACGCCGCCACCAACGCGCTGCAGAACGGTCAGGTCGACGCGATCGTCGCCGATCTGCCGACCGCGTTCTACATCACCGGCGCGCAGCTCGTCGAAGGCGGCACGATCGTCGGGCAGTTTCAGCCCGCCGAGGGCGAGACCGAGCAGTTCGGCCTGCTGTTCGAACAGGACAACCCGCTCGTCGACTGCGTGGACGCAGCGCTGGACACGCTCGAACAGGACGGCACCCTGGCCCAGCTCGAGCAGCGCTGGCTGGCTGACGTCGCGAACGCGCCGGAGCTGTCCTGACCGTCGCACCGACAGCGGACGCGCGCTCCGAAGACGAATGGGTGGTCAGCGAGACCCAGCGGGCTCGGGCGCGCTACCGGCGCCGTCGGTCCCTCCAACGCGGTCTCGTCGCCGCCGCGTCCACGGTGCTCGTGCTCGGTCTGCTCGGCTGGGCGGTAACCAGCGCACCGGGCTGGACCTCGGTGCGGGTGCGCTACTTCGACGTCGACGAGGCGCGCACCGCACTACCCAACGTCGCCTCCGCGTTCTGGCTCAACGTGCGCATTTTCGTCGTCGCGGAGGTGCTGATCCTCGTCGTTGCGGTCGTGGTCGCGTTGCTGCGGGTGGTGCCGTCAGCGGCCCTCGCGCCGCTGCGTCTGCTGGCGGTCGTCTACACCGATGCCTTCCGCGGCACGCCCACGCTGCTGGTGGTGTTCCTGGTCGGCTTCGGCTTCCCGGCGCTGCAGCTGCAGGGTGTGCCGACAAGCCTGTTCTGGCTGGGCGTCATCGCGCTCACCCTGTCGTACGGGGCGTACGTCGCAGAGGTGGTCCGAGCCGGCATCGTGTCGGTGCACCCGAGCCAGGCGCTCAGCGCACGCGCGCTCGGGCTGTCCTACAGCCAGTCCATGCGCCGGGTGGTGCTGCCACAGGCGATGCGGCGGGTGCTGCCGCCGCTGCTGAACGACTTCGTGTCGTTGCAGAAGGACACCGCTCTGCTTGCGTCGGTGGGACTCGTGGAGGCGCTCCGGGTCGCTCAGATACAAGCCAGCCAGAACTTCGACTTCACGCCATATGTAGTGACCGCGATGTTCTTCATCGCGGTCACGGTGCCCATCGCCCGGTTGACCGACTGGCTGTCGCTGCGCCAGGTTCGCCGCGAGCAGGGTGCGGCGGCATCACCATGACCAGTGGACCTGGGACCGGCGGCCGGTGACCACCCCGCTGCTGGAGGTCGAGGGACTGCGCCGCCGCTACGGCACCCATGAGGTCCTGCGTGGCCTCGACCTGAGCCTGCGTACGGCGGAGGCGGTCTGCGTCATCGGCGCCAGCGGGTCCGGCAAGTCGACGCTGCTGCGCTGCATCGACCTGCTGGAGCAGGTCGACGACGGCACGGTGCGCCTCGACGGCGCCGACGTGACCGACCCGCGAGTGGACGCGGATGCAGTCCGCCGGCAGATCGGGGTGGTGTTCCAGGCTTACAACCTGTTCCCCCACCTCTCGGTGCTGGACAACGTGATGCTCGCACCACGCCTGGTGCACCGCCGGAAGAAGGCGGAGGCGCGCGCCGACGCGGAGCGGCTGCTGGAGCGCTTCGGCCTCACCGACAAGGCCCGGGCCTACCCCGACAGCCTGTCGGGTGGCCAGCAGCAACGGGTGGCGCTGGTTCGTGCGGTGGCCTCACGGCCCCGGCTGCTGCTGCTCGACGAGGTGACCTCCGCGCTCGATCCCGAACTGGTCGGCGACGTGCTCGACATGGTCGCCGAGCTGCGGCGCGACGGCATGACGATGCTCATCGCCACCCACGAGCTGGCTTTCGCCCGCGACGTCGCCGATCGGGTGGCCTACCTGCACGACGGAGTGGTGCACGAGGAGGGCCCGGCAGCACAACTGCTGACCGAACCCCGGCGCGAGCGTACGGCCGCCTATCTGGCGCGCTTTCGGGCCGGGCTCTGAGCATCCGGTCCGGCAGCTCAGCCGAACAGCCCCTCGACCCAGTGCTGCTTCTTCTTGCGCTTCGACGAGTACGACCTGTGGTGATCGTCGTCGTCATCGTCATGATCGCGCCAACGCTCGTGCTCGCGGTGCCGGTCAGGTGACTCGTACTCCCGCTCCGGTGTGCCGCGCGGTGGCGCGGCCCCCGAGGGGACGGAGCCCTGAGCCCGGGAGTCGGCCGCCAGCAGGTGGTCGAGCTCACCGCGATCGAGGAAGATCCCGCGGCAGTCCTTGCACTGGTCCACGGTGATCCCGTTGCGTTCGTAGCTGTTCATCTCGCCCTGACACTTGGGGCAGGTCATCGTGCTCATGCGTCCAGCCTGCCAGAACCATCCTGGACCGAATGCTCCGGAGGGTGCCGGCCATCCTGCGCAGACCGCGCCAAAGCGCGGCTGAGTGGGCCGATCGGTCACAACCCGGTCGTCCGAAGCGGTGGCCGCAAGCGGCAGGTTTGTCGCCGACCTGGGCGGACCCGCATGGTGCTTGTATGGAGACAGTTGCCCGACCGAGCAACGACCTGCTGGGCGGGCTCGTCCTTGGCACGGTCACGGTCGTCTGGGCATCGCTGCTCATCCTGCTGCCCCGTGGGGGCTACGACCAGGCGGCCCAGCTGGTGTCCAACGCCGGGCTGATCGCGATCGCCTTCGCCGCCGGTCTGGCGGCGCTGATGCGTGCCCGCGGAGGCGACCCGCACCAGCGCTTCTGGCGGCTCCTCGGTCTCGCCTCGTTGTCGTGGTCGGCCGGCCAGGTTGTGTGGTCCGTCTACGAGTCACTGCTCGGTCGCGAAGTGCCGTTCCCGTCGCTGGCCGACATCGGCTACCTCGGCTTCCCGCCGTTGGCTGCGGGCGCGCTGCTGTGCCTGCCGTTCGCGGCATCGACCCTTGCCGGCCAGCTACGGACCCTGCTCGACGGCTTGCTGATCGCCGCCTCCCTGCTGCTGGTCAGCTGGGTGCTGGTGTTGGCACCGGTCGTCGAAGCCGGCGCCGACAACCTCTTCACCCAGGCGATCTCGCTTGCCTACCCGGTCGGGGACACCGTCGTCATCACGATCGTGGTCTACACCTGGTTACGGGCCCGGCAGTCCGGCAACCGCCTCCCGGTCTCCCTCCCGCTCGTGGGCTCCGGGCTGGTGGCGTTCGCAGTGGCCGACTCGGGCTTCGTCTACCTCACGACGTCGGGCGCCTACAGCTCGGGCAGCTTGATCGACATCGGATGGTTCGTCGGCTTCGCCGTGCTGCTGCTAGCAGCCGTGGTGCAAGCCCCCAGCGATGTCCACGAGGCTGTCGAGGTCGACCCAACCCCACAGTTCGGAGCGTTCCTGCCCTACACCGCGGTGACCGTGGCGCTGGTGGCCTGGGCCGTCGTGTTCGTTCGGGGCGGTACGACAGACGCGTTCGTGTCCTGGGACCGATCTGCCCTCATCGCGTTCCTGGTGGCCCGGCAGATCCTCACGCTGCGGGAGAACTGGGCCCTCACCCGCCACCTCGAGCAACGTGTCGATGCTCGGACCGCCGAGCTGGAGTCCAGCCGCGAGCGGTTCGCCGCCCTGGTCCAGCACAGCTCGGACGTCGTCACCGTCGTCGACGCGGACGGGCTCATCCGCTACCAGAGCCAGTCCTGCGCCCGGGTGCTCCACCGCACGGCCGAGTCCATGTCCGGCCGCCCGGTGTGGGAGTTCATGGCCGGCGACCAGGCGGTCACGCTCCAGGAGGCGATCGCCCACACATCGGAAGAGTCCCTGCGCATGCACACGCTGCACACAGTCTGGAGGCGCGAGGACGGGAGCCCGTGCCACCTCGAGGTGACGATCACCAACCTGTTGGACAATGTCGCCGTCGCGGGCCTCGTGCTCAACAGCCGGGACGTGACCGACCGCACAGTCTTGCAGGAGCAGCTGCTGCACCAGGCCTTCCACGACTCGCTGACCACGCTGTCAAACCGGGCCATGTTCAAGGACCGGCTCGGACACGCGCTCACCCGCCGTGACCTGCAGCCGGACTCGCTTGCCGTGCTGTTCCTCGACTTGGACGGGTTCAAGCAGGTCAACGACACGCTCGGCCACAGCATTGGGGACGAGCTGCTGGTCCAGGTGGCCCTGCGCTTGCACGCACAGGTGCGGCCGAACGACACCGTGGCCCGTTTCGGTGGCGACGAGTTCGCCATCCTGGTCGAGGACATGACCGACCCGGGGTTCACCATCACGCTCGCCGAGCGGGTCAACGCCGTCCTGAAGGCGCCGTACCAGCTCGGCGGCAAGCCGGTGCACGTGAGTGCCAGCGTCGGTATCGCGCACTTCGGAGAGCATGCGGCTGACGCCGAGCAGCTGCTGCGCAACGCCGACCTGGCGATGTACCAGGCCAAGGCGGCGGCGACCGGGGGCTACGCGCTGTACGACCCGCGCATGCACGAGGGCCTCGTCGAGCGGGTTCGGCTCGAGACCGACCTGCGGGTGGCGCTGGAAACCGACGGGCTCGACGTGCACTACCAACCGCTCATCGACCTGCGCACCGGCAAGGTGACCGGCGTCGAGGCGCTGTGCCGATGGCCGCATGCCGAGCTGGGCCTCATCTCACCCGACGAGTTCATCCCGCTGGCCGAGTCCAGCGGCCTGATCCGGGTGCTGGGGGAGTGGGTCCTTCGCCGGTCCTGTCAGCAGGTCGTGCAGTGGCGGCATGAGACCCCGGAGTTGTCCGAGCTCAAGATCAGTGTCAACGTCTCCGCCCGCCAGCTCCACGACGGCGACCTGGCGCGAACCGTGACCACGGTGCTCCAGGAGACCGGGCTGCCCGCACAGTGTCTCACGCTCGAGATGACCGAGAGCGTCCTCATGAACGACTCCGGCGAGACGCTCTCGACGCTGCGAGCGATCCGTGCGATGGGCGTCCGGCTTGCCATCGACGACTTCGGCACCGGGTACTCCTCACTCAGCTACCTGCACCGGTTCCCGGTGGACATCCTCAAGATCGACCGCAGCTTCATCGAGCGGTTGACCCACGCCGGAGATGCCGCGCTGGTGAGCACGATCGTCCGGCTGGGGCACGCGATGGACCTAGAGACCGTTGCCGAAGGGATCGAGCGACCAGACGAGATGCTGATGTTGCGGCGCCAGGGGTGCACCACCGGCCAGGGGTTCTACTTCTCCCGGCCGCTGCCGGCCGACGAGCTAAATGCCTATCTGATCGAGCGCGCGCAGACCAACTTTCTGCTGGACACCAAGACGCCTGCCTGAGCGCTCGCTCGACCGGCGAGCCATGGGCGGCATCGAGATGGAGTACGTATGAGTTCGACCATGCGCGACCTCGGGGCCGTCCTGCGGCTGCCCCGACACTGGCCGACCAGCCTGGCACCCGCTCGCCTCAACGCGATCGAGACGCCGACCCCGTTCCTCGCCTGCGACCTGAACGTCTTTGCCGATAGGGTCACCCGGTTTCTAGACGCCATGCCCGGCGTTCGTCCCTTCTACGCGATCAAGTGCAACGCGATGCCCGAGATCCTGGCGACCGCTCATGACCTCGGTGTCGGCTTCGAGGTGGCCTCGCTCGGCGAGCTGCGCGTGCTGCAGGCGCTAGGCATCGACCCCGCGGATGTGCTCTACAGCAACACCGTGAAGCCGGCCGAGCACATCCGGCAGTCCGCTTCAGCTGGTCTGTGGCGCTTCGCCTTCGACTCCGAGGGCGAGCTGCACAAGATCGCCAGCCAGGCACCAGGAGCGGCCGTGTTCGTTCGGGTACGGGTGGACGACACCAACAGTGTGTTCCCCCTGTCGCGCAAGTTCGGTGCTGAGTTCCACGACGCTCGGGCGCTGATGCACGTGGCCCGCGACCTCGGCCTGCGGCCGTATGGCATCAACTTCCACGTCGGCTCACAGTGCACGACTGCCGCGTCGTACGTCCACGCGATCGGTGCCGCCGGCCGGCTGATGCGCCAGCTTGCGGCCGACGGCATGCGGATGGAGATGCTCGATATCGGCGGAGGGTTCCCTGCCCGCTACGGCGACCTGGTCCCGACCATCGACCAGATCGGGCGGGTGGTCACCGCGGCCCTCGATGAGCACCTCCCCTATCAGCCGACACTGGTGGCTGCCGAACCCGGCCGGCACCTCGCCGCGGAGGCGGCCGTGATGGCCGCGACGGTCCTCGGTCGGGAGGAGCGCGCGGGCGAGGACTGGCTGTACCTGGACGTCGGTGCCTACAACGGGCTGATGGAGACTCAGCAGTCCGTCGGGCAGTGGCGCTTCCCGCTCTGGTCGTCGCGACCCGATCACGGTGTCGTTCCGCACGTGCCGTACACCATCACCGGGCCGACGTGCGACAGCGCCGACACGATGTTCTACTCCACTCCGCTGCCGGTCACCATGGCCGAGGGCGACCGGCTCTACATCGCCTCAACGGGCGCGTACACGCTCAGTTACGCATCGCACTTCAATGGCTTCCCACCACCGCAGACCGTCATCGTCCCACCTCGGTGACCCGGACGAGACGACGGGAGTGACGCGGTGACGGGTGTGTGGACCCCAGGACGGCTGCGTCGGCTGATGGTCGCGGGCTGGATCGACTCGATCTGCCTGTCCTTCGCCTGGACACTGATCCTGCTGGAGATCGTGGATCGTTACGGGCTGCGCGCGGCCGGACTCGCCGGCGCCGCCATGCTCGTCGGCATTGCCTTGTCGGCGCCGGTAGCGACGGCGCTGGCCGGCTGGCTCAGCGGGCGTCGGCTGCTGCGCGCGGCGGCGGGTGCAGAGGCCGTGCTGCGGGTCGGGGTCTTCGCGCTGCTCCTGCTCGACGTTGGGATGTGGTCGCTGGCCTTGTGCATCGCGGTCATGAACATCACCGCATGGACCGGGTACGCCGGCATGCGTGCCGAGGTGGCGGCCGTGGCTCCCGGACCGACCGCGCTCACCTGGTACGGCACCGGGGTCGCCGCCGTCGAGGCGCTCGGCGCGGCTGCTGCCGCACTGGTCCCCGCTCAGCTGGTGCAAGGACCCTCGCTGGCCCTGCTCTGCATCGTCGCCGGGTATGTGCTCGCCCTGCTGCCTACCGTCGTGGTGGCCGGTGGCTCCACCATCCGCCCCGCTCTCCGCGCCACCCCCGGTGCGCAGCGAACCCGCCCCTCGGTACCGATCGTCGCCGGCGTGGTCCTGATGTCGCTCGCATCGGCGCCGACGCTGCTCACTGTGGCGCTGGCCGCCGAGCTGCACGGCCGGTCCGCGGTCGCCCCGGCGGCCATCGCGTTCACGTTCGGGTCGCTGTCCGCGCCGTACCTGTCCGACTTCGTGCAACGCCGGGCTGCGAACGGCCCGGTCGCCTGGATCCTCTGCGCGGCGGGGATGGTCCTGCTGTGGCCGTTCGCGCCGCTGGGCGTCGCGGTGCTGTGTGCGGCTCAGCTGTGCTCTGGCCTGTTCATGACCACCCTCGAGGGTCTGCTGGACTCGACCACCGCGGCCGAGGCACGGGGATCGGTCACCGGCGCGTTGGCGCGCGGAACCGCCGGGCGCGCACTCGGCTCCGCCGCGGGGACCGGCGCGTTGCCGTTGGGGATCGTCGCCATGGGCCTGTCGGCCGTGACGGGGACGCTGGCCGTCGGCCTACTGGCGGTCGGGGTCGCAGTCGCGGGCCGGTCCTTCCTGGGGACCCGCGGCCTGCCCGCCCCCGCCGCACCACCACTCGGGTGAGCAATCCCCGGACCGCGCAGAAACGAACACAGAGTGTGAGCAGTTACCGCGCGGGCACTCGCCTCGCGGCTGCCGGCGCCGGGCTGCTCGCCGCGGGCGCGGGCGTGGCTACCTCCTCGTTGGTCGCGGCAGCCTTCACCGGTGTCCCGTCACCGCTGGTATCGGTGGGCAACGCGGTGATCGACCTCGCCCCGCCCGCCGTAGAGGACTTCGCGATCGAGCAGTTCGGCACGGCCGACAAGCCGGTCCTGCTTGGCGGCATCCTCACCGTCATCGCCCTGATAGCGGCCGCGGCCGGACTGGTGGGTCTGCGCAGACCGCAGCTCGCGTTGGTGATCACCGCCCTGCTCGGCCTGCTCGCCATCGTCGCCGCCGCGACCGACCGCACATCGTTGGCCGCGGCGCCGGTGACGATCCTGCCGGCAGTGGTCGCGCTGGTGGTCAGCATGGGTGCGTTGGTTTGGATGCTGTCGGCACACAGCCGCCGCAGCGGCGCGGATGTGGCCGACTGGGGCCACCCGCACCCCGGGGACGATGTCGGCGCCGACTTCGACCGACGCAAGTTCCTCGAGGCCGTCCTCACCACCGGCAGCGTTGCCGCGATCGCGGGGGTCGGCGCCGGGCTCATCGGTCCGGCCGAGGCCATCGCGTCGCGCGCCGAGGTGATGATCCGGGTGCCGGACAGCCCGGCCCCAGTGCTGCCCGCCGGTACGCAGCTCCCCGTCAACGGCATCACGCCGCACCTGACCCGCAGCGCTGGCTTCTACCGGATCGACACCGCACTGACGCCGCCGGACGTACCCGCCGGGGGGTGGTCGCTGCGCATCCACGGGATGGTCGACGAGCCGTTCGAACTGGACTTCGCCGGGCTGCTGGAACGCCGGCTCATCGAGCGCCGGGTGACCCTGGCCTGCGTGTCCAACGAGGTCGGCGGGGACCTCGCCGGAAACGCCACCTGGGTGGGTGTGCCGCTGCACGATCTGCTCGACGAGGCGGGGGTCCAGTCCGGTGCCGACGCGGTTCTGTCGACCAGCGCCGACGGGTTCACCGCCGGTACGCCGCTGCACGCACTCACCGACGGCCGCGACGCCATGGTCGCGGTGGCGATGAACGGCGCACCGCTGCCGATCGTGCACGGCTTCCCGGCCCGGATGGTGGTCCCTGGCCTGTACGGCTTCGTCTCGGCGACCAAGTGGTTGACCGATATCGAGGTGACCCGTTTTGCGGACTTCTCGGCGTACTGGACCGACCGCGGGTGGGCGGAGCAGGCGCCGATCAAGACGGCCTCGCGCATCGACGTCCCGGGCTCGTTCGCTGAGCTGCCACCCGGCCCGGTCGCGGTGGCCGGGGTGGCGTGGGCACCGCACCGCGGCATCGACCGGGTCGAGGTGCGCGTCGATGGGCTGGCCTGGAACGAGGCCCGACTGGCGGCGGCCGACGGGGTCGACACCTGGCGGCAGTGGGTCTGGCAATGGCCGGCCGAGCCGGGAACCCACGCCCTGGAAGTGCGCGCAACCGACAGCTCCGGTGCGGTGCAGACCTCCGAGCAAGCGCCAACCCGGCCCGACGGTGCCACCGGGTATCACCGGGTAGAGGTCACCGTCACCTGACCCCGGCGGAAGTCCCGGCGATGAGAAAAGCCTGCCGCCGCACGACGGCAGTGCCTCATCGTTGGTCCGGTCGGGCCCCAGCGGGCGCGCGGGTGGTCGACAGCGGACAGTGCGGCAGGTCGTGCACACCATGCCCCACTTCGTCCCCGGCAGCAGCCTCCGCACCCGCCAGCGTGGTGGGCGCGGTGCCGCGGAGTCCCACGAAGGCCGTCAGCGCGCCGAGCACGAGCAGCGCGGCGCTTGCCGCCATAGCCGCACGGTAACCGTCGCCGAAGGCCACCGGGTCGGCGTAGTCAGCTCCGCCGAGACCCACCGCCATCGGCAGTGCCGCCACCGCCAGCAGACTGCCAGTACGCGCGATTGCGTTGTTCACCCCGCTGGCCACCCCGGCGTACCGGTCGGGAGCGGCCGCCAGCACGGTCGCGGTGAGCGGGGCGACCATCACCGTCAGGCCGGCGGCGAACACGGCGACCCCGGGTAGGACCCCCGTGAGGTAGCTGCTGTCGGCATCGACACCGAGCAGCAGCAGCACCCCGGCAGCGCACACCAACGGCCCCAGCGTGATCTGCGGGCGGGGCCCGATCCGGGTGGCCAGCGCACCGGACCTGGCCGAAAGCACCAGCATGAACATCGTCATGGGCGCCAGCGAGATCCCCGCCTCGAAGGGGCTGTAGTCGAGAGTGACCTGCAGCTGGAGCACGACGAAGAACATCATGGCGCCAAGGGCTGCGTAGACCACCAGGGTCAGCACGTTTGTGGAAGTGAAGGTGCGCGATGCGAACAGGCTCGGCGGAACCATCGGGTGCTCGGCGCGGCATTGCCGCTTGACGAACGCGGCCAGCGCGAGCGCCCCGACGGCGACGGCAGCGACCATCGGTGCGCTGTTGCCACTCTCAGCCTCGATCAGCCCGTACGTCACACCCGCCAGGCCCAGGGCGCCCAGCCCGGCACCGAGTCCGTCGACGTGCTGCCCGGCCACCGACGGGTCGAGGCTCTCCGGTACGTGGCGCAGCGTCACCACGACCACCGCCACTGCCAGTGGGACGTTGATCAGGAACACCCAGCGCCACGATGCCTCTTGCACCAGCCACCCACCGACGAACGGACCGATCGCAGCGGCCACGCCACCCAGACCCGACCAGGCTCCGATGGCCCGAGCTCGGTCGTCGCGGTCGAAGCTGGCCTGCAGGATCGCGAGGCTCCCCGGTGTCAGCAGCGCGCCACCGGCGCCCTGCAGCGCGCGGGCCACGATCAGCAGCAGCGGCTCCTGCGCCAGCCCGCACAGCACCGAGGCCGCGGCGAACCACACCACACCGATCAGGAACACCCGGCGCCGGCCGAGCAGGTCGCCGAGCGCCCCGGCCACAAGGATCAGGCTGGCCAGGGTGAGCATGTAGGCGTTGACCACCCACTGCAGGTCGGCAAGGTCGGCGCCCAGGTCGGCACCGATCACTCGCAATGCCACGTTGACGACGGTGCCGTCCAGCAGCGCCATCCCGCTGGCAAGAATCGTGGCGGCCAGCACCCACCGCCCCTGGGCGGTGCCCATCCGCACCACCTGGTCGGTCTGCACGGCCCGATCCTGTCACCGAGACTGCGCGGCTGTCGGGGCGACCGCATCGCTTCGACAGGTCGCGACACTCGTCCGAGGTCGAGCGCCGTCCGTGCCTGGTTGCCAAGATGGGCCGGTGGCCACCCCGTCTGAGCAAGGGCCGCCGACCGGAAGCCTGGTGCGGCTGGAGGTCCACGGCGGTGTTGCCACGGTCACCCTGGACAGCCCGGCCAACCGCAACGCGCTGTCGCGTCGTCTGGTCGCCGACCTGACCCGCCAACTCGACGTCGCAGCGGCCGACGAGTCGGTACGGGTCGTGGTAGTCGGATCGTCCTCGCCTGTGTTCTGTTCCGGCGCGGACATGCGCGAAGCGGTTGCCGACGGCATGCAGACCGCCGCCCGGGAGCTGGTCGCCCTGCAGCGGCAGCTGGTCGCCTGTCCGGTGCCGGTACTGGCACGGCTGGATGGACCGGTGCGCGCCGGCGGACTCGGGATCGTGGCCGCGGCCGACGTGGTGGTGGCCGCCGAGCAGGTGTCGTTCGCGCTCACCGAGGTGCGGCTCGGCCTGGCGCCGGCGGTCGTGTCGCTCAGTGTGCTTCCCCGGCTGACGGCGCGCGCGGCCTCGTGGGCGGCGCTGTCCGGGGCTTGCTTCGACGCCCGGCAGGCGGTCGAGTACGGGCTGGTGAGCCGCGCCGTCCCCGCCGACGCCGTCGACGCCGCAGTGGAGGAGCTCGTGGCCGAGTTCCGGCTCGCGACCCGCCAGGGGTTGCGGGAGACCAAGTCCCTGTTGAATGCGCCGCTGCTGGCCCGCATCGACGAGCTGGGTGAGCAGGTGGCGGAGTTGTCGGCGCAGTTGTTCGCCTCCGACGAGGCCCGACAGGCGATGGCCGCCTTCCTCGACCGTCAGCCGAGGTAGGCGTTCAGCTCGACCTCGACCTTCCAGCGCGGGTCCAGCAGCGCGGCGACCACCACCATGGTGCTGGCGGGCCGCACGTCGGCGAACCGCTCCCGGTGCGCCTGCGCCGCCGCCTGCTCGTCGGCCGCGTCGACAAGGTAGGTCCGGGTCCGTACGACGTCCGCCGCCGAGCCACCCGCTTCGGCCAGCGCGGCCAAGGCGATGTCCCAGCAGCGTCTGGCCTGGACGAGCGGGTCGGTGTCGACGTCTCCGTCGGGCCGGATCGGGGCGGTTTCGGCCACCGCTACGTGCGCGCCCACCCTTACCGCGCGGCTGAAGCCGACGCTGTGCTCGAAGGGCGAGCCGGACGAGACACGCTGCCGCTGTAGCACCCGGACAGCGTAGACTCGGACGTTCGCATATTTCGCTTCGGTGTGGGCGAGGGAGATCGGTGGCGGCCCAGGGCGAGCAGGTGGAACGGCGCGAGATCGCCGCCGAGCAGGCATACGTCGACCAGGTGTACGACCGGCTCGATGAGGCCGCGAAGGCCGCGCAGGAGCTCGCCCGCGAGGGCCATGGTCGGGCCCGACTCGGCCACGAGGGTGGACTGGTCGAGCGGGACGCGATGGTCTTCCAGGCGGCCCGGCGCATCGCCGCGCTCGACGCCGCCCACGAAGGTCTGGTGTTCGGCCGCCTCGACCTGGCGCCGCGCTCGGCCGCCACCAAGACCGCGGCCCAGACCGCAGCCGACCGGGAGCCGAACCGGGAACGGCAGCCCGACTCTCCCCGATACATCGGCCGGATCGGCCTGCGTGACGCCGACCGCGAACCGATGCTCGTCGACTGGCGGGCTCCGGCGGCCGCGGTGTTCTATCAGGCCACCGCGCAGGACCCGGCCGGAGTGCTGCGTCGCCGGGTGCTGCGCAGCACCGGCAAGCAGGTGATCGGAGTCGAGGACGAGCTGCTCGACGCCGATGCCGCTCCCGAGGACATGGCGGTAGTCGGCGAGGGCGCGCTGCTGGCGCAGCTGTCCCGCGCCCGCGACGCGTACATGCACTCGGTGGTGGCCACGATCCAGAAAGAGCAGGACGAGGCGATCCGAGCCCCCGCCCGCGGCGTTACCACGATCAGCGGTGGGCCCGGGACCGGCAAGACCGTGGTGGCGCTGCATCGGGCGGCGTACCTGCTCTACACCGACCGGCGCCGGTTCGAGTCCGGCGGGGTGCTCGTCGTCGGCCCGTCCGACGTGTTCATGGCCTACATCGACCGGGTGCTGCCCAGCCTGGGCGAGACCACGGTGACGCTGCGTGCGCTGGGTGAGGTCGTCGACGGCGTTCGGGCCAGCCGGCACGACGAACCGGTGGCCGCGGCGGTCAAGGGGTCCGCACGGATGCGGCGGGTGCTGGCCCGGGCCGTCCGCGACACCGCTCCGGACGCGCCGAGCGGGTTCCGCGGGTTCTGGCGCGACGAGGTGATGCTCCTCGACTCGCGCGACCTGTCGGCCCTTCGCCGCCAGCTGCTGGGTGGCGGTCAACGCCGCAACCGCGCAGCCGCCCGGGTCGAGCAAGCAGTGCTCGACCTGCTCTGGAGCCGGGTCAGCGGTGAGCGTGCCCTCGACCGCGGACACGGCGACTTCGTCGCCGATCTCGGCGGCGACGGTCCGGTCGGCGAGTTCGCTCGCGCCTGGTGGCCGCCCCTCGACGCGGTCGAGGTGTGGCGATGGCTGCACGACCCGGACCGGTTGCGTCGCTACGCCGCCGGGCAGCTCCAGCCGGCCGAGGTCTCGGCGCTGCTCGCGTCCTGGGTAGCCGAGAACGGTGCAGAGCCCGAGCCGAGTATCGAGGACGTCCCACTGTTGGACGAGCTGCGCTACCTGCTCGGCGACCTGCCCCGGCAGGTCGTCCCGGACGACGACGACCCGCGACAGCTGATGAGCTTCGAGCGCGAGGAGTCCGAGCAGCGCCGGCTTCGTCTGACTCGGCGCACCGACGACGACGGTTTCGCGCACGTGCTGGTGGACGAGGCGCAGGACCTGTCACCGATGCAGTGGCGGATGCTCGGCCGGCGCGGTCGCTACGCCAGCTGGACGATCGTCGGTGACCCGGCACAGTCGTCCTGGTCCCACCCGGTCGAGGCGGCGCAGGCGCGCACGGAGGCGCTGGAGCGCAAAGACGAGCACGCCTTCCGGCTGTCCACCAACTACCGCAACTCGGCGGAGGTCTACGCCCTGGCTGCCCGGGTGGCACAGCGGGCCGTGGCCCACCCCGACCTGCCCGACGCCGTACGCCGCACCGGCAGGGAGCCGGTGCACCGGTTGGTCCAGCCGTCCGAGTCAGGGGCGGTGCTGCGTGAGGTGGTGGCCGCGGTGGTCGGCGAGGTCGAAGGCACCGTCGCGGTCGTCACACCTACGGCGCTCCGCTCGGGTGTGGACGACCTGCTTGCCGACCTGGTCGCGGCCGGCGACCGGGTCCGCGTGCTGGAGCCGCTGGACACAAAGGGTCTGGAGTTCGACGCGGTGGTCGTGCTCGAGCCGGACCAGGTCATCGCCGAATCTGAGGCCGGCTGGCGCACCCTGTACGTCGTGCTCAGCCGGGCCACCCTCCGGCTGATGACGGTCGCGACAAGTCGACGCTGGCTCGAGCTGGTGGCCTAGGACGGCGACCGGGGATCCCCACCCATCTCGAGACCGAGGCTCGTGTCTACTGCCAGCCCTCGGGCAGCACTACGAAGTCGTCCCAGGTCATTCCGCGCAGCACGTCCCGCCCGATCGCCAGACCCGCCCAAGGGTTTCGCTCCCGGGACGACTGCTCGGCCTTGAGTGCCGACGCGTCTTCCGCGTTGTCGCCGAGGTAGGCACCGTGCCGTTGCAGCGTCCGCGCGATCACCCGACCGACCGGGTTGAGGCGGCTCCGCTCGACGTCGAACCGTGGCGACAGCGCGACCCTGCGCCCCTGCGCCCCCCAACCCCGCTTGTCATGCTCCGAGGCGACCATGGGGTGGCAGTACCCCTCGGCGGACCGCGTCTCGCACAAGAACAGGTGCAGGACGTGTCCTAACCCGGTCCGGTGCGCGATGCCGTGGTCGACCAGATCACGGCGGATCACCATGGCATCGGGAATGGCGCCACGCGAGCGGTAGTTGCCCTGCGAGTTGGAGCGCCGGTTGCGCTTGTCGAGACCGTTGCTGGCATGGTGGAAGAGCCCGGCGTCGCTGACATGCACCGTTCTCGGTCCGTCCACGCGAGCGTTGGCCCCGTACAGCGTCCAACCGTTGACGCGGTCGATCACGACGAAGGGGGAGTCGTTGGTGCCGGCCAAGTTTCGACGGGCACGGACGAGGGATTCCGCAGGTGCCGGGACCTGCAGGTCACGGTCACGGCTTTACCTGTCACAGAGTCATAGGTAGAGTCGTGACATGAAGCAGCGACGTACCGACCCGAACGCGCGCATGGACGACGTTGTGTCCCACGCCGGAGTAGGCCTCGACATCAACGACCACATCCCCCTGTCACAACTAGACCGTGCACAGTTCGCGTGGTGGATAGACAGGCTGCAGGAGGCCGAGACGTCTAACCGCCGGCTGCGTGGACAGTTGGAAGCGATCCTCGCGGGCGAGGACCGGCGCTGCCCCGTATGCGATAAACCCGTGACAGGCCGGGCAGATCAGAAGTTCTGCGGCGGGACGTGCCGACAGCGGGCGTGCCGCACAGCCGCCCGTGCATCGGCATAAAACGACAGTTGGCGAACGCGGTGGCTGAGACCTTCTCGTAATCGTTACGCGCGTTACGATTAGCAGGCGGTCGCCGCCGTGCCCTTCTCCCCTGGTGACGTTGCGGGCGACGAGCAGCCCAAGCCCAAGCCGCCCCCCCCCCCCGCCCGGACCGATCTAGTCCCCGACCGTCCGGCCGGTCCGCCGAGCCCAAGCCTCGACGGCGACCCGCTCCCACACCCCGCCGGCCTTGAGCACAGCGACCGGTGCGGGGAACGTCCGGTCCTCCCGCATCAGCTGGTGCACACGCTGGCGGCTGAGTTTGAGCATCAGCGCGATTTCGGCGACACCCAGCAGATGATTCGTCAATGTCAGGCACCCCTCTTTGTGACCGCGCCACTAGACCCCTGGCCCGGCCGACGAAGGGTTGACGACACCCTTGGCGCCGCTGGAGGGGGTGTGAACGGGGCAGGTCCACCGGCAGTGCAGGCCGCATCCCCCTGCGCGCCGCCGCCTGTGGGCCTGCCCCTCCCCCTCTCGGAAGCAATCGCCGAGACTGAGGCCATCCTCCGGGCCAGGCGGGTCGAGGTGCAGCGGGCGGCCGCGGTGGAGCGCCCGGGGAACGCGGACCCACCCAGCACCCCCGGCGACCTAGAGCAGGCCGATCTGGACTTGTTGCGGTACGCGCTGCACCGGGACCGGCAAGCTGTGCTCGGCCGTGGCGAACTGTGGGACACCGCCGACGTCATGGCCGTCATCAGGCGGCACCTGCTGAGGCCCACATGGCTGCCGGCGCCGGTTTCTCCTGCGACAGAGCGGCGCTGATATGGCGGCCGGCACCACCTTCATTGCCAGGATCACCGACCTTGCCCGGCGCCCATCCAGCGTCAACGGGAACCCCCGATGGCTGGTCACGTTCGACACAGGGGCGCAACACCTGATCCAGAGCGACTCGTCGCTGTCGTACTTGATCGGCAACCGCGAGTACCACCGCGCGCAAGTCAAGGTCACGCTGACCCGGGCAGGCCGGATCGCCG
>Ga0136617_10001683_pt1 | contig 19631 bp, 16 predicted proteins | sample AntDrymUQ3222106_2_FD_129672 | JGI IMG/M metagenome (GOLD analysis project Ga0136617, IMG submission 129672) | Polar desert sand microbial communities from Dry Valleys, Antarctica - metaG UQ322 (21.06) | ecosystem: Environmental > Terrestrial > Soil > Desert | place: Antarctica: Dry Valley... | reverse complement strand
TCGACGTTCGGCACCGTATGCGGCCTCAACGTCGAACCGGTCACTTCGGAGGGATCCGAATCGACGTTGGAACCCTCCCCTCGATGCCCGCCGTTGAAGACGCTCCGCGGCCGGCGCACGCTCCTCGCACCGCGCCGCCCGCGAACCTACGGGAGGCCGTGCTCCAGCGCGCCCTTGACGCCGGCGTCGAGCGCGTTGAGGCGATGCAGCGCGAGCGCCTCGGGGGAGCCGAAGCGGCGGCCGGGCGCGGCGTCGGCGCCGTGGTGGCAGAGCACGCAGTGCGCGAGCGCGAGCCGGCGGTCCTCGCTCATGCCGCCGGAGCGCTCGTCGAGCATCCGCAGCCCGAGCGTGACGTGGCCGAGCAGCCGCCCCTCCTCGCTGAGCGTGATGTCGGCGCCGTAGGCGAACTCGCGCGTCTTGCCGAGGTCGTGCACGAGCGCGGCGGACAGCAGGAGGTCCGAGTTCAGCCGCGGGTGCAGCTGGCAGGCCTCGAGCGCGAGCGTGGCCACCGCGACGGTGTGCTCGAGCAGTCCGCCGAGGTACGCATGGTGGCCGCCGCGCGTGCACGGCGCGCGGCGCCACTGGGCGCGCAGCGGCTCGTCGACCCGCAGCGCCTCCAGCAGCGCGCGGTACCCCGGGTCGTGGACCTCGCGCGCCAGGTGCTCGAGGAAGCCGTCCAGCTCGTCGAGGTCGCGGTAGGCGACGGGCAGGAAGGCGGCCGGGTCGGCGGCCTCGGCGCGCTCGATAGCCCGCACCTCGACCTGCAGCTCGTCGCGGAAGCGCTCCACGCGCCCGCGCACGCGCACGAGCTGGCCGCGCTCGAAGCGCCCGGCGAGCAGGTCGGCGTCGCGGAACGCCCGCCCCTGGATCGCGCCGGTCCGGTCGCGCAGCTCGAGCGCCAGGTACGGCGTCCCCGACCGCGCCGTCAGGCGGTCCTTGCGCGAGCAGGCGAACACCGCGTCCACGTCCTCGCCGGCCCGCAGGGTCGCGACGGTGATGGGAACGGCGTCGAGCACCCCCCGATGATGGCTCCGCGGCCGGACGGCGCGCGGCGGGATCGCCCGCCGCGGCGAGCTCCACCACCGGCCGGCGCGTGGCGGGATCGCCCGCCGCGGCGGGCTCCACCACCGGCCGGCGCGCGGCGGGCACTCCGCTACCGTGGGTCCGGATGCAGCCGCTCCGCTGGGAACGCCGCCCCGACGGGATCCGCGCCCCCGCTCTGGTCTGCGCGTTCAAGGGCTGGAACGACGCGGGCGAGGCCGCCACCTCGGCGCTGAGCTTCATGGGTGCGGGCCTCGACGCGGCCCGCTTCGCGCTGATCGACCCCGAGGACTTCGTCGACTTCCAGTCGACCCGCCCGAGCGTGCGGCTGACCGACGGCCTGTCGCGCAAGATCGAGTGGCCCGAGTTCGAGTTCTACGAGGCCCGCGTTCCGCGCGCCCCGCGTGACCTGATCCTGCTCAGCGGCCCCGAGCCCGCGATGCGCTGGCGCACCTTCTGCGCCACCGTGATCGAGCTGGCCGAGGCGATCGGCGTCCAGATGGTCGTCACGCTCGGCGCCCTGCTGGCCGACGTCCCCCACAGCCGCCCGATCTCGATCACCGGCATGGCCTCCGACGAGCAGCTGATCGATCGGCTCGGCCTGGTGCCGCCGACCTACGAGGGGCCGACCGGGATCGTCGGCGTCCTGCACGCCGCCTGCGCGGACGCCGGCCTGCCGTCGGCCTCGCTGTGGGCCGCCGTGCCGCACTACGTGGCGGTCGCCCCGAACCCGAAGGGCGCGCTGGCCCTGCTGCGCCGGCTGGAGAGCCTCGTCGGCGTGACGGTCGACGCGGAGGAGCTGGAGACCGCCGCCGTCGACTACGACCGCCAGGTCTCGCGCGCCGTCGAGCTGGACCCCGAGGTGCAGGCGTTCGTCGAGCGCCTCGAGCGCGCCGCCGACGAGGAGGAGTCCGACGACCCCGGCCCGCTGCCGTCCGGCGACGTCATCGCGCGCGAGTTCCAGCGCTTCCTGCGCCAGCGCGGCTCGGGCCCCGGCGCGGGAAGCTAGGTTTCGCCCTCCGGTCGACGCTGCTCAGCGCTCAGCGGCGGGACAAGCGATCCGGTAGTCGCACATCGAGCACGCCGCGTAGCTCGGCGTCGGCTCGAAGCCCTGCGCCTGGATCCCCTCGCCGACCTCCAGGACGGTCTCCGTGATCCAGTCGCGGTCCTCCTCGGAGCGCTCCACCGGCACCTTCTGGTCGTCGAGCACGTAGTAGTAGGCCTGCTGGGCCGTCTCGAGCTGCCAGGCCTCGCGCGCGCCGACCGCGTACAACGAGAGTTGGACGTCTTCGCGCAGCTGGGCGGCCGACTTCGGCCGGCCGGTCTTGTAGTCGATCAGCTCGTAGCCGCCCTCGGGCAGCCGGTCGACCCGGTCCACGCGCCCGCGCAGCACGTGCGGCCCGAGCTTGAACTGGAAGGAGCGCTCGAACCACACGGGCTCGCCCTCCTCGTCGCGGAAGCGGTCGTGGTAGCGCACGAGCGCCTGCGTGGCCTTGGCCCGCAGCTGGCGCTCCTCCTCGGAGTCGCCGAAGCCGCCGCGGCGCCAGCCGGCCTCCAGCAGCCCGAGCAGCTCGGGAAGAGTGGTTTCGCCCTCCGGTCGTCGCAAGCTCCTCCCTTCGGGCGACGTCACACGCCCGGGGCCGTGGTAGCGCTCGAGCACCTGGTGCACGAGGATCCCGAAGCGCTGGTTGATCGTCGGCTCCGACGGGATCCGGAACACGCGCGCGAACTTGTACTTCAGCGGGCACGTCCGGTAGGTCTCGATGTCCGAGGCGCTGAGCAGCAGCCCGTCGCCCCGCCGGGGCAGGAACGTCTCCAGCGAGGGCTCCGAGCGCGCCGCCACCGCCCGCGCGCGCAGCTTCTCGTCGCGCTCGGCGTCGAGCAGGTACTCGTCGAGCGCGCTCGTCTCGAAGATCTCGCGCTGCTCGGCCGTGGCCGCCTGCAGCAGCCGGGCGTTGACCTCCGGCAGCGCGTCGGCGACCTCCTGGGTGGGTGGGCCCTGCTTCGTGCGCTCCAGCAGCGCCGAGAGCTTGAGCAGCTCCAGGTAGCGCACCACGGCGTGCGAGACGTCGAGGTCGGTGTCGAAGCGCATCTCCCCGAGCCGGCCGCCCACCTGGGAGACCGTCGTCAGCAGCTCGTCGCGCAGCAGCCGGAACGTGGACTGCAGCGTCTCCGCGGGGCCGAACAGCTCCTCCTCGCGCGGCTCCCACTGGCCGCCGACCGCCGCGCGCGCCTCCTCGGCGAACGGCGACGGGTGCTGCACGGCGCCGCCGTCGGTGCGCTCGGGGTAGGCCAGCACGAGGCGCGTGCGCGCACGGGTCATCGCGACGTGCAGCAGCCGCCGCATGTCGCCGGCGTGGCCCTCCTTGGTGTCGGGCGGGAGCGACTCCTTGAGCAGCGCGTCGGGGATCGGCTCGAGCGCCCGCTGGCGCGGCCCCGGCATGCGCGCCGCCATCAGCCCGAGCACGTAGACGTGGTCGAACTCGAGGCCCTTGGCGGACTGCATGGCCATCACCTGCACGCCGCGCGGGCGGTCGCCGGCCGAGGCCTCCTCCTCGCGCAGGCCCGCGTCCGCCACCGCGGCGATCGAGCGGGCGAACTCGCGCGCCGTGGCCTGCGGGGAGCGGCGCACGTAGGCGGCCGCCAGCTCGGCGAACTTCGCGAGGTTGCGCAGCCGCTCGACGACCTCGGTCGAGGCTGCGAACAGCAGCTGCCGGCGCAGCCCGAGCCGCTCCACCAGCCGGTGCACGTAGAGGTCCGGGCGGCTCGAGTCGATCGCGGCCGCCGCCGCCCGGTGGAGGCCGAGGAAGGTGGTGATGCGGTCGCGCGCCTCGGGCGGGATCTGCGGCGACTCCAGCGCGGCGGCCAGCGCGGCGACCATGTCGAGCTTGCGCCGGCGGGCGATCTGCGTGACGCGCGCGAGGTCGATCGCCCGCAGCTCGACAGGCGGGCGCGCGAGCGCGCGCACGACGGCGCCGGCGTCGCCGGGGTCGACCAGCAGGCGCAGCCAGGCCAGCAGGTCGCGCACCTCGGCGCGCTGGAAGAACGCCGCGGCGCCGGCCAACCGGTAGGGCACGGCCCGCTCCTCGAAGGCGACCGCCACCGCCTGGCCCTCCGAGCGCACGGAGCGCACCAGCACGCAGACGTCCTCCGGCGCGACCCTGCCTCGGCCAGAGGCCCTCCTGTCTTGGCCGGGGGCCTCGCCACCGGCTGTCGCCTCGCCGCTTCGCTCGTGGCGCGCCACCAGCCGCTCGACCTCGGCAGCGACCGCCTGCGCCTGCGCGCGCTCGGACGCGCACGCCCAGAACGCGACCTCGCCGCCCGCGGGCGCGCGCAGGGCCTTGGCGATCCGGTCCGGAGCGGCCGCGGCCACGGCGGAGGCGGCGCGCACGATCCGCTCACCCGAGCGGAAGGAGTCCTCCAGGCGCACGACCTTCGTCGCCGGCCACTCCGCCCGGAAGTCGGCGAACGCCTTGGTCGACGCCCCGCGGAAGCGGTGGATCGCCTGGTCGTCGTCGCCCGCGCCGGTGACGCCGGCGTGGTCGGCCACGAGCAGCCGCAGCAGTAGGCCTTGCGCGAAGCTCGTGTCCTGCAGGTCGTCGACCAGCACGTGCCGGTGGCGGGCGATCAGCCGCGCGCGGACGTGCGGCTTCTCGCGCAGCAGCCGGAGCGCCTGCAGCACGAGGTCGCTGGAGTCCAACGTCCCCGCTTCGGCCAGCAGCCGGTCGTGGGCGAGGAACAGCTCGGCGAACTCGCGCTCGCGCACGGCGCGGGCGTGGTCGGCCTCCCCCAGCGTGGCCGCCCACGCGGCGTAGTCCTCGCACGTGACCAGCTCGTCCTTGAGCCGGTCGATGCGTGCGACGATCGAGCCGAGCAGCGCGCTCGGGTTGCCGCGCAGGTCGTGGTGGCGCAGCGGCAGCTCGTCGATGCGCTCCAGCAGCATCGCCAGCCGGTCGGCCTGGCTGGCGGCGGTCGCGAACGGGTCCACGCCGGCCTCGAGCGCCTCGTCGTGCAGCAGTCGCGCGCAGAAGGCCTCGAACGTGGTGACGGGCAGCTCCTCGGCGGCGGGCTCGGCGAGCCGGCGCTCGATCCGCTCGCGCAGGTCGTCGGCGGCGGCGGTGGAGAAGGCCAGCGCGAGGATCGACTCGGGAGGAGCGCCTTCGCCCGCGAGCCACGCGAACCGCTCGACGAGCAGCCGCGTCTTGCCGGTGCCCGCCCCGCCGATGACGAGCAGCGGGCCGCCGGGATGGGTGACGGCCTCGTGCTGGGCGGGGGTGAGCACCTTCAGGCCTAGGATAGGCGCGGGATGACCCCGGACTGGCTCGGAGCCGCGCGGCGGGCGGCGCAGGCGATGGGCGCGATGCTGGCCGAGCACCCCACGATCGCCGAGCGGGTCGTCGAGACGGGCGAGCGCGGCGAGGGCGGCGACCGCACGCTGGAGATCGACGCGGCGGCCGAGCGCGCCGTGTTCGCCGAGCTGGAGCGGCTGCACGACGGCGGCGCGCGCTTCACCGTCGTCAGCGAGGAGCGCGGCAGCGTCGACTACGGCGACGCGAGCGTGGTCGTCGTGGTCGACCCGATCGACGGCTCGATGAACGCCAAGCGCGGGATGCCGCACCACGCGCTCTCGATCGCGGTCGCCGAGGGCCCGACGATGGCCGACGTCGTGTTCGGCTACGTGCGCGACTTCGGGCCGGCCGAGGAGTGGGTCGCCTGGCGCGGGCGCGGCGCGGCCCTCAACGGCGCGCGGCTGGACCCGGCGCTGGGCGAGCGCCGGACGGGCGACGGCAAGCTCGAGCTGGTCGGCATCGAGTCGGCCGACCCGCGCTGGATCCGCGACTCCGTCGAGGCGCTGGTGGAGACCAGCCACCGCCTGCGCGCCATCGGGACGATCGCCTCGACGCTGTGCCAGGTGGCGGGCGCGCGCCTGGACGGCATGACGACGCTGCGCAGCTGCCGCTCGGTGGACGCCGCCGCCGCGCAATTGATCGTGCGCGAGGCGGGTGGCCACGTCGCCTTCACGGCGTGCGCCGAGCCGCTCGGCGCCCCGCTGGACCTCGCGCCCCACTCGCCGGTCGTCGCCGCCCGCACGCCGGCCGGGCTGCGCGAGCTGTCCACCGTGGCGCGCCTGCCACCATGAGTGGGGTGATCGACTGGTCGCTCGCCTCCCAGATCGCCCGCGGCGTCTCGCGCCTGCAGCCCGCCGGCGATCCCGCTCCGTTCGAGGCGCTTGCGATCCCCGCCGCCGAGAGCGAGCGGCTGGTGTCGGATTACACCGGCCTGGTCGCGACGGGCCCGCTGCCGGTCGCCGAGGCGGTCGGCCGCGACGAGTGGGCGGACGCGAACCTCGCCTCGATGCGGGCGCTGCTGGACCCGATGGCCGCGAAGCTGGGCGACGGCCTCGGACCGCTGAGCGGGGTGGTCGGCGCCGCCGCCGGCGCGCTGCTGGCGGCCGAGGTGGGCGCCGTCTCGGGCTTCCTCGCCGGCCGCGTGCTCGGCCAGTACGAGTTCCCGGTGCTCGACCCGCAGGCGCCGGCGCGGCTGCTGTTCGTGGCGCCGAATCTGGGCCACGCCGCGACGGGCCTGGAGGCCGACACGGACCAGCTCCTGCGCTGGGTGGCGCTGCACGAGACCACGCACGCGCTGCAGTTCGGCGGCGTGCCGTGGCTGCGCGAGCACCTCTCGGCGATGGTCGAGGAGCTGCTCGGTGCGATGACGGTCGATCGCGGCAGCCTGCTGCGGCTCCCCGACCCGGCCGACCTGCGCGCGCTCGTGGACTCGATCCGCGACGGCGGCCTCGCCACGCTCGCGCTCGGCCCCGAGCGGCGGGCGCTGCTCGACCGCATGCAGGCCTTCATGGCGGTGCTGGAGGGCTACGCGGAGCACGTCATGGACGCCGTCGGCGCCGGCGCCCTGGAGGACTTGCCGGCCCTGCGCGCCGCGCTGAACCGCCGCCGGCGCGAACGCTCGGGCTTCCTGCGCGTGCTCGAGCGCCTGATCGGCCTGGAACTCAAGCTGCGCCAGTACGAGCAGGGCAAGGCGTTCTGCGACGCGGTGGTCGCGCGCGGCGGCATCGCGGCGCTCAACCGCGTGTGGACGGCGCCCGCGGCGCTGCCCACGCTCGCCGAGCTGGACGACCCGGCCGGCTGGCTGGATCGGCCGCAGCTGGGCCGCGCCGCATAGCGGCCGTGTGACGTTCCTCACACGTTTTCGAACCGGTGTTCGTATCCTGTAACCCCTCGGCGGGCACGGTTTACAAACAGGTGTTCGCAGGGTACTGTCCGTGCGAACAGACTTAGAACGCACACGCAAGCCACCAAGAGGGGGCTCTCAGACAGCATGGCCACCACCACCGACACCACCACCAAGTCGACCGCCCGCAAGAGCACGCCGCGCAAGTCCACCGCGCGCAAGTCGACCACTCGCAGCACCGCCGCGAGCAGCACGAGCCGCTCGACGGCCAACCGCTCGACCGCCAACCGCTCGACGGCCGCCAAGTCGCCGTCGAAGTCCACCGGTCGTCGCACGCGCACCAGCGCCAAGAACCAGACGCGCGAGGCCGCGAGCGCCAACGCGCGCGCCGCGAAGACCACCGCCGCGCAGGGCCGCAACGTCGCCGAGCGCGCCGCGCTCGTCTACGTCGGCAGCGTCCTGGAGGCCCGTGACCGCGTGATCGGCGCCGCCACCGGCCTCGCCGACCGCTACGGCTCGGTGGCCGACGCGCAGAAGACCCTGCGCCGCAGCCGGCGCGAGCTGGAGAAGGACGTCCGCCGCTTCGAGCGCCGTGGCGAGCGCGAGGCCCGGCTCGCCCGCACGCGCGTCGAGCGCCTCGTCCGCCGCAACCGCCGCGCCTTCGAGCGCGAGGCCAACGCGGTCGAGCGCAAGGCCGACCGGCAGGAGAACGTCGTGACCAAGCAGGTCGCCGACGTCTCCAACCGCGTCGAGGAGGCCGTCCAGGTCGGCGTCGCCACCGGCGAGCGTCTGGCGACCCGCGCCCGGGACGTCATCGCGTAGCATCGGTGCATCCTTCCCCGGGCCCCGTCGAGGAGCGGGTGCCCGGTACGCCTGCCGGCCTCATATTCCGCCGGTGGGGTCCATCGGCCTCATATCCCGCCGGTGGACGCAGTATCTCTCCTCCCTCAACCGCCGCCGTGCCCTTCGGGGTGCGGCGGTGGTCTTTAGGGTCCGGTTCACGATCCCGGCACGCCCATGGCGGCCGTGGACTCTTCGCCGGATCGCCAGTCGAATCACTCGGAAGTACGTTCGTACTCCCTTCGGATTCGTCCGGCGCCCGGCTCGGTCCACGACCACCACGGTCGCACCGATCATCGTGAACCGAACCGAACCCTTACCGCCTGCCACAATGGACCCATGCCAACGAGAGAGCAGATCCTCGAGGCGCTGAAGGTCGTCATCGACCCGGAGCTCCGGCGCGACATCGTCGAGCTGGGGATGGTCCGGTCGATCCAGGTCTCCGACGGCGGGATCGCCGATGTGACCGTCTCCCTGACGACGCCCGGCTGCCCGATCCGAAGCCACTTCCAGACCTCGGTCTCCAGCGCGGCGCGCGGCGTCGCGGGCGTCACGCACGTCAACGTCGCCTTCGACGTCCTCTCCGACACGGAGAAGGCCGGCCTGCAGCAGAAGCTCGGCCGCCCCGGCGGGCTGCCCGAGGGCGCCCTCGCCCAGGTCGCCAACATCACCTGCGTCGGCTCCGGCAAGGGCGGCGTCGGCAAGTCCTCGCTGACCGTCAACCTGGCCGCCGCGCTGCGTGCGGAGGGCAAGCGCGTCGGCGTGCTCGACGCCGACGTGTGGGGCTACTCGATCCCGCGCATGCTCGGCCTCGGCGGCGAGCGCCCGCGCGTCAACGGCGAGCGCAAGATCCTCCCGCTGGACGCGCACGGCCTGAAGGTGATGTCGATCGGCTTCTTCATCAAGGAGGACGAGGCGGTCGTCTGGCGCGGGCCGATGCTCCACAAGGCGCTCACGCAGTTCCTCGAGGACGTCCACTGGGGTGAGCTGGACCACCTGCTGATCGACCTCCCGCCCGGCACCGGCGACGTCTCGATGACGCTCGCGCAGCTGCTGCCGGAGGCGAAGTTCGTGATCGTGACCACCCCGCAGGAGACCGCGCAGAAGGTGGCCCGGCGCTCGGCGCAGATGGCCGACAAGGTCTCGCTGGAGATCGCCGGCGTGATCGAGAACATGTCCGGCTTCACCACGCCGGACGGGGCCCGCTACCCGATCTTCGGCGAGGGCGGCGGCCAGGCGCTGGCCGACGAGCTGGACGTGCCGCTGCTCGCCAGGGTGCCGCTGACGATGGCCCTGCGCGAGCAGTCCGACGCCGGCGTGCCGCTGATCGAGGTCGACGCGAGCGACCCCGCGTCGCAGGCGATCCGCCAGGCGGCGCGCGGGCTGATCGCGATGATGCCGATGCAGCCGATCGAGCTGCCCGTCATGCAGCAGGTGGCGGAGCCCACCGGGCCGCCGCTGCCGGTCGGCATGAGCCTGCCGATGGCTTAGGAGCCCGTCAAAGAAACCGACACGCCCTTCTTTGACGGACTCCTAGCGCCCCGCGTAGTACTCCTGGTTCTTCTTCGCGTAGTCGGCCCACTCGCCGGGGAGCTGGTCCTCGGCGAAGCACGCGTCGACGGGGCACGCCTCCACGCAGGCGTCGCAGTCGATGCACTCCTCGGGATCGATGTAGAGCATCTCGACCTTGTCGTGGTCGGGCTCGTCAGGCGTGGGGTGGATGCAGTCGACGGGGCAGACCTCCACGCAGGAGTTGTCCTTGGTTCCGATGCAGGGTTCGGCGATCACGTAGGCCATCCGTCGCAGTCTAAAGATCGTGTCTCCCATCTAGGGTGGAGCGCGTGATCCTGCTCACCGGCGCCACGGGCCTGCTGGGATCGGCCGTGCTGCGCCGGCTGGTCGCCCGCGGCGACCCCGTGCGCTGCCTGGTGCGCGACGCCCGCCGGCTCGGGCCGGAGCGGATGCACGTCCAGCTCGCCAGCGGCGACCTGGCCGACCCGGGCTCGTTCCGCAACGCGCTGCGCGGGGTGCGGACGGTCGTGCACCTGGCCGGCTCGGAGCGCGACCAGCCCGGCGCGACCGTCGAGGAGCTGAACGGCCTGGCCGCCTACCGGCTGCTGCGCGCGGCCGAGCGCGCGCGGGTGGAGCACTTCGCGTGGTCGGCGCCCCTGGGGGCGACGCCGCACCATCCCTCGCGCGTGCACCGCGCGAGGGCGCTGGCCGCCGACGCGGTCGCCGGCGCCGGGCTGCCGACCACCACGCTCGCCACCTCGCTCGTCTACGCGCCCGGCGACCGCCGGCTGGCGCGGATCGAGCGCCTCGGGCTGCTCCCGGCCGTGCCGCTGACCGGGCACGGCGCCGCGCGCACCCAGCCGGTCTGGGTCGAGGACGCCGCGGACGGCGTGGTGGCGGCGCTCGCGGCGCCCCCCGAGCGCCCGCGGCGGCTCGAGCTGGCCGGGCCGGAGGTGCTCAGCCACCGCCAGGTCGTCGCCCTGGTGCTGCGCGCGGCCGGGCGCCGGCGCCGGCTGCTCCCGGTGCCGCTGGCGGTGCTGCGCCCCGTGCTCCGGGCCGTGGAGGCGCTCGCCGGGCCGACCGCGTTCGCGACCTGGGACGAGGCGCTGATGCTGGCCGTGCCGATGCTCGCCGCGGGGGGCAGCGCGGACCTCGAGGCGCTGGGGGTGCGCCCGCGCCGGATGGCCGAGGTGCTCGCGGCGGGCCGGTAAGAGGGCCGAAGGCCCTATCTCTCGGGCGGGCGCAGGTGCGCCCATGGCCGCGCGGTCTCCATCTGCGCGGCGACCTGCAGCAGCGTGTCCTCCGCCAGCGGCTTGCCGACGATCTGCACGGTGGTCGGGAGGTTGTCCTCGCCGAAGCCGATCGGCACGGTGATCGCGGGCTGGCCGGTGACGTTGAACAGCGACGTGAAGGGCGTGAAGCGCCCCGAGCGCGCGAGGTCGGCCATCGGGTCCTCTCCGAGCCCGTCGCACTCGCCGATCGCCAGCGGGCGCTCGGCCAGCGCGGGGGTCAGCAGGAGGTCGTAGCCGGCGAAGAACGCCACCAGCCCGCGCGCCAGCGCCTGCAGCTGCGCGACCGCGCCCAGGTAGCCCACGGACGTGATCCGCTGCGACTGCTCGTGGATCGCGCGCGAGAGCGGCTCGATCTCGTCGTCCTCAGGGGGCCGCTGGGCTAGCAGCTCGCCGTAGGAGATGCCAAGGCTCACCGCCGGCCCGAAGACGGCGACGAACAGCCGCAGCGCGTCGCGCCCCGGCATCGCCGGCGCCGTCTCCTCGACCTCGTGCCCCGCCGCCGACAGCAGCTCGGCCGCCTGGTGCATGCCGCGCACGCACTCCGGGTCGACGTCGACGTCGAGCGGGTTGGCGGCCGTCATCGCGACGCGCAGGCGCCCGGGGTCGCGGCGCACGGCGGTCGCGTAGCGCTCGATCGGGCGCGGGGCCCAGGTGGCGTCGCCGACCTCGTAGCCGGCCAGCACGTCGAGCATCTGCGCCGTGTCGGCGACCGTGCGCGAGAGCACGCCGTCGGAGACCAGGAAGGAGTCACCGAGGTCCGGCCCGCGCGACACGCGGCCGCGGCTCGGCTTGAGCCCGACGAGGCCCGTGCACGCCGCGGGGATGCGGATCGAGCCACCGCCGTCGTTGCCGTGCGCGATCGGCACCATCCCCGCCGCCACCGCGGCCGCGGCGCCGCCGGAGGAGCCGCCCGGGGTGCGCTCGGGGTCCCACGGGTTGCGCGTCGGGCCGGTATGGCGCGGCTCGGTGGTCGGGAGGATGCCGAACTCCGGCATGTTCGTGACGCCCACGACCACGAAGCCCGCGTCGCGCAGCCGGCGCACCAGGTAGGCGCTGTGGCCGGGGCGGTGGCCCTGCAGGAAGCGGGAGCCGAAGTTCATGCACAGGCCCTCGACCGGGAGGTTGGCCTTGATCGCGATCGGCACGCCCGCGAACGGGCGCTGGTCGCCGGGCTCGATCCCGTCCGCCGTCTCGAGCGCCCGCTCGGCGTCGGTCTCCACGAACGCGTTCAGCGCGCCGTCGCGCGCCTCGATCCGGTCCAGCGAGGCCTGCACCAGCTCGCGCGCCGACAGCTCGCCACCGCGCACGCGCGCCGCAAGGTCCCCTACCGGGGTGAACATGAGGTCGCTGGAGGCCATGGGGAGAGTCGCCGGAGGAGTCGGCGGTCGCAGCCTATGCCAGATCGTGCGCGTCCGGCGGTGTCGCGCATAACTGGTTGCATGCTTATGATCCGGTTATGCCGCTCGAGCCGCCGCCCGGCACACCGTTTCCCAGCGGCGCACCGTACTGGTACTGGCTCGGCGGCCGTCCCGCGCTGGACTTCGTCAACACCCGGCGCGAGCGCTGGCGCGGGAACATCGAGTGCCTGCGCTCTCCGGACGACCTGACGGTGTGGCTCGGGCAGGCCGGCCTCCTCTCACCCGCGGCCCGGCGCGAGGCGCGCGCGAGCCGCGCGCAGCTGGCCGCCGCACGCGAGCTGCGCGAGGCGATCGACGCCGGCGTGCGCGCCGCGGTCGCCGCGGAGCCGCCCGCTGCCGGCACGCTCGCGGTCGTCGACGGCTGGCTGGGCGCGGCGGTCGCGCGACCGGCGCTGATCGCAGGCCCGGACGGCCACGCCCGCCTGGCCGAGCGCGAGGCCGGCAACGCGGTGGCGGCGGCGTTCGCGGCGCTCGCACTCGACGCGGCGCGCATGCTCGGCCGCCCGCCGGAGCGCGAGCGGATCCGCATCTGCGGCTCGGAGGAGTGCTCGGCGCGCTTCTACGACCGCTCGCCGGCCGCGCGCCGGCGCTGGTGCTCGATGGCCCTGTGCGGGAACGTCGCCAAGGCGCGCCGCCACCGGGCGCGGGCGGCGAGCGCGTGAGCGTCGCCCCGAGCCGCCCGGCTCCTACCCTTCCCCAACCCCGAGCGAAAGGCGCCTCCGCCGATGAGTGAAGTCCAGTCAGGCCTCGAGGGCGTCGTCGCCTTCGCCACCGAGATCGCCGAGCCCGACAAGGAGGGCGGGGCGCTGCGCTACCGCGGCGTGGACATCGAGGACCTGGTCGGCCGGGTGCCGTTCGAGCACGTCTGGGGGCTGCTCGTCGACGGCGAGTTCGAGCCGGGGCTGCCGCCCGCCGAGCCCCACCCGCTGAGCATCCGCAGCGGCGACCCGCGCGTGGACGTGCAGTCGGCGCTGGCCGTGCTCGCGCCGGAGTGGGGCTTCGAGCCGCTGATGGACGTCGCCGACGAGGAGGCTCGCGACCAGCTCGCCCGTGCCTCGGTGATGGCGCTGTCCTTCGTGGCCCAGTCCGCGCGCGGCGCAGGGCGCCCTCCGGTGCCCCAGCGCGAGGTGGACACGGCGTCCTCGATCCCCGAGCGCTTCCTGATCCGCTGGCGCGGGGAGGCCGATCCCGGCCACGTCAAGGCGATCGACGCGTACTGGATCTCGGCCGCGGAGCACGGCATGAACGCGTCGACCTTCACCGCGCGCGTGGTGGCCTCCACCGGCGCAGACGTCGCCGCCGCGCTGTCGGCCGCCGTCGGCGCGCTGTCGGGCCCGCTGCACGGCGGAGCGCCCGCGCGGGTCCTGACGATGCTCGACGCGGTCGAGCGCTCCGGTGACGCCGAGCAGTGGGTGAAGGAGGCGCTGGACAAGGGCGAGCGTCTGATGGGCTTCGGTCATCGCGTCTACCGCGCGGAGGACCCGCGCGCCGCGGTGTTGCGGCGCACCTCGCAGGAGATCGGCTCCCGGCGCTACGAGGTCGCCGAGGCGCTCGAGCGGGCCGCGCTCGCGGAGCTGAAGGCGCGCAAGCCCGATCGCGTGCTGGCCACCAACGTCGAGTTCTGGTCGGCCGTCGTGCTCGACCATGCCGACGTCCCCTCGAGCATGTTCACGAGCATGTTCACCTGCGCGCGGACGGCCGGCTGGGCCGCACACATCCTCGAGCAGAAGCGCGAGGCGCGGCTGATCCGGCCGTCGGCGAAGTACGTCGGCCCGGCGCCGCGGGAGCTGTCGGCGGTGTGAGCCGCGGCGGCGCGGGCCGCGGCAGCGCTCAGCGCTCCGGGGCGTCGAGCGCCCGCTGGAGGAGGTCGCGCAGCGCCGCCGCGTCTGCCTCGGACAGCCGCGCCAGCTCCGGAGGCGGCCGGCCCGCGCGGCGCTGGACCTCCTCGCGCACGGCGCGGCCATGGTCGGTGAGCGCGACGGTCTTGACGCGGCGGTCGCGCGCGTCGGGCCGGCGCTCGGCCAGGTCGGCGGCCTCCAGGCGGTCGACGATGCCGGTCACGTTGGAGTTGTCGCACTGCAGCGCCTGGGCGAGCGCGCTCATCGGCAGCGGCGAGTCGGGATCGAGCTGCATCAGCGCCATCGACTGCTGGAAGGAGAGGCCCAGCTCGGTCATCACGGCCATCCGGCGCGGCTTGTCGGCGCTGAAGATGCGCCAGAACAGCCCCCACGCCTCCTCTGCAGCGGTGGTTGACACCGGCGACGATGACATAGCACAAAGGTAACACACATTAACCGTTGACATACTCAACCATAATCCGCTAGGGTCACCGGCCATGAATCGAGCAGCCGAGCACGGCATCGAGGTCGAGGGCCTCGTTCGCGACTTCAAGGACGGGCCGCGCGCCGTCGACGGGATCGACCTGCGCGTGCAGCCGGGGGAGATCTACGGCTTCCTGGGTCCCAACGGCGCCGGCAAGTCCACCACCGTGCTGATGCTCACCACGCTGCTGCCGCCCACCGCCGGCACGGCGCGCGTGGCCGGGCACGACATCGTGCGCGAGGGCCCCGCGGTGCGCAGCGCGATCGGCGCCGCGCTGCAGGAGGCGGCGCTCGACCCGCTGCTCAGCGGCCGCGAGCACATGAAGCTCCAGACCACGCTGCAGGGCGTCCCCAAGGCCGAGCGCCGGGGCCGCGGCGACGAGCTGATCGAGCGCGTCGGCCTCGCCGACGCGGCCGACCGCCGGGTCGGCGGCTACTCCGGCGGCATGAAGCGCCGCCTGGACCTCGCGCTGGCGCTCGTGCACCGGCCGCGGATCCTGTTCCTCGACGAGCCGACCACCGGCCTGGACCCCTCCAGCCGCGCGGACATGTGGCAGGAGGTCGCCCACCTGGCGCGCGACGAGGGCGTCACGGTGTTCCTCACCACGCAGTACCTCGAGGAGGCCGACGTCCTCGCCGACCAGATCGCGATCATCGACCGCGGCACGATCGTGGCCCGCGGCACACCGGACGCGCTGAAGGCCGAGATCGGCCGCCCGACGCTCGAGGTCACGCCGGCCGCGCCCGATCAGCGCGAGGCGGTCGCGACCGTGCTGGCCCGCTTCGGCACCCCGGCCCCGGCGCCGCCCGGCGCCGCCGCCGCCCGCCTGCGCGGCGGGGCCGAGGAGCTGGCGGGCGTCGTGCGCGCGCTCGACGCGGAGGACCTGGCCGTCACGGACTTCCAGCTTCACGCCCCCACGCTGGACGACGTCTTCCTCGCCAAGACCGGCCGCAAGCTGGACGCGGGCGACGAGGCCGCCGCCGACGAGCCGCGCGAGGCCGTCGTCGCATGAGCGTCTCGCTGCTCGCCCAGATCGGGCAGATGGCGCGGCGCTCGATCCTGCAGACGCTGCGCCAGCCCGCGATGGTCGTCCCGCCGATCCTGTTCCCGCTCGTGCTGATGGCGATCAACGTCGGCGGCCTCGAGGCCGCGACGAGCCTTCCGGGCTTCCCGTCGGACTCCTACCTGGACTTCGCGATCGCGGTCCCGTTCGTGCAGGGCGCGCTGTTCGCCGCCATCAACGCCGGTAGCGCGCTGGCGCGCGACGTCGAGACCGGCTTCATCAAGCGCCTGGCGATGACACCGATGCAGCGCACGGCGCTGCTGCTCGGCCACCTCGGCGGGGTGCTCGTCGTCGCGCTCGCGTCCGCGTGCATCTACACGGCCGCCGGCTTCGCGGCGGGCATGGACTTCGAGGCCGGCGTCGCCGGCGTGCCCGTGCTGCTGGCGCTCGCGATGGTGATCGCGCTCGCGTTCGCCGGGATCGGTGCGTACATCGGCCTGCGCTCGGGCTCGGGCGAGGCGGTGCAGGGCTTCTTCCCACTGCTGTTCGTGCTGCTGTTCCTGTCCTCGATGAGCCTGCCGCGGCCGCTGATCGAGCAGGACTGGTTCCGTCTCATCGCGACCTACAACCCCGTCTCCTACCTGCTCGAGGGCGTGCGCTCGATCGTGATCACCGGCTGGGACGCCGAGGCGCTCGCGCTCGGCTTCGGCTTCGCCTCGGTCATCGCGCTGATCGCCGTGACCGGCTCGGCGGCCGCCCTGCGTACGAGGCTGGTCCGCACGTGAGCCGCTTCCTCGACGTCACCCACGCCGTCGCCTGGCGGACGATCCACAACTTCGTGAGCAACCCGGCCTTCTTCTTCCCGTCGGTGATCTTCCCGCTGTTCTTCTTCACGGCCTTCGCGGGCGGGCTCTCGAGCGTCGGCGACGTGCCGGGGTTCGACTTCCCGGCCGGCTACACGGCGTTCCAGTTCGTGTTCGTGCTGATGCAGGCGTCGGCGTTCGGCGGCGTCTTCACCGGCTTCGGCATCGCGTCGGACTTCGAGAAGGGCTTTGCGCGCAGGCTGCTGCTGGGCGCGCCCAACCGGCTCGGGATCCTCGCGGGCTACGCGCTCGCGGCGCTGGCGCGCGCGGCGATGGTCTCGACGCTGCTGTTCGCCGTCGCGCTGGCGACCGGCATGCAGGTGATCGGCGGCGGCGTGGACCTGTTCGGCCTCGTGGCGCTGGCCGCGCTCGTGAACCTCACCGCGACGTTCTTCGCCGCCGGGGTCGCGTTTCGCACCCGCACGATCCAGGCCGGCCCGGTGATGCAGATGCCGATGTTCATCGTGCTCTTCCTGGCGCCGGTCTACGTCCCGCTCGACCTCGTCTCGGGCTGGGTGGGGGCGGTGGCGCAGCTCAACCCGTTCACGGCGCTGCTCGAGGGCGGCCGCGACCTCATCTCCGGCCAGGACTTCCCGGCGCTGGCGGCCTACGGCATCGCGGTGGGGCTGGCGCTGGCGTTCTCCACGTGGGCCGTGCGCGGCCTGCGCCGCGCCGAGGCCGCCGGCTAGCGACCCTCGCGGCGCCCGACCCGCGCGCGGCGGTACGCTCCGGCGCGACGTCCGCCACGGCTCCACGGGAGGGAACATGAGGCGAGTGAGAACGGCGCTGGCGCTGGGGATCGGCGCGCTGCTCGCGGCCGCCGCGCCGGCCGCCGCCCAGGAGTGCGACCCGTTCGGGCCGGCCGAGTTCCGCGGCCAGGTGCCGACGCCGAAGCAGGTGATCGGGATCGACCTCGGCGAGCGCGACGTCACCACCGCCGAGTCCGACCGCTACGTGCAGGCCGTCGACGGCGCCTCCGAGCGCGTCGTGTCGGGCACGCTCGCCCGCACGGTGCAGGGCCGCGACCTGCGCTACGCGATCGTCGGCGAGCCGGACCGCGTGTCCCAGACGGGCCTCGCCGGCGTGCGGGCCTCCGCGGCGAAGCTGATGGACCCGGCCACGCCCGCCGCCGAGGCGCGGGCGATCGCCGAGCGCGACCCCGCGATCCTGTGGATCGCGGGCAACGTGCACGGCGGCGAGGAGAGCGGCGCCGACGCGTCGCTGCAGGTCCTGTGGGAGCTGGCCGACCGCGCCGACTGCGCGGCGAGCCGGATCCTCGACGCGGCCGTCGTCGTGCTGCTCCCGGTCCAGAACCCGGACGGGCGCGAGGCCGACACGCGTCAGAACGCCTACGGGTTCGACATGAACCGCGACTGGTTCGCGCGCACGCAGCCCGAGACCGACGGCAAGGTCGAGATGCTGCGCCGCTACCCGCCGGTGCTGTTCGTCGACGCGCACGAGATGGGCGGCGAGAACGACTACTTCTTCCCGCCCAACGCGGACCCGATCTACCACGAGACCACGAGCGAGTCGGTGTCGTGGATCAACGACATCTACGGCGCCGCCAACCGCCGCGAGTTCGACGAGCGCGGCCTCCCGTACTTCAACTACGACGTCTACGACCTCTTCTACCAGGGCTACGGCGACACGGTGCCGACCACCGGGTTCGGCGCCGCCGGCATGACCTACGAGAAGACCAACCGCGACGCCGCGTCCGTGCGGGTCGCCCAGCAGTACCTCACGCAGTGGAACTCGCTGTCGGAGGCCGCGGCCGCCAAGGCGCGGATCCTCGCCGGCTGGCACGACGCGTGGGTGGAGGCCGAGCGCCAGGGCGCCGCCGGCGAGCTGGAGCCCAACGAGGTCGTCCAACCCGACAACACGGTCCAGCAGCCCGTGCCGGACATCACCGTGCGCCAGTACTTCATCCGCGACCGCGACCGTGCCAAGCGCGACGAGCTGCAGGCGCTCGTGCGGCGCCTGCAGCGCATGGACGTCGAGGTCCGCCGGCTCGCGCGTGACGCGACGGTCGAGGACTACACGCCCTACGGACGGGCGACGCGCCGCCAGCGGCTGCGCAGGGGCGACTACGTCGTGAGCATGGACCAGCGCCAGAAGCACTGGGTGCAGGCGATGCTCAACGAGGACACCTACACGCCGTTCCCGTACTTCTACGACGTCACGGCGTGGAGCCAGCCGCTGCTGTTCAACGTCGACGGCGGCTACTCGGGCGCTGCGCTGCGCGGCGTCCGCACGGAGCCGGTGCAGCCCGTCGCGGCCGCGCGCTCGGCGCGCGCCGGCGGACGTGCGCCCTCGATCGCGCTGTACTCGATGTCGCCGCAGTTCTCGCGCGGCATCGAGTCCTCCGGCTGGCTGCGCTTCCAGCTCGACCAGTGGGGACTGGACCACCGCGACGTGAGCGCGGAGCAGATCAAGGCCGGCGCCCTGCGCGGCGCCGACGTCCTGCTCGTGCCCGACGGCTACGCCACCGAGGACCCCGACCTCCCGGAGGACCCGTACGCGCTGCGCGACCTCGGGCCCGAGGGCCTGCAGGCGATCCGCGACTGGGTCAGCCGCGGCGGGCGCTACGTCGGCTGGATGGACGGCGCCGTCGTCGCCTCCGCGGCGGGCGCGTCGTCGGCCACGTTCGAGAGCGCCGAGGCCGCGGGCGTGTCCTCGCCGGGGGCGCTGATCCGCGCGGCCGTCGCGCGCCGCAGCCCGCTCGCCGAGGACGTGGGGCGCTTCGCCTACCCGTTCTACGAGTCGCGCTACCTGATGCGCGACAACGGCGCTCCGGCGCCGGTCCGCTACCCGGCCTTCGGCACGGAGGACTTCTTCGTGTCCGGCTACGCCGACGGCGAGGCGGCGCTGTCGCGCACCGCGGCGGTGGTCGACGAGCGCGTCGGCCGCGGCCGAACCGTGGCGTTCGGCTTCGAGCCGAACTTCCGCGCGTTCACGACCGGGACGCAGCATCTGCTGCGCAACGCGATCCTCGGGCGCGACCCGCGCGACCCGCGCGACCCGCGCGACCCGCGCGGCGGGCGCCGCGGCGACCGCTCCCGCGTCTCCGCGCGCACGTCGGCGCGCCGGCTGCGCTCCGCGCACGCGCCGGTGCGGCTGGTGGTGGCGGCGCGCGGTGCGCCGGCGGCCC
>Ga0136617_10001682_pt1 | contig 19631 bp, 23 predicted proteins | sample AntDrymUQ3222106_2_FD_129672 | JGI IMG/M metagenome (GOLD analysis project Ga0136617, IMG submission 129672) | Polar desert sand microbial communities from Dry Valleys, Antarctica - metaG UQ322 (21.06) | ecosystem: Environmental > Terrestrial > Soil > Desert | place: Antarctica: Dry Valley... | reverse complement strand
CGCACCACGCGAGCACGACCGGCGCTCGACTACTGATCGCAGCCCGGATGCTCGCACTGCTCACCGCCACTCTCGACGAGATCAGCCGCCTCACGGCGGCTGATACTTCGACAGGCTCATAGGGGTCTGGCTCGGGCGGCAGCGGGCTGCGCGGACGCAGGCCGGTGAACATGGCGCCAAGGCCGAGGGCGAGGACCAGCAGCGGCCACGAGAGCAGCGTCTCCTCGACGCTGACGCCCACCACGACGGTGAAGGCGACGAGGCTTGGCGACCCCGAGATAGGCCGGCCCGGGGGCGCGGTCGACCGCGCCGACGGCGACGAGCCCGCAGCCGCCGGCGAACACGACGAGCTCCCAGACGTTGGGGAGCGGCGCAACTCCGAGGTTCGTGAACGGGAAGACCACGCTCGCGAGCCCTGTGAGCGCGATCGCGAGCACGGCCAGCCCCGCAGCGTTGACCATCTGCTCGGCGTGGCGCGGCGCGGCGCCGCGCAGCAGCAGCGAGACGACCACGAACGCGAGCGCGACGGCGGCCAAGAGCCAGCGGTAGGTCGTCAGCGAGTCGGCGTCCGTCGCCCAGCGCACGAACGACAGCACGGCCACCGCGGCGGCGACCGCCGCGATCAGCGCGCAGATCGCTGAGTTCTTCACCGCCGCGGCCCACAGCGCGATCCCGGCCAGCACGAGCGACGTCCACGTCACGGCGCCGGCCGGGAACGCGTCGAAGTCGGCGCCGAGCAGGTCGGCCAGCGTCAGCAGCGCCGGCGCCAGCAGCACGAGGCCGGCCACCAGCAGCACCGACTGGAAGGTGTGTGGGCGGCCGCCCTCGGGGCGCGCCTGCACGCCGAGCGCGAGCATCAAGCCCGCCGCCGCGCCGAGGATCGCCAGGTGGACGCCGGTGGGGAGCCGGTCGGCGAGCCGGAGCTCCTCGAGCGCCACGCCGACAGTGACGAGCACCGCGCCTGCCGCGATCAGCGGGCCGCGGTGCGCCGGCGGGCGCAGCAGCGCGAGGAGCTCTCCCATCAGATCCCCGGGTTGGGGACGGGCGCCTCGCCCGAGTAGTCGTAGAAGCCCATGCCGGACTTGCGGCCGTACCAGCCTGCCGAGAGCATCTTGCGCAGCAGCGGCGGGCGCGCGAAGCGGCGCTCGCGGAACTCGTCGAAGAGCACGTCGCAGATCGCGCCCATCGTGTCGAGCCCGATGAAGTCCGAGAGCGTGAGCGGACCCATCGGATGCCCGGCGCCCGCCTTCATCGCGGCGTCGATCTCCGCGATCGAGCCGACCCCCTCCTCGTAGGCACGGATCGCGTCGAGCAGGTAGGGCACGAGCAGCCGGTTGACTATGAAGCCGGCCGAGTCGCGCGTCTGCACCGTCTGCTTGCCGAGACTGACGCCGAACTCGAGCCCGGCCTGGAACGCCTCGTCCGAGGTCGTGACCGCGCGGATCACCTCGACGAGCGGCATCACCTGCGCCGGGTTGAAGAAGTGCAGGCCGAGGAAGCGCTCGGGGCGCGAGGTCGCCGCGGCCTGGTCGACGACGGCGAGCGAGGAGGTGTTGGTGGCGAACCACGCCTCGGGCTTGACGATCGCGTCGAGCTCGCGCCACATCTCGAGCTTGAGCGGAAGGTCCTCCGTGATCGCCTCGAGCACGAGGTCGCAGCCGGCGAGCTCGCCGTAGTCGGTCGTGCTGGTGATGCGGCCGCGCACGGCGTCGGCGTCGGCCTGCTCGAGCTTGCCCTTCTCGACCGCGCGGCCGAGCTGCTTCTCGATCTTGCCGACACCCGTGGCGAGGCGCTCGTCGTCGACCTCGCGGAGCACGACGTCGTAGCCCGCCTGCGCGGCGACCTGGGCGATGCCGTGCCCCATGAGCCCGGCGCCGAGCACGCCGACCGTCTTGATCTCTGCCATGTGACCCCCGTGTCGCGTGGTCCGGTGAAGCGCGCGGGAGCGTAATCGCTCAGGGTCGTTGTGGCGCGCGGACCTCGATGGAGCCCTCACGCACCCGCGCCTCCAGCGCCGGCTGCGGGAAGGCGGCCGGGCCCTGCTCGACCGAGCCGTCCTCGAGCCGGAAGCGCGAGGCGTGCAGCGGGCACTCGACGCAGTCGCCGATGAGCTCGCCCTCGGCCAGCGAGCCGCCGCGGTGCACGCACGTATCCGCGAGCGCGTAGACGTTCCCGCCGCGGCGGGCGATCAGGATCTCGACGCCGCGGACCTCGACGGCCTTCATCTCTCCCTCACCGAGCGCCGCGTCGGCGAGCGCCTGGGTCCAGTCCTCGGGATAGTCCTCGAACGTCGTCACGGCGACGCCGACACCCTCCGCGTAGGTCAGGTGACCGCCGAGGTAGCCGCCGACGCCGACGGAGGAGAGCCCGAGCAGCGCGAGCAGCTTGCCGCGCCCGCGGGCGCCCGCCGCGCGCGCGGCCAACGACGCCGCGAACAGGCCGACGGCGGTCGCGTTGCACGCCGCGTGGACGATCCCGATCCGCCGGACGGGGTCGCTGCCGAGCTCCGTGTCGGCCCAGTCGGCGTAGCCGGTGGCGACGGTCGGCACCGCGCTCGCGAGGCCGGCCCCGACCAGCAGCGACGCGGCGGTCTCGGCGTCCTCGCCGCCGAGCCAGTCGAGCAGGACGGCGCTCGTCCAGCTGCCCATCGGGAGCATGACCAGGAGCGGATGAACCGGGTGGCCGAGCCAGGTGCCCGAGAGCGCCTCGTTGACCTTGGCGGGCGCCGTGAGGCCGCGGACGGCCTTGGCGAGCTGCTTGGCGGGGCCGTCGACGGCCTCGAGCGAGGCGAGCCGCTCGAGGAGGTCGTGGCCGATGGGTGTGCGCGGCGACATGGCCGACGCTGTACCCAAGCTACGCTCCCGCCAATGCCCCTCGTCATCACCGAGACGCACGGCTCGGTTCGCCACGTCGTGCTCAACCGCGCCGAGAAGCGCAACGCCTTCAACGGCGAGCTGGTCCTTGCGGTCGGCGAGGCCCTCCGCGCCGCCGCCGCCGAATCCTCCGTGCACTGCGTCGTGCTGCGCGGCATGGGCCCGATGTTCTCCGCGGGCATGGACCTCGCGTCGCTCGGCGACCTCGCCGCGAACCCCGGCAACCTGCGCGCCTTCCGCGCGGCTGTCCTCGATGCCTGGAACGCCGCCGAGGAGATGACGAAGCCGGTGATCTGCGTCATCCACGGCGCCTGCATCGGCGGCGCGATGGAGCTCGCGCTCGCCTGCGACCTGCGGGTGATGGCCAAGGACGCGGTGATCGGCATGCCGGAGACGCGCATCGGCCTGATCCCCGACGTCGGCGGCTCCTCGCGGCTGCCGCAGGTGGTCGGACTCGGCCGCGCCAAGGAGATGGTGATGACCGGCAAGATGATCGGCGGCGACGAGGCCGAGCGGATCGGGCTCGTCAACCGCGTCGCGACGATCGAGAAGCTCGGGCCGGAGACCCGGAAGCTGATCGACGAGCTGCTCGCCTGCGCGCCGCTGGCCGTCGGGCTCGCCAAGCGCGTGATGGACGCCTCGGCGCGCCCGGCGCTGGCCGCGACGCTCGAGCTCGAGGTCGCGATGCAGGAGCTGTGCGCGCGCTCGGAGGACTTCGCCGAAGGCGCGAAGGCCTTCCAGGAGAAGCGCCAGCCGGAGTTCAGCGGGCGCTGACGCGGCCGCGGACCTCGCCGAGGCCCGCACCCCGCAGCACGACCTCGTCGCCGTCCTCCAAGAAGGTGCGGGTCGAGCCGTCGTCGAGCCCGATCGGCTCCGCCCCGTTCCAGCTCAGCTCGAGCAGCGAGCCGCGCTCGCGGCGCCCCGGCCCGGAGATCGTCCCGGAGCCGAGCAGGTCGCCGGTGCGCAGGCTCGCGCCGTTGACCGTGAGGTGGGCGATCTGCTGGGCGGCGCTCCAGTACAGCTCGCGCGCGTTCGTGCGCGCGAGCACCGTGCCGTTGAGCTCGAGCTCGAGCGCGAGGTCGAACGCCCAGGGGTCTTCTCGGAGGTAGGGGAGCGGCGCCGGGTCCTGCGGCTCGCGCGCGCTGCGGCGGAGGGCGTCGAGCGGGACCACCCAGTGGCTGATCGAGGTCGCGAACGACTTCGCCAGGAACGGGCCGAGCGGCACGGTCTCCCAGGCCTGGATGTCCCGCGCGCTCCAGTCGTTCAGGAGCACGACGCCGAACACGTGCTCGAGCGCACGGTCCACCGCCACGCGCTCGCCGTGGCGGCTCGGGCGACCGATCACGAACCCGAGCTCGAGCTCGACGTCGAGCCGGCGCGTCGGGCCGTACTCGCCCGGCCCGAGCTGCCCGCAGGGCCGGACGATCGCGGTGCCGGACGGGACCACCGTGCCGGCGCGGCCGTGGTAGCCGACCGGGAGGTGGAGCCAGTTGGGCGGCAGCGGGTCGCCGCCCGGCCGGAACATCCGCCCCGCGTTGGTCGCGTGGTGCAGCGACGAGTAGAAGTCGACGTAGTCGGCGACCGCGAACGGCAGGTGCAGCTCGACCGCGGCAAGCGCGTGCGCGGGGGCGTCCTCGATCGCCGCCGCGGCGGCCCACGCGTCCGGGCCCGCCGCCATCAGCGGGTTGAGCGAGGGCGCTGCGAGCAGCTCGCGCAGCGCCGCCGGCGCCGCCGCAGCGAGGTCGAGCACCTCGTCCCCGCGCCGCGCCCCGACGCGCGGCGGCTCGCCCGGCGCGGAGAAGACGCCGTAGCCGCCTACTTCCACTCGACCGGCCCAGCCGTCAGGACGTGCGAGCCGAGCTTGCGGCCGAGCACGTCCTGGGCGGCGCGCGCCGCCGCGACCATCCGCTCGAGCGAAATCCCGGTCTCGATCCCCATCTCGTGGAGCATCGAGACGAGGTCCTCGGTCGCGATGTTGCCGGTCGCGCCGCGCGGAACCGGGCAGCCGCCGAGCTCGCCGAAGCTCGACTCGAACGAGTCCACCCCCGCCTCGAGCGCCGCGAGCACGTTGGCAAGGCCCTGGCCGCGCGTGTTGTGGAAGTGCGCCGTCAGCTCGACCTCGCCGCCGAGGGCGTCGCGCGCGGCGCCGAAGAAGTCACGCACCTGAGCGGGGTTGGCCATGCCGGTGGTGTCGCCGAAGCCGACCTCCTGCGCGCCCGCGTCGCGTAGCCGGCGGGCGATGCCGAACACCCGCTCGGGCGGTACGTGGCCCTCGTAGGGGCACCCGAACGCGACCGAGACGACGCCCTCGCAGCGCAGGCCCGCCTCGCGAGCCCGGCCGAGGACGTGCTCGAGCCCGCTCAGCGACTCCTCGATCGACCGGTTGACGTTGTTGCGGTTGTGCGTCTCGGACGCGCTGAGGAAGACGTTGATCTCCTGGAAGCGCTCGCGCCGGCGCATCGCGTTCTCCAGCCCCTTGTCGTTCGGGATCAGCACGGACACCGCGACGGCCTCGGGCGGATCGATGGCGTCGAGGACCGCCTCGGCGTCCGCGAGCTGCGGGATCACGTCGGCGCGGACGAAGCTCGTGACCTCGAGCCGCTGCACGCCGGTGCGGGCGAGCAGGTCGATCAGCCGCACCTTCTCCTCGGTGGGGACGATCTCGGGCTCGTTCTGGAAGCCGTCGCGAGGGCCGACCTCGCGGATGCGCACGCGCTCGGGGGTCATCCTCGCGGGAACTTATACTCCGGCGCCGTGAGCTCCCCCGTAGTCGTGCTGGCAGGCGGGACGGGTGGCGCCAAGCTCGCCCGCGGGATGCTCGACGAGGTCGGCGAGCAGCTCGTCGTGATCGCCAACACGGGCGATGACGTCGAGGTGCACGGCGGCTACGTCTCCCCCGATCCCGACCTCGTCCTCTACTGGCTCGCCGACCGCATCGACGAGCGCGGCTGGGGGCTGCGCGACGACACCTTCGCGGTCATGGACGCCCTGCGCGAGCTCGGGGAGGACGTCTGGTTCAACCTCGGCGACCGCGACCTTGCGGTCTGCCTGCAGCGCGCGCGGCGGCTCGGCGAGGGGGCGCGAATGACCGAGACGCTCGCGGAGCTGGCGCAGGCGCTCGGCGTGGCCGCGCGGGTCCTGCCGCCCAGCGACGCGGCCATCCGCACGCACGTCCGCGCTCGCGGGAACTGGCTCGGCTTCCAGGAGTTCATGATCCGTGAGCGCGCGGCGGGGCCCGTCGAGGGCGTCGAGATCCTCGGCGCGGGCTCGGCGCAAGCGACACCGGAGGTGCTCGAGGCGCTCGAGCGGGCGCAGGCGATCGTGATCGGGCCGTCGAATCCGGTGATCTCGATCGGGCCGATCCTTGCGGTCGGCGGGATCGCGGACGCGCTGCGGGCGACCGAGGCGCCGGTCGTCGCCGTCTCCCCGCTCGTCCGCGGCGCGGTGCTCAAGGGGCCGACCGACATCTTCATGCAGTGGGCCGGGCACCCGCTATCGGCCGACGGGATCTGCGCGCACTACGAGGGGCTGATCGACGGCCTCGTCAGCGACGAGCGGGCGAGCGCCGTCCCGACGCTCGAAACCGACGTCGAGATGGGCGACGCCGACGCCCGGCGCCGGGTCGCGCGCGAGGCGCTGGACTTTGCCGCCGCCCTGCACGGGTAGCCTTCGCCGCGTCTTTGCGCACGCTGGCCGTCCTCCCAGTCAAGGCTTTCGGCCTCGCCAAGCAGCGCCTCGGCGACGCGGTGGGAGCCGACGACCGCCGCTCGCTTGCACGGGCGATGGCGGGTGACGTGCTCGAGGCGCTGGGCCGTGTCGAGGGGCTCGAGAGCGTGATCCTCGTCTCCGCGCAGCGGTTCGAGGTGGAGGCGACCCCCTCCAGCCGGCGTTTCTCCCCGGCGCGGGTCGAGGTCGTGCACGATCCGGAGGAGGTCGGCCAGTCCGCGGCGGCGCAGCGCGGCGTCCGCGCGGCGGTGGAGCGGAGTGCGGAGCGGGTGCTGCTCGTGCCCGGGGACTGCCCTGCGCTCGACCCGGCCGAGGTGGATGCGCTGCTGGCAGCCCCGGAAGCCGGCGTCGTGATCGTCCCCGACCGCCACGGCGCGGGCACCAACGCGCTGCTGATCGCACCACCCGACGCGGTCGAGCCGGCGTTCGGCCCGGGCTCGTTCGCCCGGCACGCGGCGCTCGCGCACACCGCCGGCGCACGCGTGCGGATCGGCCGCCTGCCCTCGCTCGAGCTCGACGTCGACACGCCGGACGACCTCGCAGCGCTGCGGGTCGCGCTCGCCGCCCGCGCCGGCGGCGCGCCGCGCACGCGTGCGTTGCTCGACAGGATCCCCTCGGCGCACGTGCGCTGACGTGGCGCTCACGCTTGCGCCGCTGCCGGGTCTGCCGGAGGTCCGCCCCGGCGACGACCTCGCCGCGCTGCTCGGGGCCGCGCCACTCGACCCGCCGCTCGGCCGCGGCGACGTGCTCGTCATCGCGCACAAGGTCGTCTCGAAGGCCGAGGGTCGCGTGCGTGCGCTCGCACACGTCGAGCCGGGCGACCGCGCCCGGGCGCTCGCCGCGGAGCACGGCAAGGACCCGCGCCACGTCCAGGTCGTCCTCGACGAGACCGCCGAGCTCCTGCGCGCCGACGGCGGCCGCCTGATCTGCCGCACCCGCCACGGCTTCACGTGCGCCAACGCCGGCGTCGACCGCTCCAACGCCGGCGCACCCGAGACGGTCGTCCTGCTGCCCGAGGACCCCGACGGCTCGGCCCGCGCGCTGCGGGCTCGCCTCGGCGTCGCCGTTGTGATCACCGACTCGTGGGGCCGCCCGTGGCGCCACGGTCAGATCGAGGTCGCGATCGGCTGCGCCGGCCTCCCCCCGCTGATCGACTGGCGCGGCCACGTCGACCGCGACGGCCGCCCGATCGCCTCGTCGATGACCGCGATCGCCGACGAGCTCGCCGCGGCCGCGGACCTGGTGCGCAGGAAGGACAGCGGCGAACCCGCGGTGCGAGTTCGAGGGCTCGAGAACTACCTCATTGAAGAGATGGGGCCCGGAGCCGCAGCGCTCGTCCGCCCGCCGGAAGAAGACCTCTTCCACTGACGAGACCTGGGTTGGGCCCCTATTGCGGGCTCAACTCCATTCTCGTCCTCGCCGGGCGGAGGGTCCCGCATCTCCTCACTGCCGCAGTTCACCCAGCGCCGGGGCGACGAGCAGGCCGGACTCGCCTACGCCGCGCGCTTGGCGGCCAGGCGCTCGTCGAAGCGCCCGCGCGCCTCCTCGACCCGCTTGCCGTGCGCGAGCGACCACGAGCCGAGCGCCTTCAGCGGGCCGGCGAGGCTCGCACCGAGCGGCGTCAGGGCGTACTCGACGCGCGGTGGCACCTCCGGGTGCACGCGGCGGCCGACGAGGCCGTCGCGCTCCATCGCGCGCAGCGTCTGCGTGAGCACCTTCTCGGAGATCGGCTCGAGGTCGGCGAGCAGTTGGTGGTAGCGGCGGGTGCCGTCACCGAGCGCGAGCAGCACGTCGACCGCCCATTTCGACGACAGCAGGCCCAGCGAGTCGTGGATGAGCCGTCCCGTGCGGGCGCGCTCGGCGCCGCGACGAGGGGTGACCGGCGACATCGGGCTGACGGCCATCGCTTAGAGGCCGAGGCGCTCGAGGTCGCCGGGCAGATCGGAGCGGCGGCTCATCCCGCGGTCCCCTCCGCCCGGCCGAGCTCCAGCGTGAGCGTTCGCAGCGCGCGCGACACGCGCAGCCTGGCGGCGTTCTGGCTGCAGCCGAGCTTGCCGGCCACCTCGTCGTAGGAAAGCTGCTGCACGACGCGCAGCTCGAGCGCGCGGCGCTGCGGGCTGGGCAGCCCCTCGACCGCGGTGTGGAGCGCCGGGCCCAGCTCCGAGGCGGCCATCCGCTCGTCGACACGCTCGTAGTCCTCGCAGTCGGCGAACGCCAGCGGCAGCCCGAGCCGGTTGCGCGCCGCCGTCTCGATCCGGTTGTGCTTGTGGTACTGGCGCAGCAGGTTGCGCGCGATGCCGAACAGCCATGGCGCGCCGGAGCCGTCCGCCTCGTCGCGGAAGCGCTTGACGGAACGCCAAGCCTGGGCGAACGTCTCGGCGGTCAGGTCGAGTGCGGCTGTCTCGGAGCTGGTCTGGCGCTGGAACCAGGCGCGGACCCAGATGGCGTAGCGCTCGTAGAACTCGCGGAACGCCTGCGGGTCCGCCTTTGCTGCCAGCAGCAGCTCGGCGTCGGTTTGTGGCACGAAAGTGGGCTTCTTTCCAGAAGGTGCGCTTACCTAAGGATGATCGCAGCGGAAATTTCATGTCTCCTAAGAAGACGCGGCCGTTCAAACGGCCGCTCTTTGCGGAGAAATGACCCGAGCGCGGGATCTGTGTCAGCAGAGCTCGCGCTCGAACACGCACTCGAGCTGCAGGTCCAGATGATCGGGGTCCTCGGGCGCCACCGTCTTCTCGATCACGAGCCGCGCGCTGCGGCCCTCGAGCTCGATCGTGGCCACCTGGTTGTCGAACCACGGCTCGTCGTGGACATAGCGCCAGCGGACGGACGGATCCGCGACGCCGGCCGTCTTCGCCAGTGCGCGCATGATCACGCGCGCCGGGGCGGAGGCCATGAAGCGCATCACCGCCCGCTCCCTGTTGTCGAGCGGGTTGCGGAACGGTGAGCAGGTCGCCTGCCACGCCGTCGAGCGCATGCCGGTGCCCTGTGGGAACGCGACCTCGGCGAGGTAGGCGTGGTGGACGTCGCCCGACAGCGCGACGATCGAGGCCGGCGGCTCGCCGCGCTCGCCGGTGCCGACCGCGCGCACGATGCCCATCATGCGCTCGAGCGACTTGCCGAACGCCGCCCAGTGCTCGAGGTCGAGCCCTTGGCGGAACTTCTCGCCGAGATACGCGCCGACCGGCCCCCAGGCGCCGTCGCACAGCGCTTCGTTCCAGGCCTCGAGGTAGTGCATCCCCGGCGCGAGCAGCAGCGGCAGCGAGGTCCCGATCAGGAGGTGGTCGCAGTCACCCCGCGCCTGCTCCTCGATCCACGTCCACTCGTCCTCGTCGACCATGCTGCGCTTGCCCGGCTCGAGCACGCGGCCCGCGCGCGAGTCCACCATCACGAGCCGCGCCGGGCCGATGTCGCGGCAGAAGCTCCAGCGCTTCCCCTCGACCTCGCGATCGGCCTTGAACACGTAGTCGCTGAGGATCTCCGACGCGTCGTCGGCCTCCCGCACGCGGGCGTAGACGTCGTACTCGTCGAGCTCGCGCGGCGAGAGGTTGCCGAGGTGCTGGTAGACCCAGTACGACATGAAGCCGCCGACGATCCGGTCGTCCCACCAGCCTTGGGCGCGGATGTCGTCGACCCAGGTCTTCGACGTGTTCCAGTCGTCATGGACGTCGTGGTCGTCGAAGATCATCGACGACGGCACGGTCGAGAGCAGCCAGCGCATGTAGGGCTCGCCCCACGACTCCCAGTACAGGCGCGTGTACTCCTCGAAGTCGGCAACGGTCTCGCCCGGCGGCACCTCGGGGTCGCGGCGAGAGTGGATGAACTCGAGCACGTCCGGGGAGACCTCGTCGGCGTAGACCTGGTCGCCGAGCAGGATCAGAGCCTCGGGCCACTCGGTCGGATCCTGGTCCCGCATCCGGTTCACGAGCGCACCCAGCGCGTCGACCTCTCGCCCGTCGTCGTGCTCGTCCTTGGGCAGCGAGTGCGGCGGCTCGTGCGGCGCGCAGACGCGGCAGGAGCCGAACACGATCCGCGTCGGCCGGTCGGGGTCGTGGGTGCGGACCACGCTCGGCGGATACGGGCTGTCCGGCAGCGGCCACACCGCCACGCCGTCGAGGTGGACCTCGTAGGGCGCGACCGTCCCGGGCTCGAGGCCCTGGCACCGCACGAGCGCGTAGTGGTGGCGCTCGACGCAGAACGTCCGCGACTCGCAGCCGAGCACGGACACCGTGCACGGGGCATCGGTCTCGACCCAGATCAGCGCCTCGGTCTCCCCGGCGTAGCGCAACGCCGGGCCGAGCACCAAGCCCGCTATGCCGCCACCTCGAGCGCGTAGCGGCGCCGGATGTCGTAGAGCGTGGTGCGCTCGGCCGCGGGCCGCCCGGCGGCGTGGGCGGCGCCGATCAGGTCCGCCGGCTCGAGGCGGACGCCGTGGTAGGAGCCGGCCATGCGCGAGATCGACTCCTCCATCAACGTGCCGCCGAGGTCGTTGACGCCCCAGCGCAGGGCCTCGGTGGCGGCGTCGAGGCCCATCTTGACCCAGCTCGCCTGCAGGCTCGGGACGCTGCGGCCGAGCGCGAGGCGGAAGGCCGCGGTGTGCTTGAGGTTCTCCGCGCGCGAGATCTCCTCGATGCCGTGGGTGCGGCCGAGCAGCGTGTGGAACGGGATGAAGGACAGCGGCACGAACTCCGTGAAGCCGCCAGTGCGCTCCTGCAGCGCGCGCACGACGCGCATGTGCTCGGCCAGCTCGTGCGGCTCCTCGATGTGGCCGAACATCACCGTCACGGTCGAGCGCAGGCCCTCGGCGTGGCTGGCCTCGATGATCTCGACCCAGCGCGCGGCCGGCAGCTTGTTCGGGCTGATGCGCTCGCGCACGCCGTCGTGGAGTACCTCGGCGGCGGTGCCGGGCGTCGAGTCCAGGCCGGCCTCGCGCAGGCGGGCGAAGACCGCGCGCGGCGAGAGCCCGGAGACGTCGACCATGTGGGCGACCTCCATCGGGCTGTAGGCATGCAGGTGCACGTCGGGCGCGAGCTCCTTGGCGAAGCGCAGCCACGCCTCGTAGTCCTCGAGTCCCCAGTCCGGGTGGATGCCGGACTGGATGCACAGCTCGGTCGCACCGAACGCGAGCGCGTCGGCGACCCGCGTGGCGAAGTCCTCGCGCGAGTGCTCGTAGGCGTCGGGCGAGCGCCGGCCCTGGCCGAAGCCGCAGAACGCGCAGCCGACGATGCAGACGTTGGAGACGTTGATGTTGCGGTTGACGACGAAGGTCACGGTGTCCCCCGCGAGCTCGGAACGCAGCTCGTCGGCGGCCGCGCGCATGTCCTCGATCGCCTCCGAGCGGGTCTCGGCGAACATCGCCGTGATCTCCTCCGGGGCGAGCGGCTCGCCGTTGCGGGCGCGCGCGATCGTCGCCGGATGGAGCACCGGCTGCGGGCCGGAGCGGCGGCCGGAGCCGCGGCGCGGGATGAAGCTCCAGAACTTCGTCTTGATCACGTCGAGCACGCCCTGGGCGACCCACTCCGGGTCGATGTACTCGCCGTAGACGCACAGCCGCTCGGTCAGCGCGACGCCGTCCTCGGCGAGGCGCTTGCGGACCTTGTGCGGCGAGGGGAACGGGTGCTCGGGCGAGATGTGGTCGCCGTTGGCGCTCAGCCCGCCGAGGTCGGTCGCGCCCGCGGCGACGAGCTCGGGCCACCAGTCGGCGAGGTTGGGCGGGACCTGGATCCCGACGCCGGGCAGCAGCCGCTGCGCCTCGGCGATCAGGCGCTTCATGTCCTCGATGCCGACGGGTGTGGACCACGCGGGGCGGTCGAGCTGCGGGCCCTCGCCGAGGCCGGTGCGCCAGAACTCCTTCGAGGCGGCCTCCGCGATCTCGGCGGGCTCCTGCCCGTAGTAGCTCTGGTGCGGGACGAAGTTCTGCAGGATCACCTCCTGCAGGTGACCGTGCTCGGCGTGGACGGCGGCGAGCGCCTCGAGCGCCGCGACGCGCTCGTCCTCGGTCTCCCCGATCCCGACGAGGATCCCGCTCGTGAACGGGATCTTCAGCTCGCCGGCGGTGCGGATGCACGCGAGCCGCAGCTCCGGGTGCTTGGTCGGCGAGCCCTGGTGGGCGACGAGGCCGGGGTTGACCGACTCGAGCATCAGCCCCTGCGAGGCGGTGACCTCGCGCAGGCGGCCGAGGTCCTGGCGGCTGAGGACGCCGAGGTTCGTGTGCGGCAGCAGGCCGCGCTCGAGCGCGCGCTCGCAGACCCAGACGACGTATGCGGTGAAGTCCGCGTGGCCCAGCGCGGCGAGCTTCTTGGCGACGCCGGGGTGATGGTCGGGCGCCTCGCCCGTGAGCACCAGCAGCTCCTTGACGTTGCGCTTGACGGCGCCGTCAAGGATCTTCTCGACCTCGGCCGGCTCGTGCAGGTGCGGCTTGTGCGTCGCGAACGCGCAGTACTTGCAGTAGCACCGGCACGTCCGGGACAGCGAGAGCGTCAGGTTGCGCGAAAAGGTGACCCGGCGGCGCACCCGCCCCATCGTACGCTGCCCCGGTGCGAAGGCTTCTCCTCGTCGCGGTGCTCGCCGTCGCGGGCTGCGGCGCCACGGCGGGCGAGGACCGCCCGAACGAGCCCGCGACGGTGCTGCTCGACTTCACGCCCAACGCGGTTCACGCAGGGATCTACGTCGCCTCCGAGCGCGGCTTCGACGTCGCCGAGGGCGTCACGCTCGAGATCCGCAAGCCGAGCGCCTCGACCGACGCGCTGAAGCTGCTGCAGGGCGGCCGCGCCGACCTGGCGATCCTCGACATCCACGACCTCGGGATCGCGCGCGAGCAGGGCCGCGACCTGGTTGGCGTGATGGCGCTCGTCCAGCGCCCGCTGGCGGCGGTGCTCGCCCAGCCGGACATCCGCTCTCCCAAGGACCTCGAGGGCAAGCGCGCGGGCGTCACGGGGCTGCCGTCGGACTCGGCCGTTCTGCGCTCCGTGGTCGAGGGCGCCGGCGGCGACGCGGACCGCGTGCGCGAGACGACGATCGGCTTCGGGGCGGTCAAGGCGCTGCTCGCCCGCCGCGTCGCCGGCGCGACCGCGTTCTGGAACGTCGAGGGCGTCGCGGTGCGCGAGCAGCGCCCAGACATCCGCGAGTTCCGGGTCGACGACTACGGCGCGCCCGCCTACCCGGAGCTCGTCCTGACCGTCACACGCGAGACGCTCGAGGACAAGCCGGCGCTCGTGCGCGCCGCGATCCGCGCGCTCCAGCGGGGGTACACCCAGACCCAGAACGACCCGGAGAGCGCGGTCTCGGCGATGCTCGACCGCGAGCCGGGACTCGAGCGCGCGGCGCTCGCCGCCCAGCTCGAAGCCGTCTCCCCCGCCTTCACCGCCGGAGCGGCCAGGTTCGGGCAGCTACGGCCGGCCCGGCTGCGGGAGTGGGCGGCATGGGACGCGCGCTTCGGGATCCTGAAGGCGCCGATCGACGTGACGCGCGCCTTCGACACGACGCTCGTCAGGCGCCCGCCGACTCCCTGACGTCGGCGTGCCGGCCCGACAGCTCGTGGATGTATTGGGCGATCAGCGCGGCGGTACGCCGCTCTTCACTGGCAACGATGACCGGGCGGGGAACGCGAATAGCTTCCATCTTGGATCCTTCTGATTGTACGACGATCGTCGTACCGTAGCAAAGTACGAGGCTCGTCGTACGAACGGCAACTGCGCTGGGTAGCGAAGCGCGTTCCGGCCGGATTGCGCGACGAATGTCGTCTCGACCGCGGATACCGCGGTCGAGACGACACTGGTGCCGCCGCGGCCCTCCGGACCCACTCCCACCCAGCCGCAGTTGACGTTCGCCGCGCTCACCGCGGCGCAGCGAGGCGCTCCACCAGCACCGGCCCCTCGCGCGCCATGCGCGAGCGCGGGACGACGAGGTCGAAGCCGGCGGCGTCGGCGCGGCGCTTGGTGTCGACGTCGACGTGGGAGTACACGCCGAGCGTGCGCGTGTCCCCCAGCTCGCCCGCGGCCCGCAGCCCCTCGACCACCGCGACGCCGTCGAAGCCCGCGCTGCCGAGGTCGACGATCAGCACCGCCGCGCCGTCCGGGCGCGCCTGCTCCGCGGTGCCGGCGAGCTGGGCCTCGTGGCCGGCCGCGCGCAGCATGCCGAGCACGTTGGAGCCGAGCAACAGGTCGTCGAAGAGCGCGACGACGTTGGCCACTACTGCGACCGCCGGCGACTGAACTCCCGCCGCACGGACTCCGGCCGGCCCCACATCTGCGTCGTCTCGACGCGGCCGGTGCGCAGCTCACGCAGCACGAGCTCGCCCGCGATGCCCTGGTCGTCGAGCAGCTTCAGCGTGCCGTGCGTGGGTGGCACCGCGGCGGCGTGGCCGAACTGGTGGGCGACCATGATCCGCCAGTGCCAGTCGTGGTGTGAGTAGGGCTGCGCGTTGACCTGCACGAGCAGCTGGGCCGCGTCGATGTAGCGGTCCTCCTGCACGCGCAGGTCGAACTCGAGGTCGGTCCAGTCCGACGGCAGCGAGTCGACGATCTCCTGGAAGGCGTCGGCGAGGGGCATGATGGAGCCGTGGAGTCTGGCAAACCCGCCGAAGATCCCCTCGCTCCTGCCCGCGGCCAGAGCCTGGACGGGCTGCTGGCGCTGCTCGAGCAGCTGGAGGGCGAGGAGGAGGCGGAGGTGGTGCGCAGCGCGCTCGCCGCCGGGGTGCCGCCGGCGATGGTGCTCGACGAGCTCCAGCGCGAGGTCGAGCGCCGGCTGATGCGCACCCAGCAGTTCTACGATGGGTGGACGTGAGCACGGTCACCGACACCCTCGCCGGCGAGTACGCCGCGCTGACCGAGCGCGCCGGGCTCATGGACCGCTCCGGGCGCGGCAAGCTCGCGCTCACCGGCGGCGAGGCGCGCGAGTTCCTCCACGGCCAGGTCAGCAACGACATCGAGGCGCTCGAGCCCGGCCAGGGCTGCTACGCCGCCTTCCTGACGCCCAAGGGCAAGATGCTCGGCGACCTGCGCGTCCTGCACCTCGGCGACGAGCTGTTCCTCGACACCGAGCGCGTGTCGCTGCAGAGCCTCTTCAACATGATCCGGAACTACAAGCTCGGCCGCGACGTGGAACTGCACAAGCGCACCCTCGAGCGCGGCCTGCTCTCGCTCGTCGGGCCGGGCGCCCGCGAGGCGGCGGGAGCCGACGATCTCGGGCCGGCGGAGCACGACAACGCTGCCGCTGAGATCGGCGGCGTGCCGGTCCGGCGGGTCGCGACCGCCGCCGGCGTCGACCTGATCTGCGACGCGGCGCACACCGCCGACCTCAAGACCCTGCTCGCCGATGTGCCCGAGGTCTCCGAGGCCGCGGCGGAGATCGTGCGCGTCGAGTCGGGGCGCCCGCGCTATGGGCTCGACCTCGACGACTCCGTGATCCCGCAGGAGGCCGCGCTCAACGAGCGTGCCGTCTCGTTCACCAAGGGTTGCTACGTCGGCCAGGAGACCGTCGCGCGCCTGTACTACCGCGGCAAGCCCAACCGCCACCTGCGCGGCCTGCGGCTGTCTGAGCCCGCCGCGACGGGCGACGTCCTGCGGTTCGGCGAGCGCGAGGTCGGCCACCTCGGCTCCTCCGTCGTCTCCCCCGCGCTCGGGCCGATCGGCCTCGCGATCGTGCGCCGCCACGCGGCGCCGGGCGACACGGTCGCGGTCGGGGACAGCGGCGTGACCGCCACGCTGGTGGAGCTGCCCTTCCGGGAGTAGCATCGGCATATGGCATGGCACGCTCGTGTCCTCGTCATCGCCAACGTCACGGCGACCTCGCCGGACCTGCTCGCGGCGCTGCAGGCCCGCAGCGACCGCGGCCCGATCGATCCGACGCTCCTGATGCCCGCGACCGGCAACGGGTTCGCGGGCCGCGAGGAGGCGCAGGGCCGGCTCGATGAGGCGCTTGAGCGCTGGCGCGAGGCGGGCTTCGACGCGCAGGGCATGGTCGGCGACCCGGACCCGATCGTCGCCGTGCACGAGACGTGGGACCCGCGCGCCTACGACGAGGTGATCGTCTCGACGCTGCCCGGCCGGAGCTCGCGCTGGCTGGAGTGCGACCTCCCGCGCCGGGTCGCGCAGATCACCGGCCTCGACGTCGCGCACGTCGAGTCGCACGAGCGCCGCGAGCCGCGCTCCGGCCCGCTGCCCCCGCGCGAGAAGCCGGCGCTCGGCCCGCTCACGCTGCGCGCGCCGCACTCCCGCTGACCCAGGCGGCGAGCGCCCCCGGGTCCGCGCCCGGCCGCAGCTCGCACACGCGTGCGTCGTCGTGCGCGGCGAGCCACAGGCCGACGATCCGTGCCTCCGCGATCTCCTCCGGAAGCAGCCAGCCGCCGAGCTCGGGCCGCGGGGCCGCGCGCAGCGCGTCGGCCGTGCGCGCGGCGAGCTCGGCCGGGTCCGCGGGCAGCGGGCCCCAGTCGACGACGCGGCCGCCGACGACCCAGAACGCGTCGTGGCGCGCGGGGTCGCTCGGGTGCGGGGCGAGCACGAGCCGCGAGCCGGCGTGGATCGCGCGCAGCACGCCGCCGAGGCCGGCGAGCAGCGAGCGCAGCCGCGCGTGGCGGCGGCGCAGCCAGGCAGCGCGCTCGTAGCGGCGGTCGGCCGAGGCCGCGCGCATCTGGCCCTCGATGTGCTCGAGCAGCGCCGCCGCGCCGTCGTCCTCACCCGCGAACAGGCGCAGCGCGGCGTCGAGGCGCTCGCGGTACAGGTTCGGGTCGAGGTCGCGCAGGCACGGCGACAGGCAGCGGCCCATCTGGCCGTAGGCCGAGGGATGGTCGCGGCGCGGCAGCGTGCGCCCGCAATGGCGCAGGCCGAACAGCGAGTTGAGCTGCTCCACGAGCTCGGCCGCCGCGGCGCGCCCGCGCAGCGGACCCACCGTCACGCTGTGCCCGGCCGCCGGCTCGGGGGCGACCTCGAGGATCGGGAACGGGATGTCGAAGCGGCAGCGCAGGTAGACGTAGCCGTCCGGCGTGCGCTTGAGCCGCTTGTTGCCGGGCGGCTTGAGCGCCTTGATGAGGCGGTTCTCGAGGACGAGCGCACCGAGCTCGGAGTGGGTGGACTGGTAGTCGACGTGCTCCGCCTGGCCGGTCCATTCCCCCGGCGTCGTGAAGTGCGCGCGCGCTCGCGTCCGCAGGCAGACCGATTTGCCGACGTACAGCGGCCGCCCGTCGGCGTTGCGGAAGACGTAGACGCCGGGGTCCTTCGGCAGGCCCGAGATGTCCGGCCGCGTGTGGCGCGGGCGCTTGGCCGGCTTCGTGCGCGGCCGGGCGCTCTTGGCGCGGCGGGCGCTCAGCAACGCGACCGCCTCACCGATCGTGCCCGCGTTCGCCGACAGCTTGGAGAACAACGCGCAGAAGACGCGCGCACACGTCACGGCGTCGGGCAGCGCGCGGTGCACGCCCTCGACCTCGAGGCCGAGCGCGTCGGCGAGTGCGGCGAGCCCGCGCCGGCGCTGCAGCGGCGCGACGCGCCGGGCGAGGGCGACCGTGCAGAGGATCGGCGGGTCGGGCCAGGTGAGCGCCGCGCGGTCGAAGGCCTGGCGCAGCACGCGCGCGTCGAAGCGGGCGTTGTGCGCGACGAGCACCCGCCCCCGCAATTGCGCCGCCAGCTCGGGCAGCACGCGCTCGGGCGGCGGGGCGGCGTCGACCATCGCCTGCGAGATCCCGGTGAAGCGCTGGATGCCGCGCGTGAGCGGCTGCGAGACCCCGACCAGCGAGCCCCAGCGGTCGTGCAGCTCGCCGCCGCCGACCAGCACCGAGCCGACCTCGGTCAGCTCGCAGAGGTCCTTGCCGAGACCGTTGGTCTCGGTGTCGACGGCGAGGAACTCAGCAGTGAGCAGGGGTTGTGCGGCGAGGTCGAGCACGAACCCTTGTTCCTACGCCCCACGCCGGACGCCGTGCACGTTCGCGTTCAGACGAGGTACTGTTGCCCCGTGATCGGGGGACGGATCTACGGTTGGATCGCGTTCGCTCTGATCGGCATCGCCGGCTGTGGCGGCGACAGCGAGTACGCGAACGATCCCCGGCCCCCCGCACCGATCAACGTGACCGCAGCAATCACCAACTCCCGCGTGAATGTCTCGCCGCAGCGCTTCGGCGCCGGGCCGATCGTCCTGGTCGTCTCCAACCAGTCGTCGTCCGCCCAGAAGGTGATCTTCGAGACGGACGAGCTCGGCGGGTCCGAGCCCGGGAACAAGTTCGACACCACGCCGATCAACCCGCGCGGCACGGCGACGCTGAAGGTCGACGTGCGCGAGGGCGACTGGAAGCTCGGCACCGACGACGGCGGGATCCGCGCCGCCCCCGTGTCCGTCGGGCGCGAGCGCACGTCCGCCCAGGGCGACCTGCTCCAGCCATGACCGCGCGCCACGTCATCCGCCTCGCCGGCCTGGCGGCGGTGCTCGCCGCGCTGTGGGGCGCCACGCCGGCGTCGGCGCAGAAGACGCAGACCCAGGCCTTCTTCGAGCAGCGGCTGCTCGACGACGGCCGCACGAGCAAGCCGATCAAGACGCTGCTGCGCACGGGCGGCGGGTTCGTCGACCGCGGTGTCGTCTTCCGCGACCTCACGGGCGACAAGCGCGACGACGCCTTCGTGCGCGTCCACAGCGGCGGGGCCGCCGGGGTCGTGGCGGTCTACGTCTTCTCGACGGCCAACCGCAAGGGCGGCAAGCTGCGCGCGATCTTCCGCTCCCAGAGCCTCATGCGCGCCTCCACCCGGGTGCTCAAGGGCGTGGCGTCCTACCGGACCTCGCGCTACGAGCCCGGCGACGAGCTGTGCTGCCCCGCCCGCCTCACCCAGTCGACGCTCGCCTGGAACGCCGACGAGCGGCGGATGCGGGTGAGCGAGCGCGTGACCTTCGTGCCGCCGCCGGAAGCAGGCGCGCCGGCGGCGCCCGTGGCGCCCTAGGAGCCTGTCAAAGAAGTCGGGTGCCGTCCGCCGGGTTTAAGACGATGCGCGGTATGGCGATCGCGATCAGGTCGGGTGAGCAGACCAGGCAGGTGCAGATGGTCTGTCTGGATGAGCT
>Ga0136617_10001681_pt1 | contig 19644 bp, 19 predicted proteins | sample AntDrymUQ3222106_2_FD_129672 | JGI IMG/M metagenome (GOLD analysis project Ga0136617, IMG submission 129672) | Polar desert sand microbial communities from Dry Valleys, Antarctica - metaG UQ322 (21.06) | ecosystem: Environmental > Terrestrial > Soil > Desert | place: Antarctica: Dry Valley... | reverse complement strand
CTTCACATATTCGGCGATCCGCACCGCGTCCAGGACATCCACCCGCAGGCGTGCCGCCGCTCGACGCATCTCCCGGGCCATCTCGGGCCGTGACCAGCCCCGACGGGAGCGTTCACGGCGGAGTCGTCCCACCCACGCCGGCACGTCTGGAACGGGTTCGCTCACCTTGCTGTCCTCACTTCCGGTGCCGGTACGGCATAGGGGTCATCACGACTGACCCTGACCCGGCGCTGACCTCTCGTGATCAACACCTCCACTGGCCAGTGTATGCGCATTCCACGCCACATCACACCAGCCCCGTGGCGTCGAAGCGGGCAAGGAGGAGGGAGCCGAACATGACTCAGGACAGCGATGGTCACGTCGCTTCGACACCGAAAGGCATGGAGCAACCGGTAAGCCCCGGTCGTCCCCTGATTGAGCACTGCCGGTGCCACCGGCCGTTGAGCCCGCCCGATGGACGGCACTGGTGGCCGTATCGCGACGCCGAACCGGGGCCTGAGGTACGGGTGATTGCCCTCTATGGAGACGAGCCGGGCTTTCTGCGGATGGAGCGGGCGGACCTCACCCCTCAGCGACCCGCTCCCGCCGTCCGGAGCCTTCCGTGACCGGGATGTGGGATGCCGGCCTCGCCGCCCACCCCGACATCGCTGCTGGGAATCCCCGTCGGTGGCTGACCCCGATGACCTGCTCCCGTGACGAGGCAGAGCATGCCGTCACCGACGAGGAGATCGCCGATGCACTCGGCCGCAACAGCAGCTTCTATCGGGCCGTGTGCGGCCACACCATCATCCCCCGGGCACTGGCTTCCCCACCCGGCCGGCCCTGCACCCAGTGCTGCGCCACGCTGAGTAGCCCCTTGCGCCCGTTACCCACGCGAGCCCGTTGGCTGCGGTGGCCCTCAGCGATCCGCACGTTGCTAGCACGGCGTAACCCCATGTAGAGCAGGCTGAACGGTGGGGAGCTGACAGGAGGGATGGGGACGTGGAACTGCGGATCGGATACAAGGCCTCGGCGGAGCAGTTCGGGCCGCGGGATCTGGTGGAGTACGCGGTGCTGGCCGAGGAGATGGGGCTGGACAGCGTGGTGGTGTCCGACCACTACCAGCCCTGGCGGCACACCGGCGGCCATGCGCCGTTCTCGCTGGCCTGGATGGCGGCGGTGGGGGAGCGGACCTCGCGGGTGCAGCTCGGGACGTCGGTGCTGACGGCCACGTTCCGCTACAACCCCGCGGTGATCGCGCAGGCGTTCGCGACGATGGCCTGCCTCTACCCCGATCGGGTGATGCTCGGGCTGGGCACCGGCGAGGCGCTCAACGAGACCGCGGTGACGGGGGCGCACTGGCCCGACTTCACAGACCGGTTCGCCCGGCTGCGTGAGGCCGTGCGGTTGATGCGCCAGCTCTGGACCGAGGATCGGGTGAGCTTTGACGGCGACTTCTACACGACCGTCGAAGCGACGGTGTACGACAAGCCCGAGCATCCCGTGCCGGTGTACATCGCCGCGGGTGGGCCGGTGGTGGCGAAGTACGCGGGCCGCGCCGGCGACGGGTTCATCTGCACCTCAGGCAAGGGTATGGAGCTCTACACCGACAAGCTCCTGCCGGCCGTGGCGCAGGGCGCGACCGCGGCGGGGCGAGACCCGGCCGGAATCGACAAGATGATCGAGATCAAGATCTCCTACGACCGTGACCACGACCGGGCCCTGCAGAACTGCCGGTTCTGGGCGCCACTGTCGCTCACCTTGGAGCAGAAGCACAGCGTCGACAGTTCCGTAGAGATGGAACGCCTCGCCGACGAGCTCCCGATCGAGCAGGTCGCGAAGCGCTGGATCGTGGCGTCCGACCCGAACGAGGCGGTGACTCAGATCAAGCCCTACCTCGACGCGGGGCTGACCCACCTCGTCGTCCACGGCCCCGGCCACGACCAGGAGCGTTTCCTCACCCACTTCAGCCAGGACGTCCTCCCGCGACTGCGGGAACTGGCTCGGTGATGTCGGCACGGTGACCCGTCCTGGTAGCGCGAGACTCCAGCGAGACTTGAGCCGGATCTGATGACCAGATGCCAAGGTCGGTGCTCTAGGGGTCAGCGCAGTGAAGGGAACGAGGGGGGACACATGGCTTTCCCGCAGCACACGATCGTGCAAGAGCGGCACAACAGCTCGGCGCCAGTGCGCACGGAGGACACCGAGACCGTCCGTGACGCCGGTTTGGACCACACCAACCGACGGGATAGTCCCGGTGTGCGCGACCGGGTGGCAGAGCTGGCGACGATCCAGCAGCAGGTTCAGCAAGGTCCCAGCGCCCACAGCACCGAACAGCAACGCGCCCGGGGGAAACTGACGGTGCGCGACCGGCTGGAGCTGCTGTTCGACGACGGTTCGTTTGTCGAGATCGGCGGAATGCGCAGACACCGGGCGAGCGGTTTCGGACTGGAGAAACGTCGGCCGTACACCGACGGCGTGGTGACCGGCCAGGGCACGATCGACGGCCGGACCGTGTTCGTCTTCGCGCACGATTTTCGCATCTTCGGTGGTTCGCTGGGTGAGGAGCACGCTGCGAAGATCCACCGGATCATGGACCTGGCCGAGGCCGCGCGGGCCCCGTTGATCAGTCTCAATGACGGTGCCGGGGCGCGGATCCAGGAGGGCGTGACGGCCCTGGCCGGCTACGGTGGCATCTTCCGCCGCAATGTCCGGTCGTCCGGGGTGATCCCACAGATCAGCGTGATGCTGGGCCCCTGCGCAGGTGGAGCCGCCTACTCACCGGCGCTGACCGATTTCGTGTTCATGGTCTGCGGTACCTCCCAGATGTTCATCACCGGGCCCGATGTGGTCCAGGCGGTGACCGGGGAGAGCGTCAGCCACGAGGACCTCGGCGGCGGCCACGTGCACGCGACCAGATCCGGGGTGGCCACCTTCGCCTACGAGGACGAGACGAGCTGCCTGGAGGGGGTGCGCTACCTGGTCTCGCTGCTGCCGTCGAACAACCAGGAGCTGCCCCCGGTGGTGGCCAGCACCGATCCGGGCGAACGGTCCAGCGAACGGCTGCTGGATCTCGTGCCCGCCGATTCTACGCATTCCTATGACATGCGGGCGGTCATCGGTGAGATCGTCGACAACGGCGACTTCTTCGAGTTGTACGAGGGCTGGGCCACCAACATCGTCTGCGCGCTGGCCAGGATCGACGGTCACGTGGTCGGCATTGTCGCCAACCAGCCTATCTCGCTGGCCGGTGTACTCGACATCAACGCCTCAGAAAAGGGTGCGCGCTTCGTCCAGACCTGCGATGCGTTCAACATCCCCTTGGTGACGCTGGTTGACGTGCCGGGCTTCCTGCCCGGTACCGATCAGGAGCACCGGGGGATCATCCGGCACGGGGCCAAGCTGTTGTACGCCTACTGCAATGCCACGGTGCCGCGCGTCCAGGTCATCCTGCGCAAGGCCTACGGCGGGGCTTACATCGTGATGGACTCGCTGTCGATCGGCGCGGACCTGTCGTTTGCGTGGCCGATCAACGAGATCGCGGTCATGGGCGCCGACGGCGCCGCCAACGTCATCTTCCGTAAGGAGATCGCCGCGGCCAGCGATCCTGCCGCGCGCCGGATCGAGCTCATCGAGGAGTACCGTGATCAGCTCGTGCACCCGTACTACGCGGCCGAACGAGGTCTGGTCGACGACGTCATCGACCCGAGGCTCACCCGGGTCACGCTCAGCAGGTCGCTGGCGATGCTGCGAGCCAAACAAGTCCCGTTACCCCATCGCAAACACGGAAACCCACCGGTGTGATCACTATGCCTACTGAAACCCTTCGTGTCATCAAGGGTGCGCCCGAGGAGACCGAGCTCGCCGCCCTGGTCGCGGTCCTGCACGTGCTGTCCCAGCCGACCCCGGCCCGGATCTCCGATCCGGCTCCGGGGCGGGCCGCCCGTCCATGCAGGGCACCCTGGAGGCGCCCTCGGCGGTGTTCAGGCCCGGCGTGGGCCTCGTCCCTGGCCTCCTAGTTCCCGCCCAGTACTCCCACAAGCCCAGTACTCCCACAAGAGGTGAGTCATCGTGCACAAGGTTCTCATCGCCAACCGGGGGGAAATCGCCGTTCGGTTGGCGAGGGCCTGCCGGGATGCCGGTCTGGTCAGCGTCGCGGTCTATGCCGATCCCGATCGCGACGCGCCGCACGTCCGATTCTGCGACGAGGCGTTCGCGCTCGGTGGCGACACCGCGGCGAGTAGCTATCTCGACGCCGCCAAGGTGCTCGGCGCGGCACAGCGGTCCGGTGCAGACGCCATCCATCCCGGTTACGGCTTCCTGGCCGAGAATGCCGACTTCGCCCAGGCGGTGCTCGACGCGGGGCTGGTCTGGATCGGACCGCCCCCGGCCGCGATCCGTGCCCTTGGTGACAAGGTCGTTGCCCGCCAGATCGCCCGCCGGGTCGGTGCACCGTTACTGGCTGGGACGGTGAGGCCAGTGGCCGGTCCCGAGGAGGTGCTCGCGTTCGCCGCCGAGCACGGAGTGCCGGTGGTGATCAAGGCGGCCTTCGGTGGTGGTGGGCGCGGGCTGAAGGTCGTCCACAGCGTCGCGGAGATCCCCGAGCTGTACGAATCGGCGGTGCGCGAGGCGGCTGCGGCCTTCGGCCGCGGCGAGTGTTTCGTCGAGCGCTATCTCGACCGCCCTCGGCATGTGGAGACCCAGTGTCTCGCTGACGCGCACGGTGGCGTGGTCGTGCTGTCCACCCGGGACTGCTCGCTGCAGCGGCGGCACCAGAAGCTCGTCGAGGAGGCACCCGCCCCGTTCCTCACCGCGGAACAGGACGCCGAGCTGTACGCGGCGTCCAAAGCGATCCTGCGGGAGGCGGGTTACGTCGGGGCGGGCACCTGTGAGTTCCTCCTCGGCCCGGACGGGACGATCTCTTTCCTGGAGGTCAACACCCGGCTGCAGGTCGAGCACCCGGTCACCGAGGAGATCACCGGGGTGGACCTGGTGCGGGAGATGCTGCGCATCGCTGACGGTCAATCCCTGGGCTACCAGGATCCGCCGGCGCGCGGCCACTCGATTGAGTTCCGGATCAACGGTGAGGACCCGGGGCGTAACTTCCTGCCGGCGCCGGGGACGGTGCGTACCTGGCGGGTTCCGGCCGGTCCCGGGGTCCGGCTGGACTCGGGCGTGGAGCAGGGCAGCGTGGTCGGGCAGGCGTTCGACTCGCTGCTGGCAAAGCTGATCGTCACCGGGCGTGACCGGCGCCAGGCGCTAGAGCGGGCCCGGCGGGCGCTCGCCGAGTTCGAGGTCGAGGGTATCGCCACGGTGCTGCCCTTCCACCGGGCGGTGGTCGACGACCCTGCCTTCACCGCGGAGCAGGGCCCGATGTCCGTGCACACCCGATGGATCGAAACCGAGTTCGCCAACACGATCGCACCGTATCCGGGAGGGTTCGTTGCGGAGACCGGCTCGGCGGGGGGCCAGACCGTGGTGGTGGAGGTCGACGGTCGGCGGGTCGAGATCATGATGCCCGCCACCACGGGCATGACACCGGGGACACCGGCAGGTGCTCCGCCGAAACGACCTCCCCAGGCTCGCCGTGGCACCGGGACGGCGGGAGCGGACGCCCTAGTCGTGCCGATGCAAGGGACCGTCGTGAAGATCGCGGTCGCGGAGGGTGACCAGGTGGTCGCAGGGCAACCGATCGCGTTCCTGGAAGCGATGAAAATGGAGCAGCCGCTCAACGCCCACAAGGACGGCACCGTACGCGAGCTCACCGCCACGCTGGGAACGACGGTCTCCGCGGGCACCGTGTTGTGTCTGCTGGTAGACTAATTCACCGGCTCGCCCTTCCGGAGGGCGCCATCATGAACCCATCACGAACACTGAATTCCAGGCATTCCAGCCCGGTTTGAGTGGTTCTCTATCGGCATCGGCAATCATTGGTCTCGGAAAGCGCCACTGTGCCGGATCAACCGATCTGGGGTCCCTTTCGGGGCCCATGGAGGTAGCCAAGATGTTGGACCAACAGCTCATGACGGTCGACTTGTCGTCGGCGGCCCGGGATGTCGCTGACATCGCAGGCGAGCGCGCGGCTGAGACGGAAAGGGCGCGCCAGCTCCATCCCGAGGTGGTGTCCGCGCTGCGCGCAGCCGGATTCGCCCGACATTTCGTCCCCACGAGTTGCGGCGGTCATGCCTCCACCTTCGTCGAGCTGACCCGCGCCGTCAGTACTGTCGGCGAGGGGTGCACCGCAACGGCATGGTGCGCCTCACTGCTCGCGCAGATGGCCCGGATGGCGGCCCACCTTCCGGCCGAGGGCTACCGCGAGATCTGGGCGGAGGGACCGGACGCTGTCGTGGTCGGGTCCCTGACCCCGCTGGGCAAGGCAGAGCCGGTGGCGGGTGGCTGGCGATTGTCCGGGCAGTGGGGGTTCATCAGCGGAATCGACTTTTCCGACTGGGCACTGGTCGGTGCCATGGTCCCGGCCGATGACCAAACGCAGGCGCGTATCTTCGCGATTCCTCGGACCGCTTACCGCATCGACCAGACCTGGTTCAACGTCGGAATGGCAGGCACCGGCAGCAACACGTTGATCGCTGAGGACGTCTTCGTTCCGGCCGCGCGGGCCATGAGCCGCGACGACCTGTTCACCGGCCGCGCGGCGGACTCCACCGCCGTGGGCCATCCGGTGCCGATGCAGGCCACGACCCTGATGTTCGCCACCCCCGCATTGGGCGGCGCCCGGGGTGCCCTGAAGTCCTGGTCGACTTACATCACGCAGAAGATGCGGAACGCCGCGGCCAAGCCGGCCATGGTCCTGCCCGGGATGCCCACCCTCAATCGCACCCCGCACGACGTGACCCTGGCCCGTTGCTCGGGTGAGATCGACGCGGTGCAATTGTTGCTGGAGCGCGCCTCGATCACCGCGGACAAAAGCACAACCATCACCCAGCTGGATACCATGCGGAACTGGCGCGACTGTGCACTCGCGACGGACATGATGGTGACTGTGGTGAACCGGCTCTTCCGGGCTATCGGCACCACCGGTCAATCCGCCGTCAACCCGGTCCAGCGCTTCTGGCGGGATGTCAATTCGCTGGCCAGCCACATGGGGTTGCAGTTCGAATCCGCGGCGAGCGCATACGGAGGAGAGGTCATCAAGATCTGACCGCACCCGTGCCGCTGTTCCGTGCAGAGTTACCGAGCCGATTTCCCACATCAGATAAGAAGGGTTACTTGAGATGATATGTTGGGACGATGATTTCAGTGATGGCTTTACCACCGCCGGCCCGAACGCTCGGTGGGCTCATCTTGAGGTTGAGTCCTACGTCGCCGACGATGGGATCACCAGCACCTCTCCAGAGGGTCTGCGAGTAATTTCCCGTGGCATCAACCCGCGTACTGGCAAGCCCGCGTTCGTGCGTACCCTGGGCCAAGACGATGGCAGCAGTTCCGGTGTGTCGGGTGCGCAAGAGCGTGTCAAGTGGCTCGTTCTAGCCCAGCGCCAAGCATCCACCGGTCATCCGGGTTTCGACGCGGTGCCCGGCCAGGAACTGATTTGTGAAACGTGGATGTCGGGTTGTACCCATGGTACTAATGATCATCCTTTCGGTCGCTATGTGATCAACTCGGACGACGACTCACGCCTCGCCACGGTAGGGATGACCGTCATCGATCCAGAGACCAACGTGCTCTTCGAGTTCGCCCTCACGAACGAGCAGGTCTATGTCTTTTACGAGCGGCTGCCCTGGCTGCGGGCCGAGCTGGGCAATTATGCCGCATTTCAATATACGATTCCCGTGGCGAGCCGTGCACCGGGTGACTGGCACCACTTCGAGATCTCCTATGACCGAGCCGCCGGTGTCGTGCGATGGCTGCTCGACGGCAAAGAGGCCTACCGGGTGGATCGGCTCGGTTGTCTTCTCCCCTCGCGCGAGTACATGATTCTGGACCACGGTGGCGTGGAGAGTCTGGTGGAGCCGCGGCAGCTCAGCTGCGGTATGGGCATGTTCTCCATTCTTGACGGATCATTGCCCGAGCATTCCGGCACCGGTCTGGTGCGGCTGAGCGGGGCCAACCTCTTTTATTTCGACCCCACCACCGGCGTTCCCAACCCCTCGACTTTTCTCGACAATAAGAGTCTTGAATCAAACCGTTTGTTCGGTCAAGGTGCCGAGTTCACCATGTCCCGCTATATAGTCTCGAGCACCCCGGCCCGCAGCAACTAGTGGAGCGCATACCGATTCCACGCGTTGGACGTTGCCTCAAGGAGTACTGATGTTGTCGCAAGCAGACCTCCTGGGAGTCTGGCAGCTCATCTCCAATCTGGACGTCGACGAGGACGGCACCGCTAGCGAAGGTCCGCTCGGTCCTCATCCGAAGGGTCTGTTGATTTACGGCGGGCATGGATACATGTCGGTCAGCATGATGCGGACCGGTCGCGTGTGCGGTACCGGTTCGGAATCAGGGAGTCCCCCGACGGCTTATATGGGGTATTCGGGGAGGTGGCGGCTGGTGGACGGCGTGGTGGTGCATGAAGTTGACGTCAGCTCGCATCGTCATCTTGTGGACACGAAGCAAATCCGCGAGGCAACACTGGATGAGGATTGTCTCACCCTGTATGCCACGGCTCTCGTCGATGGCCGACCGCAGCGGCGAGTATTGACGTGGCAACGCGCATGAGCACGATCGCCGGACCGGGGAGTGGCTTGCCGTGAATTATGACTTCGATCCCGAGCTGGCACCCTGGGCGCCCCGCCTGACGCCGGTCGACTACTCCGACGTCGTGGCCGCCCGAGCGACGTTGCGCGAGATCATGGCACGGCAACCGGTCTATGCGCCGGTCAAGCCCATGGACGTGACGCACCGGAGGATTCCCGGCGTGTCCGGCCCGCCCGTTACCCTGCGCATCTACCGGCCGAGTTGGCCGGCCGAGCCGATGCCCGCGTTGATCTACCCCCACTGGGGTGGATTCGTGACCGGGGACTTGGACACCTCGCACTCGTCGGCATTGCAGATCGCCGACACCCTCGGCGCGGTCGTCGTCTCGGTGGACTACCGACTCGCCCCCGAGCATCGGTTCCCGGCCGCGTTGGACGACTGCGATAGCGCACTGCAGTGGGTGCTGCGCCACGCCGATGAGTGCGGGATCGACCCAGAGCGCCTCGGAGTGGGGGGCGCCAGCGCCGGCGGTGGACTGGCCGCCGCGTTGGCATTGCGATCCCGGGACCGCAATGGGCCCCGCTTGTGCTTCCAGTACCTGGTGTTCCCCGAGCTCGACGACCGACTGGAAACCGTTTCAGCACGCTCCTTCGTCGACACGCCGATGATGGATCGGGCCAACGCGCTGCTCAGCTGGCGGCACTACCTGGGGCCAGCCACCGAACGCGGCAGCGCTGAGGTGTCGTGCTATGCCGCGCCGGCGCGAGCCGAGGATGTGTCCGGCTTGCCGCCCACTTTCGTCAGCGTCTGCGAGTTCGACCCGCTGCGCGACGAGGGCATCGTCTATGCCCGCCGGCTGGCCCAGGCCGGGGTGCGCACGCAGCTGTGTCAGTACCCGGGCACATTCCATGCGTCCATCGGGATCACTACCGCGGCGATCTCCCAGAAGATGGTGGCCGATCAGCTCGATGCGCTGCGCCGGGGCCTGCATTAAGCGAGCAGGTCGTCCGCGGTCAGGCCTTCGGGAATGGACTGCCCCACATCCCAGTGTTCCGCGAGCAGGCCGTCGACGATCCGCCAGATGTCCACCGATATCACGCCGGCCTTGTCAGGGGCGAGCCGGATCAGGCCGTGGGTCCACACGAAGTCATCCTCGGCGACCATGCGTCGGATCTCCAAGGCGAACTCAGGAAAATGATCGACGACTTGCTCCTGGAATCCACTGATCGTCTTGTCGCGACCGATGCCCACCCCGGGATGATGATTGATGAAGTCCTCGGTGAGCATCGTCCGCGCGCGCTCGAAGTCCTTGCTGTTGTAGAATGCCTGATAGAAGTCCCGGACCAGATTCTTGTGCGCGGTGTACGAGTTGGTTTCCATGGTGAGCTGTTTTCCCTCCGCCATTGGTCGACTCCCGGCCACGACGCCGGTCATCTTAGTGGGCTTGCGGCCGCCACGATGGCGAGCAGAGCGTATGGAATCCGCGGTCGAAATAGACGGCCGGCTTACCTTGCTCGGCGAGCGACACCTGGTCGACCTCACCGACCATGATGACATGATCGCCGGCCTCGTGTCTACTGTTGACCGAGCATTCGACGACCGCCAGCGCATCCTCCAGTACGATGGACCCTTGCGGCGTGTACCGGAAGCCCCCGGACGCGAACCGGTCCGAAATGGTCTTACTGGCGAACCGTTGCGCAAATTCGACGTGGGTAGCCTGCAGGATGCTGACCGCGAAGCTCTGATTGCGCGCAAATATCGGGTAAGACCGCGCCGACCTGGCCAGACAGACCAGCACGAGTGGGGGGTCCAGTGAGACCGAGCAGAACGAACTGGCGGTGAAACCGTAGGGTTTCCCGTCCTCGTCGTGCGTCGTCACGATGGTTACCCCGGCGGGAAATCTGGCCATTGCGTTGCGGAATGTCGACGGGTCGACACCGCACTCATCCAGCAATCGGGCTAAGCTAGGCATGTGGGTAACCGCCCTCCGTTGAAGTCCACCATGTCGCCGAAGACACCCACCACGTCGAGAGGCCTGTCCGCTGGCCCGCCGGCAAGCTCGGCGTAGGCTCGGTGCAGATTGCCGACGATCCGTTCCGGATCCAGTAGGTGATCGAACATTGCCAGGTCCGTCTCCCGTGCCAGCTGTAGGGGAGTGATTCCCCGGGCAGCTCCCTGCTCGGCCAGCTGCTGGATCCAGGTCAGGTAGTCGGCGTTCTCGTCGAATACCTCGGGACCGGCGACCGGGCCGTGCCCGCAGATCACTGTGCGCGGGTCGAGCTCACGCAACCGCTCGATCGCGGCGAGCGCTCCGGACACCGAACCCATCAGGTTGAACGGTGTGGCCCCGGCGAGCACCACATCACCGGCAAACAGGACCCTGTCGTCGGGTAGCCATACCACCACATCATTGGTGGTATGCGCCGGCCCGACATAGATCAACTCCGCGCGCCGCGCGCCGACATGGACGGTGAGCCGATCAACGAAGGTCGCCGTCGGCAGCACCACGTGAATGTCGCCCCATTCGACCTGGGGCCAGAGCATCGTGAGCGCGAGTCCGGTCTCGGTCATTTCGGTTCGCGCTCGCTCATGCGCGAAAATGGTCGCCGACGCACCGAAGACCTGGTTGCCGAAGTTGTGGTCGCCGTGATGATGGGTGTTCACCAGCATACGGCCCGGGCCGGGGCACAGGCCATCGACGGACTCGCGTAACTGCCGCGCCCGGCTTTCTGTGGCGAGTGTATCGACGACGAGCGCACGGTCCGGCCCGACGATCACACCGGCATTGCTCAGGCACCAGCCCCCGGGCGGCTGGATGTAGGCATAAATGTCCTCAGCCACCTCGATCATGCTCGGTGGCGGCGCGATCCGGACGTCTGGCGCAATACTCATCCGCCGGCCCTCCCTGGGGACAGCGTCGTCCGGGACTGTGCATAGGCGCTTGCGTGCGCCAACGTGGCCCGGCTGTTCGCGCCGAGTGCGGCCCGCAGGAATTTGCGAGCATCGGCGAGTGTGCGGTTCGTTCCGAGCACCTCGGTAATAGCGGTCGGATTGATCGCGACCGTATGCCGGGCAGTGGCCACGGGGCCATCCGGGCCGTCGGTGAAGGCCCACCCGCCGCTGTGCCCGAGCAGCAAAACTGGCGGCACCAGTTGTTTGTAGACGATCCGCTCATCCGGAAAGCAGAGCCGGATCGATCGAGTGGTGTGCGCGCTACCGTCCGCGGTCACGGTGTCCATTTCCATATCCTGGATGCCGGGGTGCTGGACACCGGCTGATTCCTCGCGCAGCACCACCCGGCTGACATGCGGCAGCCGCTGCGGCCACTCATCGGACCGGTGGACGAACTGGTAGGCATCAGCTGCCGCGCCGTCCAGGTACACCGTGTCCTCGAACGAGAAGACGACGTCGGTCACCGGATGGCCCAGCTGGGCCAAGCGGCCCAGGGCGGCCAGTTCCCGTGTGCTGTTGTGATCGACAGCCGTGGTGACTGTGTCGAGCGACGCGCTGTCCACGGTGGTGAAGTGATGCGTGAGCACCACGTCACAGCGGTTGCCGGGCAGGGATCGAAACGTCCATTCACCGCTCATCGAGGCGAATGGCGGCTGGGTGCGCTCCTGCCGGAAGGTGATGTGCAGTTGGCGTGGATCCAGGCTGCGCCGGGAGATCCAGGTCTTCACCTGGCCGTTGACCAGGGCCCAGAGCTGAAAACGTTCGGTGTGCTCTGCGCGTTCCAGATGGTGCACGTGCAGGCTCGGCTCGAAGATCGCCGGCCATCGGGTCACCTCAGCCACCAGGGCGTAGACGGTGTGGGCGGGTGCTGAGATGACGTGGGAATGGACCGTTGTCTGCTGTCGCGAATTGCTCATCTATGCCGACTTTCCGCCGAAATCCGGGTGGTCACACCACGCAGGCGTGCTCAGGTCGTCGCGAGTACGCCGTTGACGAAATCGAGTAGCTGACGCGGCGTGCGAAACTCGCTGATGTGCTCCTCCGGGATGTGCAGACCGTACTCCTGCTCGATGCGCGTCGTCGTCTCCATCAGGGCGAGCGAGTCGTAGCCGAGGTCGTCGAAATTCCAGTCGTGAATGTCCGTGTCCGTGGGGGCGTTGTCGCTCTCGCCTGCGCAGGCGGCCAACACGCGCCGCAGATCGTCGATGGTCATCTTCTACTCCTCGCTATCATGGGAAACCTTGCGGATGATTACTGCTGAGTTGAAGCCCCACCGGCCACGGGCGAGCACCAGGGCGGCTGATACCTGCGCGGCTCTCGGGCGCTGCCGCACCAGGTCGATCCGGTAGTCCGCTGGAATCTCGACAGTGCCTGCGGTCGGGGGAATCAGCCCGTCCCGGATGGACAACGCAGCGGTGACCAGATCGACCGGGCCGCCGCCGGAGTACAGCCGGCCGATCGATGCTTTGGGTCCGGTGACGGCCACGCCGTACGGGCCGAACAGCCCGCTGATCGCCTCCGCTTCGGCGCGGTCCAGATCCGGTACCGCGGCCGCGTCGGCGAACACCACGTCGATGTCGGCCGGCGCCATCTCGGCGTCGGCAAGTGCCAACTCGGCCGCCCGACGCAGCCCCGGAGGCCGCGACGAGCCGGGAGGCGGGTCGAAAGTGCACGCATACCCGGCGATTTCGCCGTACACCTGGTGCGCGCCGCGCGCCCTCGCCGCTGCAGCGGCCTCCAGTACCAGCAGCGCACCGCCCTCACCGGGCACGTAGCCGCTGGCGTGGGCGTCGAAAGGAAGGTAGGCCCGTCGCGGATCGGTCGCCTGGCTGATCCGGCCGCTGGAGATCTGCGACGCCCAACCCCACGGGTCGAACGCGGAGTCGACTCCGCCGGTGACGACGAGCGACGTACCACGGCGGATGGTGCGGCGGGCGTGGCCGATCGCGTCCAGCCCGCCGGCCTGCTCGGCGACCAGTGCGCTGCTCGGCCCGCGCAGTCCGTGCCGGATGGAGATCTGGCCGGTGTTCACCGCGTAGAACCAGGCGAAGGACTCGTACACGCTGACCGACTTCGGGCCCTCCGACCACAGCTTCTTGAACTCACGGTGGGTGAAGTCGAACCCGCCCAACGCGTTGGAGGTGACGACCCCCATGTCGTAGTCGGTCAGGGCCGAGGGATCCACCTTGGCGTCGGTGAGTGCCTGATCCGCGGCCGCCAGGGCCAGCCGGGTCGACACGTCGGTCTGCGGCAGCAGCCGGCTGGGCAGGTGCGCCGCGGCGTCGAAGTCCAGGATCTGGCCGGCCAATTGGGCCGGGTACGACGAGACGTCGAACCGGGTGAGCCGGCTGATCCCGCTGCGACCGTCGAGCGTGGCCTGCCAGTACTGCTCGAGGCCAAGTCCGTTAGGGGCGACGACCCCCAGGCCGGTGACGTACACCGGGGCGGTCATCGGGTCACCTCCGGACGACGCAGCACCATCGCACTCTGGAAGCCGCCGAAGCCACTGCCCACGGTGAGCACCGTGTCGACCCGCTGCTCGCGGGCGACCAGCGGCACGTAGTCCAGGTCGCACTCGGGGTCGGCCTCGTGCAGATTTGCCGTGGGGGGAATCGCCCCGTGCTCGATCGCGAGTGCGGAAGCGGCGATCTCGATCGATCCGATGGCGCCGAGCGAGTGGCCGACCATCGACTTGATCGAGCTGACTGGGGTCTGATAAGCGTGGTCACCGAGGCTGCGTTTGTAGGCAGCAGTCTCGTGCCGATCATTCTGTTTCGTGCCCGAGCCGTGCGCGTTGATGTAGTCCACCGCCGTGCGATCGGTCCTGGCCTCGTCCAGCGCCGCCCGGATCGCCTCGGCCATCTCCCGACCGTCGGGCTTCAGCCCGGTCATGTGGTAAGCGTTGCAGCGCGTCGCGTACCCGGAGATCTCGGCGTAGATGTGCGCGTTCCGCGCGCGGGCGCGCTCGTAGTCCTCCAGCACGAACATCGCCGCGCCCTCGGCCAGGACGAACCCGTTGCGGGACCTGTCGAACGGCCGGGAGGCGTGTTCCGGGTCGTTGTTGTGCAGGGTGGTCGCCTTGATCGCGTCGAAGCAGGCCACCACGATCGGCGTGATCGGCGTGTCGGAGGCCCCGGTCAGCATGACGTCGGCGCTGCCCTCGCGGATCAGCTGGCAGGCGTGCCCGACCGAGTCCAGCCCGGACGTACAGCCGTTTGACACCATCGTCACCGGACCCTCGGCAGCCACTGTCCAGGCAACCTCGGCGGGCATCACGCTCGGCGCCAGATAGTCGAACATGTGCGGGGAGAGGAAGTCCGGATCGACCAGCCAGGTGCGTCCGCTGTCGGACAGCACCAGGTATTCGCGCTCCAGACTGGTCGCGGCGGCCACTGCGCTGCCGAGGCTGACCCCGATGCGGTGCGGGTCCAGCGTGGCCAGATCCAGCTGGCTGTCTTCGACCGCCTCGCGGGCGCACACCACGGCGAACTGCACGGCTCGATCCATGCGGCGGATCTCGCGCGGAGTCAGCCCCTCCAGTACCGGGTCGAAGTCGGCCTCGGCGGCGACTTGCGACCGGTACGGGGCCGGATCGAAAGAGGTAATCCGCCGGGTCGCTGTCCGGCCAGAGGTCAGTAGGTCCCAGAATTCCTTGGTGCCGCGCCCGCCGGGCGCACGCACTCCGATACCTGTGATCACCACACGGCTGCTCATCAGTAGTTACCGAGCCCGCCGCAGACGTTCAGCGCCTGTGCCGTGACGGCACCCGCGCCGGGACCGATCAAGTACTGGACCATCGCCGCCACTTCGTACGGTTCGACGTATCGGCCGATCGGCACCCGTGCAGTGATACGAGCGTGGGTTTCGGCCTCGTCCACACCCCAGATGGCGGCGTAGTGCTCGCGAACCCGCTCCGCCATCGGGGTTTCGACGAATCCCGGGCAGACGGCGTTGACCGTGATACCGGTCTTGGCCAGCTCGAGGCCGAGGGCCTTGCTGAATCCGACGACGCCGTGCTTGGACGCGGAGTACGGGGCGGCATGGATCACACCCTGCTTCCCACCGGTCGACGCGATGTTGATGATCCGGCCGCGGCCCTTGGCGAGCATGCCGCCTGCCGTGAGCACCTCCTTGGTCACCCGGAACACGCTGGTCAGATTGGTGTCGATGACGTCGCACCACAGTTCGTCGGCGAGCAGCGAGGTGTCCCCACCGCCGGGGCGACCCGCATTGTTCACCAGGATGTCGATCGGGCCGAACCGTTCGACGCCGGCCCGCACGAAGTCCTGGATCTGCTCCAGCGACCGCACATCACAGCTGCACCCGTCGACGTCCAGGCCGTGGTCCTGCAGATCCTTGACGGTCGCCGCCACGGCATCGTGCCTGCGTGAACACAGGTACACCGCGATCCCCTGCCTGGCCAGGGTGGTGGCGATTTCCAGGCCCATCCCGCTGGTGGCGCCGGTGACGAGGGCAACTTGTTGCGTCTGCTTGGTCATCGTTGTCCGTATCCCGTCGTGTCGTGAGTTGATACGACCACGGTGGCGGGCCGGCCTCAAAGCCCCCTCAAGCCCGACTGGAGACTCGACCGAGCCGTCCTTCCGTGCGAGATTCGAGTCAGGCTCGAGCGATACGCACCAGTCTCGGCTCACGCACCAGGCCGACTGCCCTCAGGAGGGGTTCTGATGACGATCACACACGCAGACAGCGGTCTCTACGCCGAGGTCCAGCAGTTCTATGCCAGGCAGATGCACTACCTCGATGCCCGGAAGCTGGAGGCGTACGCCGATACGTTCACCCCAGACGCCGAGTTCGCACACACCCCGAACCGGGAACCGGCCCGTACCCGAGCAGGCATAGTCCGTGATCTTTACGAGTTTCATCAGCGATTCGACGACGACCCGGTGCAGCGCAGGCACTGGTTCAACATGATCGATATCGAACCGCAGGAGGATGGCAGCATCCGGTCCACCTGCTATGCCCTCATCGTCACCACCCGTCCCGGCGGCAAGCCGGAGATCGCGCCGAGCTGTGTGGTGCATGACGTCCTGGTGCACACCGAAGGCGGGCTGCTGACCAAGTCCCGGCAAGTAGAACATGATCAACTTTTCTGAGCATGCGGTGCCGGGCAGTAGCGTGACCTTCTTGCCGTTTCGGGAGTAACCGCGGGCAAGCTCGCCGTGGCTGCCCGCCACGCCGCCCGCCCGCAGCCCCCGTTCGACCGGGTTTGGCGTTATCTGGGTGTCCTCATCGCCGGAGACCCCCAGCGACAACCCGCGGCCACTACTATTGATACCTTGGCCGCCGCCCGGGGATTTCTGACGATCAGCCTGGGGAAATTCTGGCGAATGCCATCAAAAGCGCCAACAGGAGGAAATTGTGATGGAGGAAGTCAACACCGGCAGCGACTCCAGTGCCGCATCCGGTGTAGATGCTACTGGGGGGCAGCTGCCGTCCTTCGAGCCGGTGCTGGTGGGGCCCACCAATCCCCGCTACCCGGAGCTGGTCGTCGGCTTCAACCGGCGGTGGGTGGCCAGTCCCGACTCGGTACACCTTGTCAGGACAACAAACCAGGTGCGCCAGACGGTTCAGGAAGCAATCCGGACCGGCAAACGAGTCTCCCTCAGCAGTGGTGGCCACTGTTATGCCGATTTCGTGTACAGCTCCGAGACGCAGCTCATCATCGACATGTCCCTCATGGACCACATCTACTACGACCCGAAGCGTAAGGCGTTTGCCGTCGAGAGCGGTGCCCAGCTTGGCCGTATCTATGAGACCCTCTTCCGGGGTTGGGGCGTGACTGTGCCGGCCGGGGTGTGTCCGACCGTGTGCGCGGGCGGTCACATCTGCGGAGGCGGCCATGGCCTGCTGACCCGCCAGTACGGCCTCGCCGCCGACTACATTGAAGCGGTGGAGATCGTGGTGAACCGCGATGGCAAGGCCTGTACGGTAATTGCGTCGCGGGACCCGTCCGACCCCAATCATGACTTGTGGTGGGCATGCACGGGCGGGGGCGGCGGCAACTTCGGGGTGATCACGCGGTACTGGCTCCGCAGCCGGGAGGCGACCGGCGCAGACCCTTCGTCGGCCTTGCCCTCGCCCCCCAGGGAGGTGCTGATCGCCACGAACTTCGTGCCCTGGGCGGCGCTCGACGAGACGAGGTTCACCAATCTGATCCGCAACCTCGGCACGTGGTACGAACACAACAGTGACCCCAGCTCGCCCTACACTGCCCTGACCGGTCTCATGTTCGTTGAACCGGTGACCAGACCTGGCATCGGAATACTCACCCAAGTCGATGCCACCGTGCCCCATGCCGACCAACTGCTCAACGACTTCCTCACCGCGGTCACCGCCGACACCGGCGTGACCGGGCCATTCCCCTACCGGCGGCTGCCCTGGTTCGCGTCCACCGAGACCATCGATTCCAGCAACCCGACCGTGATGACCAATTCCACGCTGCGCGACGCAGTTAAGTCCGTCTACCTGCGCCGGAGCTTCACCGACGAACAGATCGCGGCGACCTACCAGGTCATGACGCGTCCTGACTACGTGAATCCCACCGGAGGGGCAATTTTGCAGCTTGGTGCAAATGCCGGTGGTCGAGTGAACGCAGTGTCCTCGTCAGATACTGCTGTGTTCCAGCGCGATTCGGCATTCTATGCAATCTACCAGAATTACTGGGTTGACCCGGCCGAAGATGATCTGCACCTTGGCTGGCTGCGCGACCTTTACCACGGGACGTTCGCTGACACCGGTGGCTACCCGATTCCCGGTGACCGGTACCAAGGTTGTTATATCAACGCTCCTGACCTTGATATCATCGATCCAGCTTTCAATCAGTCTGGCGTACCGTGGTACACCTTGTACTACGGCGACAACTACGCGCGTCTACAGCAGGTGAAAGCGTGTTGGGATCCGACCAACTTCTTCCGGCACTCGCTGTCGATCACCGCGCCGTAGGCAGCGGCTCATTTCGATACCCGGCCGTGGGGCTATGAGGTCAACGTATGCGGTGCGGTGGCTGTGACGCACACACAGGCATCCCCCTGCTTCCGCGGTCGAACGCCGCTCGAGTGGTGAACATGTCCAGCCCGCTCGGCCCGTTAAATCTGCTCGGCCCGTTGAATCTGTTTAGTGGTCTGCATCGGAAATACGGGTGGCGTCGCAGCAGTTGCTCGGCGCGGAGGCGCCGCGGATGGACACCGGCGCCGCGGCGAGCCCGACCGGTCCTCATGATCGTCGTCTGCGGGACATGAGCTCCATATATGCAGCTCATGTCCCGCAAACGCTGATCATGGCTGGCGATCCTTGATCGCTGGAATTTTGGCACTTGAGCAGAGTTTTAGGCACGCCTATCGTTGTGCTCGACTTTCGCAGTTATGCGGCGGCTAGAAGTCTTGGGCCGGCGAAGCCGGCATGATCGGGCGTGTCTCATGGATCTTGGTTGGTGGGGTTGCGGAGCCAGATCTTGTGGGCCTGAGCAGCCACTTTGGGTGGCACGGCCGGTCGCTTCGGTGACCGGACTTCGGCGCAGTGGGTGGCGGCGGTCTGTCGATCACGACCGTGAGTCCCTGCGGGAGTTGGCCAAAATCGAGTCGATTATCCCCTGCGAATGCAGCCACCGACCTCGGCGGTCCGAGACGCAGCCTCTCTGGATACTGAGCGGAGATAGCGGCCTTGGCGGCACTTACACCACCGAACTTCTGGTGCAGGCCACTTGGTGCAGCGCCGCAGAAATTCTTCCGGGGTTCGGTCGGGCGAGGGCACGCGTGGAGGTGGTGCGGGGCTCCGGTGGGCGGAAGGTGCCCGAGCGTGTGATCGCTGTCATGAGGGAACTGTCTGCCGTGTCGAGTGCGGATCCGGGTTCCCCACCGGTGGTCATGGCATCATCGGGGTCAACGGTGACCTGCCAAGGTCAGCGTTTCGGTGGGTCAGCAGGGCGAAGCGCAAAGTCGTTCTGGCTGGTCATAGAGGGTTTTAGGGGGCTGGTCCCAGGCCCAGGATGGTCAGAAGCAGGGTTGGGCTGTTTTTGATCTTCCGGATGGTGGCGGCGATGCT
>Ga0136617_10001680_pt1 | contig 19656 bp, 17 predicted proteins | sample AntDrymUQ3222106_2_FD_129672 | JGI IMG/M metagenome (GOLD analysis project Ga0136617, IMG submission 129672) | Polar desert sand microbial communities from Dry Valleys, Antarctica - metaG UQ322 (21.06) | ecosystem: Environmental > Terrestrial > Soil > Desert | place: Antarctica: Dry Valley... | reverse complement strand
CGTAGTGCGCACGCCGTTCCTGTCTTGATCGTCTCTGACTGTGGTAGCCGGAAACCCTAGACGGGGCGGCGTGCGCCCCTATCTGATCATGAAAACTCACCCACAGGAACGTCAGTAGAGCCCTGGCGATGACGCATCAGCCACCCGGTTGGGTCGGCCGCGCAGCGAGGGGTGCTGGGCAGGTCCTTTTCCGCGCGGCCTCCCGCCGAACCGGACGTAACGGTTTCCTGCTTGGTGTCAGACGGTGGGTGCACCGCTGATTTGACCTGGGCGAGGGCTCGTAAGCTAATTCCGCGCATCGGGCAGCTCCTGGTCTGCCCGCCAAGGCCGATGTGGGCCCTCCCGAGGCCGTGTTGCGCTCATCCGCAGCTCAGCTCGATGACGACCCGGCGGTTGAGCGGATCGACCTCCGGATTGGGCGGGGCGGAACCAGTCGGGAACGGCCCCCACCCGGCCCCCTCCGCCGTCACCACGCGGGGATCTGCCCCGAGGTCGACTAGTATCTCACGGACGCGTTCGGCGCGGTTCTGCGACAGGCCGTTCGGGGAGTTGTCGCCGTAGTGTGCGATGGATCCTGTGACGTCGGCGCGGGCGTCCGGGTTCTGGACGAGCCAATCGGCAAATTCAGCCAGGACCTGTCGGGCCGCGGCACCGTTGACAAAATCTGTGCTGCCCGGTTGGAACCCAACTGGGCCGTCGTCGGACAGGATCGACTCGGTGTTGCAGCCGAGATCGAGGATACCCGGCTCGGGAATCGTAACGGTGCTTACCGACGGCAGGCCGTCCATCGGAGGTGTGGTGCTCGGCGTAGTGCTCGGCCGTACCGACTCGGCGCCTGCCGCCGTGGCGATCCGCTGCCACAACTCGATGAGGTGGGTTCTTTGGCTGTTGCTCAGTGCAGTCTGCGGCGCCGCAGTGTAGCCGACACCGGCCAGGATCACCTTCCGTCCATGCAAATCGGGCAACATTCCGACATGGTCAAGTGCCGCGACGATCCGGTCAGCGTCGGTGGTGAGCAGACCGGGCTCGCGGAAGTCGAGCGGCGCCACGGTCTGCAGGCCGGAGTCCATGAGTATGACGGTCCCGTCCGGGCCCGCGGACGCTGCAGCCACGCTGAGTGCCTCCAGTGGATTCGTCTCCGGCTGCTGCGCGGTGAGCTCAGAAATACGCTGTTGCACCGTGGTCTTGAACGCCGTTCGCGCGATCTCTCGGGCGGAATCGTTCCCGGCGGTGTTGTCGTAGGTGAGGACGCAGCCGATCGAGGGCCGTCCATCCACGCGCAGCAGCGTGACACCTTGTTCGCCGCCACCCTGCTCGGTTGCCTGGATCACGGCATCGAGCTCCTCGTCCAAGCCCACCGACCAGACCGGTCGGGCGCTGTTAGCGTGCGCACCGACTGCGATCGCGAGCCCGGGCGGCACTGGAGCGGTGGGGCACGCGATAGGTTCTTCGACGTTACAGGCCGACGCGGTACCAGCCACAACGGCGGCAACGACGAAGACGAAAAGGACGCGGACGGGACGACGTGAATGTGACATCAGGTCTCTCATAAGTCTCGGTTGGTCGGCTTCACGGAGCGGTTCTAGCGGCGGGGACTGGTTACGCCCGTTGTCGCCGACGGGTCTTGCAGATGCCCAGAAATGAGAATACCGGTGTAGGCCTTCATCTCTTCCACATACGCGACCCTCAGTGTCTGGGCGGCGGCATAGTTGTCGGCTTCCCGCTGCCGGTTGCGGATGTGCAGTTGCAGCACACTCACCGCCCGCTCGTACGGCGCCTGCGACCGGTGCAGCCGCTTCTGTGCGTACCGCTGGTTCCGCTGCGCCTTGCGGTAGCGATTCCGCAGCGGGTTGCGGGACAGGTAGGCGCCGATCCCGCTCACCATCCCGGAGCCGACGTAGAGCACCAGGAAGAGAACGGCACTCGCCACGGTCTGGCTCTGGTTGCCGAGCGCGGTGGCCGCCGTCGCACCGGCACCTCCCTCGGCGACGACCAAACGGACCGTGAATGCCGCCAGACCCAGCAGCAGCCAGGTTCCCGCGAGGACATAGATCAAGCCGTGCTCCGGCGTACCATAGCCCACACGTGCGTCGCGGAAGAGCCGCCCAGCGAAGTGCGCTAGCAGCAGGGAACATGTCGTGAAGCCCGCGACCGCCAGCCAGACCAACCAGTCCGGTAGGTGCGTCAGCACGAAACCGGAGAGGATCTGATAAAAGACCGCTACATCGGCGCAGGCGGTGACGGCGAGCACCACCCATTGGACGTACTCGGCGATCGGCTGGCCGACGATCTCACCGCGGTCGGCGTGACCCTTCGCAGGGTCTGCGCCGGGCGCCGATTCGGCAGGCACTATGGCTGGATCAGGGCGCTTAGACAGGGCCATTCCCGTTCTCTTCTTTCGGTCGGTTCACAACGGGTACGTAGTCGGTGGCGTAATCGGAGATGTCGTCGGCCGAATCGCTGCCGGTGCGTGGCTCTGGGACCGGCGTGCTGGCGGGACGCGTGCCCGCGCCGCTGTACTCCTGCGCGGGCCGACCATCGTCCTGCTCCCAGTCGTGTGCGGTGTCGACCCGACCGAGCGTCGAGGCGATGGGGCTACTGTCAGCCAGCGCGAGCGACGGAGTAAACGGACCGATCCCCCGCTTGCTGGTCAACTGCTCCCTGGCCACCTCCAGCGCCTCCTGAGCCTGCTGCAGCCGGGTGAGGTCGGCGTCGTAGCGGGCCTTGCGCCGGGCGACCTCCTGGCGCGCCAGACCAATGAGCGCCTCACCGACCGCCTGGCGCTCCTCCTGCTCAGAGTCCAGCCGGGCCACGATCTGGTCCGCCCGTGCGTCGAGCCAGTCGTCCAGCACGTCCCCGCTGTAGGCGTCCACCGCGTTCGGCAGGAGCCGCGCCACCAGCGCCTCGACCTCGCCGCGCAGCTCGGTCCGGATCGTCTCGGACATGTCCATGTCGTAGGGCGGTGACATAACGAGGTCCAGGCCGTCGCGCGAGGCCCGGGTAAACGGGTCGACGCGGCGCTTGCGGAATCGCTTCGCCCAGTCCGGCATCGAAATCGCCATCACGCACCTCCGCTGTGAGCCACCGACGGATGACCGAGCCAGGACGGCTGCTCGGTCCATCCGGAGCGGAGCAGCGATCCGATCCGCTCACTGTCAGGGTGCTTGCGCACGAGCCGAGTGAGGTACGCTGAGCAGCGACGACGCACGTAGGCCTCGATCATCGCCACCTGGATCTCCGCGACCTCCCGCCGGATCCGGATCTGCTCGTCTAGTCGCGCGAACTCCACCTCGGCCTCCTCGGTGGCGTTGCGGCCCTCCTGGATCTCTGCCTGCAACGCCTGCTGGCGTGTGGTGTGCTCGCGCTGACGCCTGCCAGCCCGGACGGACTCATCGGCATTCTCCTCGCCTGCAGCCACCGCAGGCCTCCCCTCCGGCAGCTGCTCCCCCAGCGACTTCAGCTGCTCCTGCACCGCGGTCACCCGACTTCTCGCGACGTCCCGCTGAGCCGCGGCCTGCGCGCGCGCAACCTGCAGGTCGGCAGTCTCAGCCTGGTAGCAGATCCACTCCCGCTCGGCCCGGCCGCGACCGAGCTGACCGAGGAAAATGGTCCGCGGCGTACCCCAGACGCGTTCAGCCGAACGGTTCGCCGGCATGGTCATCGCCACCGGCGGCGGCCCAGCAGGTCCCTCGCCAGCTGACATCGACGCGGCTGGCACGCTCGAGCGGGCGTCCCGACTCGCGCACCACCAGTCACTCACGCGCTCGTACCACCGGTACCGGATCGCGCCACCGCGCCCGGCCCATCGTTTCGTTCGTCTTGCGATAGAGTTGTTCGCCATCCTTGTCTCCCCTCACCATCAAGTGTTCTGCTCGAGCCGCTGACCGGTCAGCGATCCGACGATGTCCCCCAACACGACGTCGAGCGGCTTGGCGTCGGCCAGCACCGACGCCACACGACCGCCCATCCCCGAGTCGTTGAAGTGATAGACAGAGACGGAGTTCAACTCCCCGCGCAGCGGCTCGGGGCGACCCCAACCGGTGCCGGCCGGAATCACCGCGTAGACGCGTGCGTACGAGCCGAGCGCCAGGGCGGAAGCGGTCTCCCCCGGATCGGATATCTCACCATCGGTGATCACCACGAGCGCCCGCACCACACAGGCGTCGGACGCAGTGTTACGGGCGTTCACCAGGGCCTGCACCGCCGGAGCAAGCCGCGTTCCGACGGAGTCGATGCCAGCCGGCACAGCGGGAGCAGCGGTAAGCGTGTCTAGTGGGGACGGCGTGAGTGCGAGCTCGGCCGAGCCAGCGAAGAACGCTGCGGACATCTGGTCGTTCGGGTTCAGCTCGCGGCGGGCGAACGTAAACAGCTCCCGTTCGGCCTGTTCACGCTCCGGAGTGAAGCTGGTCATCGAGCCCGATACGTCAACCGCCTCCTCTATACAGATCGGCCCGGTGACCAGCCGTGGACCGACGAGCGTGGAGTTAGCCAAGTCGATCGGCTTCTGGACCTCTTTGAGGGCGACCAGCAGTACCAGCAACAGCAGCAGACCGATCAAGAAGCGACGCATCCCGCGCGGCATCCGCCACCGTCGGCGGGGGACGAACGGATGCCGGAAGGCCGGTTCGCGGCCGACGACGGACCGTCGCAGCGATGCGACCGGCTGACTTGGGTGGACTACCACGTGACTCTCCGTGGGTCGGTGTTCGACGGGACGTTCGTCCTTCCAGGCCAGTTCCGTTACCAGCAATCGCAGATGGCATAGCCCGGACGGCCCATCCGGGACTTCCTGTCATGATGACGTTAACCGCTTCGGGCCTTCCTGTCAACGAGACATCAAGGTAGAGTCCACGGCATGCTCGAGCGTGATCACCAGCTGCTGCGGCTCGCCGCGGATCTAGCGATCCTCACGGTGCGGGACAGTCGGCTGCAGGCGTTGGTCATCACTCGCCGCAACCCGCCGTACGCAGGTCAGAGCGCTCTACCCGGCGGATTCCTGCGGGCGGGAGAGGACGTCAGACAGGCTGCGGTTCGGGAGCTCAGAGAAGAGACTGGCCTCGACGGGGAGGCGGAGGCGCTGCACCTGGAGCAGCTGTCGGTCTACAGCGACCCGGACCGGGATCCCCGCGGAAGAGTGGTCAGCGTCACATTTCTCGCGCTCTCACCAGATTTGCCTGTTCCCCAGGCGGGCTCGGACGCTCAACACGCGTTCTGGGCGCCGGTCGACGAGATCCGCGGCACGCTCGCCTTCGACCACGACCAGATCCTCAACGATGCCGTCGAGCGCGCCCGCTCACGGCTGGAGTACACCACGCTGGCCACGGCGTTCTGCGAGCCCAAATTCACCATCGGCGACCTGCGGAGGGTCTACGAGGTCGTCTGGGGCGCAGTGCTTGATCCCCGCAACTTCAGCCGCAAGGTGATGAGAACCAACGGCTTCGTCCGGCCAACCGGACGCAAGCGGGCACCGGAGACCGGCCGCCCGGCGACGCTGTACGAACGCGGCCCCGCGCAGCTGCTCACCCCCCCGCTGATGCGAGGCGCGTGGCGCATGAAGTCTCTCGCCTCGTCGGCGTAACGGATGGCCCGCCTGCCGCCGACATGACAGCTCGAAGCCCGCGTTCACGACACCGTGTGACCCACACACTTGATGGAGACATGACATGAGCTGGTCCTTCGCAGATGCGCGACGGGCCGCGGCGGAGGTACACGCGGCGGAACTCGGCCAGCAGGCCGCCGGAACTGCCCGCCCGCGTGGCGTGGTCGGTCTGGTCCGGTCGCGCGCGCCGTTGCCGCTGCTGCTGTACGTCGCCGCCCGCGACGGGCTGGTCGTCGAGCAGGACAGTGGGGGGTTCGCCGTGCTACAGCCGCCGCTGGTCGACGGCCCGAACCGTTCTGGCGGATACGGCAGGTGGATGCTGCGCGCGCTCGACCGCCACTGGGACATGGTCGTCTTCGCCACACCCCCCGCGCTGAGCGTCGGTGTCGCAGCTGCGACGGTGCCGTTCCCGACCACGCGCCTGGGGGGCGTGGTCGCTGTCCTCCTTGGCGTGGTGTGGATAGCCGCGGTGATGACCGCGACGCTCGTCCACCAATTTGGCTGGATGTCCCGGATGGGCGCACCCTCGACCCGTAAGCACAGCCGGACCGCCGAGTCCCTGCCGGGCTACCACTGGTCGGTCCCACTCGTACACCAGCCAGACCCCGATCGAGTCGACGAACTGGTGCGGTTGATGACCGACCGCCTACGCCACCTCGTGCTCGCCAAAGCACAGGACAGCGTCCGCGGAAAGGCCAGCATCAGCGGGCGGGTGACCGAGATGCTGGTCGTGCTGACCGGCGGCATCACGACTCAGCACACCCACACCGCACTGGCCGACTCGTTGCACGCGAGCCGTGACCACCCGAACGACGGCGGCACGATCGTGCTCGATGGACCGTCGGAAATGAAGAAGGCGCCGGAGTGGCCGATCTCCGGCGGCCGTTTCCTCTTCCTGTACATCCTCGGCATCGCGGTCGCCATCGCCGCCTGTGCGCGGTTCGTTGCGGACTACGAGTCGGACGCGTGCGAGACGTCGTGCACGGGTCAGCCAGCGACGTACGACGTAGCACTGAAATGGCTCCTGCACCGCCTGTACTTCTCCGACGGCAGTATCTTACCGCTAACCACCCGAGCGACAATAATTGGCTTGCTAGTCAGTGTTATCGCACTTATGGGCGTCCTCGTCGCAACGGTCGCAATCAGGCAGGAGTTGCTGCGCAACCGGCAGAACATCGAACAGCACAAGGGGACTCTGACCGACATGACAAAACGAGCAAGTGCACTGATCCTCGTCGTGACCGAGAAGGAACGCGACGCTGTCCTGAATGCAGTGCAGGAACGCACGAAAAAGGCCGCGACTCCCATACAAGACGGATCCCGCACGGCGTTTCTGCTCGGGTCGGTCGGCAACACCCGTGTCTTGCTGGCCCAATCCGGCGAGCAAGGCACCGCAGCGGCAGCCGGTATGCTGGTAAGTGCCCTACGTCTCATCGAACACCTCGATCCAGACTATGTGATCCTGACTGGCATCTGTTACGGCCTGCGCCGCGAAGAAGGCCAGCAGATCGGCGACATCATCGTGGGCCGGCGCGTACAAGGAGTCGACCATCGGAAGGTGACTGAGACCGGAATCATCCACTGCGGTGTGAACGTCGGCTGTTCACCGATCCTGCTCGACCGCTTCCAGGCCGCACAGGTCACCTGGGCCGGCTCTCGGGTCCACATCGGCACCATCCTCACCTCGAACACGCTGGTGAACTCGACGGCGCTGGTCAAAGAACTACGCTCGCAGTTCCCGGACGCAATCGCCGGAGAGATGGAGGGCATCGGGGTCTCCGAGGCCACCACGGAAAAATTCAAGCCGGACTGGATCGTGGTAAAGGCGATCTCGGACTGGGGCTACGACAAGACCGACGATCGTCAGACCGAAGCTGCTCACAACGTGGCCAAGTTCGTAGTCGAAGTGCTCACCTCGGGCGCACTCAGCCGTCGACGAGCGGATCGCCAGCCCAGCCCGATGTGAGCTTCAGCAAGCCAGACCTCGCTATCCATCGCCAGCGAGACTGGAGGTTTGGAGGCGTAATGCAATAAATAAACCATGAAAAATAGTACAAAATGGCATCTCCGCTGGTCAGGGCGCTGGAGCCCCCTCCGATAACAAACAACTTATTTCGTTACGGCTACTTTCCTGCGTTTGTCTTCACACCAATCCAGCATTGCGGGCGACTTCAGTAAGCGGTAACTATGATTTCACGAGCTTACCGTCATTGCAGACGAATATTTCCGGACACAGAATAGCGGCTTTATCGAATTTGGTAGCCGCTGCGTCCAGCTATCATCGATCACATGGAAGATCTGCCAATTAGCGCCGGCTGGGCATCAGGCAACGTCAACGAGGACACTCGCGAGACGCGCGGTTGGCTCGTCGGCCACTTCATTCGCCCGTCCGAGCAGGTGCGCTCGCCCTCGCCCAACGACGTTAAGAACAGAGAGAGATTCGACGTAAATATATACATACTCGTACACAGTGAATTAATTGAAGAAACTCAGTGACTCGCGAAAAACAGCAGGCGCAGTATCTCACTTGCACAACCTGACGGATTCTCCATCGCAGCCTTGACGGCGCGATTCCGTAGCGATCTATGCGCGACTCGTAATTAAGTTTCATGCGCTGGCTGTCAGGTCTCCTCGGTGGCCGCAAGATCAGGCTCGAACCGCCACACGACGACCTCGCTGAATCGGAGGACCCGATCGCCCAGCCGGTAGCCTGGCTTGCGCACCTCGGCGACGAGACCGTCCTGGGTGGCGTCCGACGTGAGCCGAGTGCCGACCGCCTTCGACTCACTGCGCGCGAACTTGTCGTCGATCATCGGGACAAAGTCTTCTACCCCCTGACGCTCGAGAATGAGCTTGACGTCGGCGGCCACCTCGTGCAGGGCGGCGCCCACCCGATCCACCGTCTCCTGGCTGACGTCGCTGCGACCGCGCCACTGCCTGCTGTTGCGCAGGCAGGTGTCGGACAGCTGGATGAGGTCGCGCAGGACAGGGTCCCGTTGACGACGGTGCTCCGTCTCCCGGAGCTTCTCCTTCTCGTCGTGGAGCTTGTCCAGAAGAGCCTGCTGATGTTCCTGGGTCCGCAGACTCGCAGACAGCGCGTCGCGCAGCGACTGCACGGCATCCGTCAGTACCTCGAGCGACAACGACTCCGTAGGCGGGGAATCGACGGGATCCGGGTCCGGCTGGTGACCGTCGCCGCCATTGCCTTTGATGCTGCTGCCTGTCTTGACGTCGTGGGGATTCTCCGAGCTCCCTACCCCGGCAAGCTCGGAGTCGGGCGCGGTCGGGGTACTCCAGTTTTTGGGGGTGTCGGCTCCGACGATGCGGTCGTCGATGTGCTCGTTGGTGAGGTGCTCGTTCATCGGTGAGTCCTTTCCTGGTGGAGGTGGAGGCAATTTAATCATTGAGAGCGAGGCAGTCGCATGGCGCGGGGCGTGCGCTGGCACGGTTCGTCTTCGGGGTCGGGCAGCTCGATCTCATGACCGGCGAGGAGCCGGATCTGGCCACCGTCAACCACGGTTTCTGGTGTTGTCGCCGGGGTACGCGGAGGACCTGCTGAGCCGCTTGGCAATGCAGTGATCGGCGTCGATGCCGGTGGCATCGCACCAGGCGAGTACTGGTTCCGGTGTACTGCTGGCCAGCGACGGCAGGACCGTCACCCAGTAGTTTTTGAGCGTATAGGTCAGGAAGTCGTTACTGTTTAGCAACGCTGCGGTTTCACCATAGGCAGTGCGTCGTCGAAGGTGGTCCTGGAGGATCGACGCTTCGTCCCAGGTGGTGCCCTGCTTGTCGACACCCGACTGGTTGGACGCCAGCTGGGGAACCCAGTAGCCGTCGGGCACGCTCGCGAGCTCGTCCGCGTCGTCCGCGTAGTAGGAGGCGAGCTGCTCCCCCGGCGTCGGGCTGTAAGAAGCGGCTCCTGAGGGGTTGACGGATGCGGCCGGGTACTCGGGCGCTGCACCGCCGGACCCTTGCGAGATCGAGCGCACCTCCGGCGGCTTGGTGACCAGGTAGCCGATGGCCAAAACGAGCGCCAGGAGGGTGGCCAGGCCGGTGACAAGCAGGATCACGCCCGTCGTGCGGCGCGCCTTGACGACTCCATACGGGATACTCATGATCCACTCCGCCTCTCCAGCAGCCACCGCAACGGCAGCGCGGGATCGTCGTTGCGCACCGCCATCTGCGTGCGGCCGCTGCGTTGCTCCGCGTTGTCGAACGCGTCCCGGGCGCTGACCGCGAAGTACCCGCTCAGGCTGAACGTGTTCTCTAGGACCGCCAGCAGCCCACCCTGCCCAGCCGTGGAACCGAGCCACATGCGGATGGCGTCGGACCGGTCCACCCGCATGCGCGGGTCGAGCGCGGCGGGGCCGAGCTGGTCATATGGGTGGGGCACCGCGTTAGAGCGCAGCAGCGCGTCGCACTTGGTCAACACTATGGCGGCCTTGACGTCGAGCTTGCGGCCGGCCCGCGCGCCGATGGTCTGGCGCAGCCCCTCGGCGAAGCGGCTGACCACGTCGTCGACGTCGGCGAGGGAATGGCGAACGCCGTTGAGAATGGCCGGTTCGACGACCCGGCGGACGTCGGAGAAGGAGAACGGGTCGACGATCACGACGACGCCGCCTGCATGCTCGATGTAACGCAGGGTCTCGACCCCGGAGTCCTGCTCGAGCCGCTCGCCCGCGACGTCGTAGAGGTACATGAGCCGTTTGGTGCGGCCGGCGCCGAGGTAGATATTGAACGCGGGCGCTGCGTCCACGGGCACGGTGGCCCCGATGGCGTTGAAGGACGAGTTACGGATGGCGTCGCGAGCCCTCTGGTACTCCTGCAGGGAAGCGGGGTCGGCGAACTCGAACCCGCCCGCATCCCCGTTGCGGGCCTGCTGTTCCAGGCCTGCCACCGCGGCCACCATGAACACCGTCTTCCCGGCCTGCCGGCCGGCGACGACCGGGAGGTGCAGGGTCGGTGCGGTCATCGACTTCAGCGGCAGTGCCGCGTTGCAGTGCTGACAGAAGCCCTCGAGCTTGTACTTGCCGCTGGCCAGCAGCGTCGGTAACCCGTTGCCGCACTGGCAGATGCGGTTGAACACCCCGTGCACACCCGGGACCAGCCTCCGGTGCAGGGCACGCTGACCGGATGGCGGACAGTGCGAGCAGAGGTAGGTCGGAGCGGTCGCCTTACGGTGGCAGGCCGGGCACTCGATCGTGATGCCGCGGACGCGCAGCACCGCCAGCTCCAGCAGACGCAGCAGGCCCGCGAGGACCATGGCGAGCACCACCGTCAGCACGATCACCAGTCCGAAGGCCGCAGAGATCAACAGTCCGACGCCAAAGGCACCGGCGACACCCGCGACGAGTCCGACGAGCGCGCCTACGAGGGGGGCGAAGGAGATGACCTTGGCCGCCACCGGGTTGATCGGCACGTAGTCCCCGATGGTGTTCCAGCGGTCCGTCAGGTGCTGGGCCAGCGACCCCACGGGTGCGGTACCGGTCACGGGATCGCCGGCGCGGCCCCCGATGGACTTCTCCCATCCCAGCTTCGCCGAAGTTCGCACTGCCAGCGCATAGTCGTGGAAGACCGGGCCGAGGTAGTAGCTGCGGTAGGCGGGCTCAGGGGGCCGCCGGTCGTTCGCCGACGGTGTCCGCGGCTCGATCCCCAGGTGCCCGATGGGCGCGGCGGTACCGCGGAACACCCATGTCGTCGCCTTCACGTACTCGAAGAACACGATCCCGACCGCCACGACGCCCGTGACGACGAAGGTGACGGGCGCCACGAAAATGGTCGAGAGATACGTCGCGACGAGCACGACAACCGCGGCGATGAGCCACATCAGTCGACCACCTTTGCCGTGCGGCGGCGGGCGATGAGCCGGCTCATCAACGAGGTACGCAGGTGTGCCTTTTGCCACTCGTCCCACCACACCGGCCAGCTCTTCGGCCCCTTCCGGCCCAGGTGGCGCAACAGCGGCTTCAGCTGCCGGTCAGCGCTACCGATGGCCCTGGCGATGCCCTCGAGATCACGCTTGGACCGCCCGGTCAGCACCATCGCGGCCGTGTCGTCAAGCATCTTCTGAATGACCGGATGGTGCTGGCCCAGGGACGCGAGCGCGGGAAGGGCGGCCGCAGCCGCGGCCGGCTTGCCGTTGCGCAGCACCTCGATCAGCCGGACGCGGTAGGCGCCGACGAACTCCCGCGGGTCCTGGGTGTCGGTCAGCGCGTGGTCGAGCAGCGCGTGGTGCTCGAGGGCGTCCGGCGCGTCGAAGAGCCACACGGCGACCGTGATGAGGGTCTCTTTCCTGATCTCCGGAATCACTCCTCCGACACTGTCGACCGCGCGGACCACGTCGGTTTCCGCGCCGGAGCGCCGCGGACGGCGCTTGAGGTACGCGAACCACCGGACGGCCAGCACGGTCTGTAGCTCGTCGCCGAGGGACTCACGGATCGGGCTGTCGGCCAGCACTTCGGCCAGGTCGCCGTCGTCCCGGTTGAGACCGGACTCCTGGGCGTCGGCGACGAGCCGGCCCGCCAGCCAGGCCGGGACGCGCGTCCTCGCAAGCACGTCGGGCCGCACCGCGTGGCACAGCCTGACCGCATCGGCCGCCGAGGGAAGCTCGGGCCACAGCAGGTCCACAAACATCTGGAGGTCACTGGGTGACGAGCCCAGTGCCGGACTCTTGAACACGCTGGTGAGCACGCTGAACGGGCCCCGCTTACCGGTGCCAGCCCGCGCCTGCACCACGTCGAGCACCAGCGCGCACTGCGACGAGCGGGGGGTGTGCGGGGCGAGCAGCTCCGCGGTCGCGACGGGGAGCGTCTCGGCCACCCGCCGGAACCCGTGCGGCTGGGCCAGCATGTGCTCCAGCTCGGCACACACGAGGCCGGGCAGTGCTCTGTCCGAGCCGGCCATCCGGTCGAGCTCGGCCTGTGCGTCCTCGGCTGTCGCCGGGTCCACCAGGCACGGCACGACGACGCGGGCGACGAGATGACGCATGGTGGGCTCGGGCAGGCCGACCCTGACCCTGGCGAGGGTGTTCAGCACGCTCGACGCGACGGCGAGCGACGGACTCCTGTCCAGCGTGTCGGTCGCCCAGTCCAGCGCGGTGCGTTCGTGCGGTCCGGTGAGCCGGTCAGGCATCCAGACCGAGCCGGGATCGAGGCGGTTCTCGGCGATGCCCGTCAGCACGGCGGTCAGGTACGCGTGCAGCAGCACGGGCGGGGGCGACATGTCCTGCTTGCCGGCCGCAGCCAGCACGTCCGACCAGCGGGACGTGTCGGTGACCGGAGGCCCGTGCTGCACGTGGTGCGCCACGCGGGCCCAGATGGGCGCCCGCAGCCCGGTCGGCCAGCGGCGCAGGCCGAACTCCAGCGCCGACAGAACGTCAAGATCAGGAACGGTGGCCGGGGAGTCGGGCACGATCAGCTCGATCAGGTGCGAGAGCTCGTCCAGCTCGGCCACCTCGACAGCTGGGCGGATCGAGGATGCGAGAGCGATCGCCTCGTCCACCTCGTCGTCCGACCGCAACCAGCACGCCTCCAGCACCCGCGCGTAACGACTGACCTCGTCGCGGGAGTCCCCGCCGCAGGAGTCCCCGCCGCCCAGCCGCAGGACCGTCTGGTCACCGAGCGGGCTGGCCGGGATCGACACGTCCGGGCTGGTGCCCACGATGAGGACGTCCACATCGCCGGGGGCGGAGGTGAACGTGACGAAGGAGACGGCCGTCGCGAGGGTCCGCGACAACGAGCGGGTGACGACGGCGACCGCCTGCGCTACCGCCTCGTCGGTCGGTGCGACCAGGACGATCCGGCCGCTGCGACTCCGCAGCCCGGCCTGGACCGCGGTGAGGAGCCGGCCGAACTCGGGCAGGTGACCGCCACGGAGATAGGCACCGGGAGACCACTCTTCGAGCCGACCGCGAGGCACGTCGGACAGCACGGGCAGCTCGGTCCCGTCAGCCGGGGTCCATCGCCAGGCCCGACCTTTCCACGCGTGCACCGGGAGCACCCCGGCGAGATCGAGGTCGGGCGCGTCGAGCACCAGGATGTGGGCGAAGTAGTTGCCTTGCCGGCCAGTGAAGTCGGCGCCGAGGTAGCGGCTGTGGAAGAGCACCGCGTAGTCGTCGAACGATCGGTAGCCGACCGCGACCGGCAGCTCTTCGAGCTGCGCGGGAGTGGGTATCGAGGGCGCCGTCGGAGACGGCCGGTACAGGCTCAGCTGCAGGCTGGTGTCCACATGGGCCCGATCGATCCCGGGGCTGGCCGCGTTGACCTGGAAACCCTGGATCCCCTCGGCCCCCTGCTGGCAGGAGGTGTAGTAGAGCTGGCGGATCGTCATCGCTTCGCCTTTCGCACCGGGATGAGCCGGAATCGTCCGAGCAGCCAGAGGAGGGGGTCCTCGACGCGCAGGGGATGGATCCCCGACGCCGAGATCCGACCCTGTTCGGGCGGGGTGACACCGAGCGCGGAGACGCCGAAGAACCGGTTTTTTGAGAAGTTGGCGTCAACCGTGTTGAGCAGTGCCTCGCCATCAGCCCAGCCGCTCAGAGTGGCGCGCAGCTCGTCGTGAACGAACCATCCGTCGGCGTCGTCGTACGCACCGTCGTGCGCGCCCGGCCGCCGCACCACCGAGTTCGCCGGAAGGGCCGAGCCGAGCGCGTCGGTCTTCCCAATCGCCACCGCGAGCGGTGTGCTGATCTTCTTGTCGGCGGCCATCCCCCGCCGGGTGCGCAGCAGCTCGGCAAGCCGCTGCACAATCTCGACCTGGTCATGCGAGCTCGACGGCTTGGGAACCGAGTCGGCCACGCTGCGCGCCACGCTGCTGATCTGCAACGGGTCGATCATGAGCACGATCCCGGCGGCCGCATCGAGGTAGTCGACGAGGTTCTCGAGGTTGTCCGCTTTGAGGACGTCCTCACCGGACGTGTCGTAGAAGATCATCATTGCTGCGGTGAGCTGCTCTCGCAGCATTCGCCGTCGGGGAAACTTCAGCATGAGCAGCAGCGGGTCGAGCTGGTACTGGGTGCGGACCGGGCTCGTGGCCTGCAGGGTCTCGCCCTTTCCGTACATCGGGCCAGCGAACACGTCGCGGTAACGGATACGGGACCTGTCCCCGACGAGCTCGGCGCACATGTTGTTGAACATGGGCCCGATGCGGTTCCGCAGCTCGTTCACAAGCACGCCGACGTAGGTGCTCTTGCCTGACTGCCGAGAGCCGATCATCGCGATGATGTGGCTCTTCGTGGTGATGTAGTCGTGTTCGAGCATCTTTTGGCAGCTCGGGCAGAAGCGCGTCTTCGACGGCTGCCGGCCGTGCGGGCACGCCTTCGCCGACGAGGGGAAGAACGTCCGGGTGTCGCCGCGCCCACACTGCTCGGGGCAAAACTGCAGCAACTGCTTCTCCCTGGTGCCTTTCCAACAGTACGGGCAGGTTAATTCGGCCACGTCGTCCTCGTCCTGTATCGATCACTAGTAGATGCGCAGCTGCATCGGATGGGTGGGCACCAGCACGGCCCCGCAGTCGTCCTCGGGGAAGGCCCGCAGGAACAGCGGCCGACTGGCCACGGACGTCAGCGGGAACTCGCCCGAGAGCGACGTGGTGCCCGTCGCCGGGTCCGGGAAGCTGGCCAGCTCGACGCCGTCCTCCGGCGTCAGGGGTGGGATCCGGGAACGCGCGATCACACGCACCCGACCGACCGCGCCGGTCGCGTCCTCCGTGACGACCAGCCGGCGTCGGTTGCGGTTGCGGAAGCCGCCGACCCGCTGGATCTCGTAGCCGAACTCACGCGGAGCACTGGTCGAGACCGTCACCATCGGCCCGTAGACGGCAACGCCTTCGGTGAACGCCGTGACACAGACCCCGATCCACTGGTCGGCGCCGGTCGTGGCCACGGTCGCGCCGGAACGTTGATAGAGGGCGTGGGTGCACCGCTTGCGCACGGCATCGGCGTCGTCGGGACCGGTGGGCGGCCTGCCGGACCGGGTCAGCAGGAGCACCTCGGAGACCCGCGACGGCCAGCGCCACGTGAGCCGGATCTGATTGCCCATCCGTTCCGCCCGCAAGTCGGAGACCGCGGGCAGCCTGCTGTCGTACTCGACCGCGACGCCGACCACCGCCATCCCGTCGACGACGGTGAGCGGGAGCAACCAGTGCCGGCGGCCGTCTGCTGGCAGCTCCATCTGCAGCTGTCCCTCGCGCGCCGCCCCGATGGCACGCACCCGGCTGCCGAGGCGACCGGCGGCGGCCGTGGTCACGACGTGACCCGGCGCCATGTCGGGTGCGGCGTCCAGGACACGCACGTGGATCTCGCCATGGGGCGGTGCTGTCCACGACAGCAGGATCGACTCGTCCTCCACCACGGACGAGAGGTCGCGCACCGGCTGCGGCGGCTCTTCCGGACGGATCCGGCCGCTGACCGGCAGCCCGTACCCGACTCCCCCGCCGGCCAGCCGGTACTCGCTCTCGACGACGTACTCGTAGGTGACGCCCATGCGGACATCGACGTCCCGGACGCTGTTGCCGTCGATTCTGCGCTCGGACCCCGAGTGCTTCCCGTCGGCGAGGCGGTTGACGCGAGCACCCGTTGCGCCGGTCGGCAGATCCCACTGGACCTGCACGACGTTCTCTCCGGGCAGGAGCTCCAGGTTCTGGATCGACCGCAGCACCGCAACCGGCACCGTCGTCCGCGGGGCCTGCGACGGCTCGTCGTTGCGCAGCGTCCATACGGCGTAGGTGACCTTGACCCCGGCGGGCGCCGCCGAGTCGGTGACCGACAGACCGGTCAGGCCTGAGCCGAGCGCCACACCGTCCCCGGGCCCGTCTCCGGCGACGTGCCGCACGACGCGGTAGGTGATGTCACCGACCCGGGCCGTGCTCGGCGCCCACTCGACGGTAACGGTGTCGCCGCTGACCGATGCCGACGCGCGCGCGGGCTCGGCGGGGCGACACCTGCGCAGCGCGGACTCCGCCTCGGGGTCACGGCACCGCTGGATGACCCGTACGTAGTCTGCGGCGGCGGCCTCGACGTCGGTGCGTTCCAGCGAGCGAGCCCGCTCCAGAATCGCGTCGATCTCGGCGAGCTCGGTCGTGAGCGCGTCGAGCTCCTTCACGAACTCCTTGTCCAGCGACTGTCGGTTAGCGACCAGGACGTCGTGGGCCGCCCGGAGATCGCGGTTGGACCGGACCTTCCGGTAGGTCGACTGCCACGTCGACGCGGCCGCCTGTGGGTATCGGTGCGCGCAGAGCAGCGCGTAGGCGACCTCGTCCGCGCGGGGCAGCCCCAACTCGTCCAGATACCGGTCCGTACCGGTCACCTGCAGTGCGGTGGCGAGCCGTTCACTGCCCATCGACGCCTCGGCCGACAGCTCTCGCAGCAGCTCCGACCTGAGCAGCTCCAGGAACTGGCCCGCCGCAAGCCACTTCTGCACGTTGCTGATGACCGACATCTCCGCGGTGAGCACATCACCGCTCGCCGTACTCTGGAGCTTTTTCCGATAATCGAGAAGCTGCTTCTCCGTGACCTTGGTGACGACCCCGAAATGCTCCTGTAGGTAGGCACGCAACGTGGACTTTCCAAGAAACGTCAGCTCGTGCTGGACGCTGCGCCAGGTGGTCGGTGGGCGTTCGTACGCGGGCAGCTCGACCGGTTCCCGGATCGTGCAGCCGATGGCCGCCAGCGCCTCGACCACCTCGTCGCTGGAGAAGAACTTCGCCCGGGCCGCCGCGAGCGAGGCGACGGCAGCGGAGGGGACCGAGTGCTGGTCTCCCAGCTCCTTGCGCAGCGCGGTCTGTAGCTCGGTCTGCTGGGCGAGGACCTGCGTCCGGTGCTGAGTCCGAAGCCCGGGGTCGGACAGTGTCTGCTCCGCCAGGCCGAGAATCCCCTGCAACACCTTGGCGGGACCGGCCTGCGTACCGGTCTTCGCATTCCGGTTGACAAAGGTGCGCACGCCCTGGAGCGCGGCGGCGATGACAGCCGCATCGCTCACGTCGAGCGAGAGTTGGAAGCAGCGGAACAGGTTGCGCTTCGGGTCCCACCCCTTGTCCTGCGCGCGGAACACCTCCTCGCGGAACCGCTTCTCGTCCAACGACCACACCGTCACGTCCCGGTCCTTCCTCTTATCAGCAGGCAGCTCAGCGCGCGGCGATGTTCGGCAGCGGCTTGGCGAGCTCCTCCTTCGGCACACTGCCGGGCAGCGTGTACACGAGATCGAGCCGCTGGCCGGTGGGCCCGAGCGCGACGATCTCGAGGATTCCCTCGTCGCCGAGCCGGAACGTGACGTCGATGGGCTGGCGGGCGGGCTTGTTCGGCGACAGTCCGGTCAGGGTACCCTTAACGAGTTCGGTGTTGACCGAGACGTCGTCGTTCAGGACGTTGGTCGCCGACTCGAACACGACGACGTTCACCTCGGTCTGGTTCGGGTAGATTGTGTAGTAGGTGTCCCGTGGCCCGGCCGGGAGCTCGTCGTTGGGCTTGATCAGCCAGGACACGTAGCCGACGGTGTCGTTCTCGTCGTGCACTGCCTTGACGCCGTATCCGCGCGAGGTGATGTTGACCAGCTTGGGCACCGCCGGGCCGGGCAGGTAGCCGCCCCCACCCTGCTGGGAGCCACCGGAGCCGGAGTTGGGGTCGTACTCCTCGCTGAGCGCGACGGCGCTCGCCGCGAACAGGGCCGCACCCTTCGCGACGATCTGGTCGGGGTCAGTGACCCGGGGGGTCGGGGCGGTGCCGTACCGCTTCTGCAACATCTCTTCGAGTCGGCGGCCCAGTACGGGCATCCGTGACATGCCACCGACCATGATGACGTCGTCGAGGTGCTTGACACCCTTCTTCTCCGCCGCCTCCACCACGAGCTCGGTCTGGTGCAGCGTCCGCTCCACCAGGTCGGCAGTGAGGTCCTCGAACTCGTCGCGGGTGATCTCGTAGGAGCCGCGGAAGGTGTTCGCGGTGAAGTTGATGGTGGACTTGTTCGCCCGGGTCAACGACTGCTTGGCGTCCTCGACCCGGACGTCGAGGTCGCCGATCGCCTCGGTGTCCTCCTCGGGGTCCGGGGCGTCGGCGTGCTCGTCCCGGAACTTGTCGAGCACCCAGCTCTTGAGCCGGATGTCCCAGTCCGCGCCACCCAGCTCCCGGTCCCCGCCGGTCGCGACGGCCCGCACCTCCGCGCTGGAGGCCGCGACGACAGTGACGTCGAACGTGCCCCCGCCCAGGTCGTAGACCAGGACGTTGCGCTGCTCGTCACCCTTGGTCAGGCCGTAGGCGACGGCAGCCGCGGTGGGCTCGTTGATGATGCTGACGACGTTGAGCCCGGCGAGCTCGCCCGCCGTCTTCGTAGCGGCGCGCTCGGCGCCACCGAAGTAGGCGGGCACCGTGATCACGACATCGGCCATCGGGCCGTCCTCGGGCACGTCGAGACCGAGGGCGGCGAGCGCGTCCCTGACGAGCTGCTCAAGGATGATCGCGGAGATCTGCTGCGGGTAGTAGGGACGGCCGTCGATCTCGATCGAGAACTGGTCAACGCCCATGTGCCGCTTGATGTGCTGGACGACCCGCCTCGGATCGCGGGCCAGCTCGTTCTTCGCGTGCTTGCCGACGACGGCCTCGCCGCCGCCGCTCTGGAAGTACACGATCGACGGCGTCGTCTTGTCGCCGTCGCCGTTCTCGAGCGCGACCGGCTTGAAGTCGTCGAGCTGGGCGACGCACGAGTAGGTGGTTCCCAGGTCGATTCCCAGGGCGGGCAGATCAGTCACGGTGACCTCCGGTTGTTCGACATTACCTAGTCTTCCTTTGTGGCCGACTCATCATCGGTTTCGTCTTCGCCACTGTTACCCTTGGACGCCGTAAACATTCAGTACGTCGTGTGACCTGCGGTTGAGCGCTCGGTGAGGTGGGCTGGCGCTCGGTGGCGGTGGTCGGTGGTGTGGTGGTCGGGGTGGCGGTTGATGTTGTGGGGGTGTCGGTCGTAACAGTGATCGTCTGGTGTGGTGGGATCTTCGGGTGTCCGAGCCGGAGGAGATGTCGCGCGAGGAGCTGATCGCGGTCGTGCGTCGTCAGGCCGGGCAGATCAGCG
>Ga0136617_10001679_pt1 | contig 19660 bp, 13 predicted proteins | sample AntDrymUQ3222106_2_FD_129672 | JGI IMG/M metagenome (GOLD analysis project Ga0136617, IMG submission 129672) | Polar desert sand microbial communities from Dry Valleys, Antarctica - metaG UQ322 (21.06) | ecosystem: Environmental > Terrestrial > Soil > Desert | place: Antarctica: Dry Valley... | reverse complement strand
TGGATATATCGGCGGGGCGACGGCAGAGGCCTGGTTCGGTGCAGTTGCGTCGCGCGCTACGAGGACGCCATCGATTTGTCTCCGATAGTCGGCGAACAGCATGGGCCGCTGCCTTTTCTCCACGAGACCGCGGTAGTTTTCGATTCCGGCGCTGATAGATTGCGCGAGCTTCGCGCGCCACTCGCCGCGCGCGATCAGGCGACTTTCCTCTCGCTCGGTCACGAAGCCGCCTTCGACCAGGATGGCAGGAATGTTCGTGAGTCGAAGAACGGCGAAACGGGCGCGTTTTACGCCACGATCAAACTCCGGCAGATGGCCGAGCATGGCGTGATACACGGAGGTCGAAAGGACAAGGCTCGGTGCATCGACCGGGCTGCCGGCCTGCATGTTAATGAAATGCTCGAGCATCGAATTGTCCTGCGTGGAAGGGGCGCCGCGCGGAGTGAGCGAATAGATTTCAAATCCGGAAGCGTGCGGATTAGCGTCGGTCGCGTTGAAGTGAATGCTGACGAAGATGCTGTCGCGCGTGGCGTTGGCGATGCGGGCGCGATTGTGCAGCGGGACGAGCTCATCCTTGTCGCGTGTCATGACGACATTAAAGCCTTTGGCTTGAAGCAAGGGCCGCAGCTTGAGCGCGACGTCGAGCGCGAAATCCTTTTCATTTCCGTAACTGCTGATCGCACCTTTCTCCGTTCCGCCATGTCCGGGATCGAGGACGACCGTCTTGATGCGGCCGAGGTTCTTGATCATGTGCGGCCGAAATTGCGGCTCGATCGTCTTGGCGAGATCGATGCGGGAGACCAGATAGGTGCCGTCAGCCTGGGCGATCACCGGAAAGCAGAACCAGTTGCGGACGCCGTTCACGATTGCTTCGCGGCTGTCGAGCGTGACTTCGAGCTGGTTTTTGCCGTTATCGAGCCGGATCGTTTTGTTAACGGGAGTGAGATCGCCGGCGAACCCGTAGAACTTTGCGATGTTCTCGACGGTCAGGTAATCCCATTTTCCAATCTTAATTACCTGCCATTCGGTGGCGGCCTGCAGGCTGGGAACGAGAATGACGAGAATGAGGGCGACGCGGAAAAGCACGAAAGCAGAGCCAAAGCTGCGCAAAAATGAGGTCCGGCGGGGGCGCATTACTCGATAAGATGCAGGAAAAGTGCCGCCGGGCAATCCAAAGGGGAAGCAGCTCCTTTCGTTTCGGCTCCGGGGTTCGTGGACATAGCGGTTGGACAAGGGCGGGGTTTCGCGTCTCTTGCCCGATGATCAGGCCCCTTTCTCTTCTCCTCGTAAGTCTGCTCGCTGCGGGAAGTGCTTTTGCACAAACCGAAGCCCAGAAAACGCAACCAAGCGGCAAAACCACCCCGGCGCCTAACGCGGGTGACGCTTCGAAGCCGCCAGCCGACAAGGCGCCACCAGTGGCGACTCCTGCTCCCAACGAAGCCTCCACGAGCAGCGCCGCAAAACCGAAGATCGACAAAGATCCTCCGGCCTTCGACGTCAGCAACATGGACACTTCGGTGAAGCCCGAGGAAGACTTTTACACCTACGCGATCGGCGGCTGGCTGAAGAAGAATCCGATTCCTCCAGAGTTCTCGCGCTGGGGGAGCTTCAACGAGCTCGCGGAAAAGAATAACGACGCCTTGCGCACCGTGGCGGAGAAGGCGTCGAAGACCAAGACCGATCCTAAGCTCGCGCCGGAAGTGCAAAAAGTCGGCGATTACTACGCCAGCGGGATGAATGAGGCTGCGATCGAAGCCGCAAAAGCGAAACCGTTGGACGACGAATTCAAACGAATCGCGGCGATCAAGGATCGAGCGGATGTGCTGAAAGTTATCGCACACCTGCACAGCCTCGGGGTGGGCGCGTTCTTTCTCTTCAGCTCCGGCGCGGACGACAAGAACGCTTCGATGGCTATCTCGCAAGCGTATCAAGGCGGCTTGGGTCTGCCCGATCGCGATTACTACCTGAAAGAGGAAGAGGCTTCGAAAAAGCTTCGTGATCAGTATGTCGAGCACGTCGGCAAGATGCTCACCCTGGCGGGGCAGCCGGCGAGCGCTGCGACGGCGGATGCGAAGAAGATTCTCGCTCTCGAAACGTCCCTGGCCAAGCCGGCGCGATCGCGCGTCGATTTGCGGAATCCGGAGAAGAATTACAACAAGATGACGGCGGCTGAACTGCAGGCCCTCATGCCGGACTGGAACTGGGCGGAATATTTCAAGGAGATCAAGGTGACGGAACCGGGTGACGTGAATGTCGGGCAACCGGATTTCTTCAAGGCGATCAACGAGGTCTTCACCTCCACCTCACTCGACGACTGGAAGGCCTATCTCCGCTGGAACCTGATCCGGTCGGCCGCGTCCGAGCTTTCGAGTGATTTCGTGAACGAAGAGTTCCGATTTTATGGCACGGCCCTGACCGGCGCGACAAAACTGAAGGAGCGATGGAAGCGCGTGGTTGAGTCGACGGACAATTCCGTCGGTGAAGCGCTCGGCAAGCTCTACGTGGCGGAGAATTTCCCGCCGGAATCCAAAGCGCGCATGATCGAGCTGGTAAAGAACGTGCAGGAAGCAATGGCAGACAGCATCAAGACGCGCGACTGGATGGATGAGCCGACTAAGCAGGAAGCGCTGAAGAAGCTCGCGGCGTTCACGGTCAAGATCGGGTATCCGGACAAGTGGCGGGACTATTCCACCCTGAAAATTGACCGCGGATCATATGTCGAAAATGCGATGCGCGCCTCGATCTTTGAGACCGAGCGGCAATTAAAGAAGATCGGTAAACCGGTCGATCGGACCGAATGGGGAATGACGCCGCCGACGGTGAATGCGTACTACAATCCGAACCAGAACGAAATCGTGTTCCCGGCTGGGATTTTGCAACCGCCATTCTTTAACGCGAAGGCGGACGACGCGATTAATTACGGCGGAATTGGCGCTGTTATCGCGCACGAAATTTCACACGGGTTTGACGATCAGGGCCGGCAGTTCGATGCGATCGGGAATCTGCGCGATTGGTGGACGCCTGAGTCGGCCGCGAGATACAAGGAGCGCGCCGATAAGATTGTGGAGCAGTATTCCGAATACGAGCCGCTTCCCGGTCAAAAGATTAATGGTCAGCTCACGCTGGGAGAGAACATTGCCGACGACGGCGGCGTGAAGCTCGCCTTTGCCGCGCTGCAGAAGGCGTTAGAGAAAAGCGGCAAGCGCGAGAAGATCGACGGCTTCACTCCCGAGCAACGTTTTTTCCTAGGCTGGGTGCAAGTCTGGCGTGCCAACACGCGCGAGGCAGAGATCAAGCGCCGGCTGGTAATGGATACGCATTCGCCCACGAAGTTCCGGGCGAACGGTCCACTCTCCAATACCCCGGACTTCCAGAAGGCGTTCGAACTGCCGGACAATTGCCCAATGGTTCGTCCGCCAGAGAAACGCGTCACGATCTGGTAAAAGAATTCCCGTCACTTAACAGGACCGCCGCTCTGGAAACGGAGCGGCGGTTTGTTTTTACGTGTGCGCCGCGGGGTCAGCTGAGAACAGTGCGTTCCATGAGCCAATAAGCACCAGCCGCGGCCACAATGATGGAACACGCCGGAACTCCAACTCGGAGGAACGCAGGTCGCTCGCGCAGCTTCCAAATGATCGGCAAAACCACGGCGGCGATCGCAAGCTGACCAGCCTCGACACCGGAGTTGAAGGCCACCAGAGGGAGGAGCGCCGCTTTCCCGCTTTGCGCAATGCCTAGCTCGTGCAAGACGCCGGCAAACCCGAGACCGTGGATTAATCCAAACACGAAGGTGAGAAGCCAACGACCGCGGAGGATGCCGTCCCGGCGCACAAGATTCTCGATCCCAACATACAAGATCGAGGCGGCAATGATCGCTTCGACCCAACGGCTGGGCAGATTCACCAATCCGAAAGTGGAGAGCACCAGGGTGAGGGAATGAGCGAGCGTAAAACAGGTGATCAGGAGCAGCGCTGAGCGGATCCCGCGGCAGACGATGAGTAAACCGAAGAGGAACAGCAAATGGTCATACCCGGTCACAATGTGACGGATCCCGAGTAGGAAAAATTCCAGGAAACGACTCGTCCCTCTCGACGAAACATCCATTTCACTCGCGGACTGCAACGACATGCGGGCCACCTTTTCGCGGGCACTCAGAATTTGCCGGGCGATTCCCGTTCCTCCCGGAGCGAAAGCGGCGAAAGCCTGACGATGTCCGAACGAAAGCTCCTGCATGAGAGCTGACTCGAATATTAGCTCTCGCGCCTGGGGCAGGCTGGAGAACGTATACTGAAACTCGACGTTGTTTTCGCCATCGGTCCTAGTCACGACGGCTGCCGCGGATTGCGGCTGGCCGTCGAACTTCATTACCACCGCGCGATGCGCGAGCGCTTCCAGCTTGCTCCGCATGGGTGCGGTCCCGGCGCGCAGTTCTTCCGCGGAATCAGCGACCAATCCGGCGATGTCGCGTTCGTTGAAGGTGAGCAGGAGCGTCACCGCCCGCTCGCCGATCTCGAGATTCGCCGAGCTCAATCCAGGGTCGTGCGCGAAGACACGAACGCAGGATGCAAACAAACATCCTATGACCAGCCAGAGTTGAATCCTATCTCTCAAGGGCTGTCTATGACGCATGGCGAGCAGTCGGATGAGGTGGAATGCATCGGGCCGATCCAGGTTCGACCCAGACCGGCCCGCGCATTCCACCGAGACAAACGTTTACTGAATCTCGTACGCTTCCACGAGTGCGTTACCGACGCCGCCACCGGCGCCGCGCAAGATCATCGTGTAGGCGCCTGGGGCGAGATCGAGCAAGATTGCGGATTCCTCATCTCTGCTCGGAGCAAAGCCTGTCGCTTCGATCGCAGCCTGTTGCGTTTGAGGCATCTTCCAGTTGTCGTTCTCCGCGATCTTCGTGCTGCCTTGGAACACCTGCAGGGTCGGGTCATCCAACCTATTCGGCACTGCACCATCTATGGAACGCCCGAGCGCGCGTAAGAGCAGTCTCTTGTTTCCGGTTCCGCCGATGACGACGCCGCCGATGAGAACGTTATCGCCCGTCTGAACGAAACCGCGAGTCGATAGGTTGATGAAACGACTGCTCAAGTTTGTCCCGGAGGCGAGGACGTTGTGGTGCTCGTGATTGCGACCGTTGTGCGGAGTGCCCGCGTACGGGAAGATTTTGCTGTAGACGCTGTCGTTCTTGCTCACGTTATCTCCGGTTCCAAAAGAAGTGATCTTCGGATTCACAGGATCGCGCAGGTCGCTCAAAATGGCCGTAACCGCGATATCCAGCACGTCATCACCGAAGCGGCGGCCATTGGGCCAGCCGCCGGGGACGGTCCCGTTACCGAAGAACCCGGGCTGCACGGTGCTCTTAAGAACATCCGGCGGAGTGGCAAAGATCCCGAGGCGGCTGAAACCAGCGTCATCAGGATTAGCGGCGAAGCCCGCACCACCACCGGCCAGACGCGCGGCATCGGTCGAGAGGTCGAGCTTGATTACGTCGGGAATAAAGATCTGCACTAGATCGGTGCGGTTATCTTCCGGTGCGACTTTCGTCCCGCCGAAAACGAGCGCGTTGATCAGCTTCGCGAGCTCAGGCGTACGAGCATATTTGTCGAACAGCACTGCGTCGGAAGTGGGCTGGGTGCGGTTGTAGAGATCCTTGTCCTGCAGAGCGACCAGGGCCTCGTTAAAGAGCGGGTTGCCCTGTCGGCCAACCTGAATGAATGCACCACTGTTCGTAGGTCCAACGGAACCAGGTCCACCAGTCAACACCGTCATTGCCGGGCGGCTCGTTGTCGCATAAACGCCCACGATCTGTTGATCGGTGCCGATGCCGAGTTCGGTGATTGGGATCTCCAATGCGACCTCGTGGAGGTTGAAACCACCCTGGCTGTCGAAGGTCGCGGTTCCCTTGCGAAACTTAAGGAGATCGAAGACCGCCTGGATGTCTGCGTAGAAGCCGTCTTCGCGTTGTCCAGCAAAGGAACGGTAAGTTGCGGTGCCTGCAGTCATCGTCGTCAACGACTGCTTGGTATACTGATCAAGTGCCGCCAGTGACGAAACGCCAGGCTTCGCAGTGTTTTCCCCATTATCGCCGGTGTTATAAAGCGGAGTGGCGTTACCCTGGTTATTCGGTGGGACCAAACCAGTTCCCAGCGTGGTGCTGACACCGGTCTTGCGATTCACCTTTGTGACCGTGTAGCTCTGCGAGAGGTTCTGATTCGCGTCATTGACGTTCTGAATCACGCCGAGGAAAGCCTGCAGAATGGTATCCTGCTTCTTATAGGTAGTGGTGAATCGGAACTGATAGCTAAGGGACGCCGTGCCGGTGGCGAGATCGGTTCCCGTCGCGAAATGGATTTCGTAGAGAACGTTGTCGTCGAATCGAAAATTGTTAGGCCCCTCGCCCGGTTCTTCGAAGGGATAAACCGCTAGTGAGACCGCGACCACTTTGGCGCCGTCGGTTTCTCTTTTGTGGAGGAAGGCGTAGACGTCCGTCGTATTGCCGGCGGGGTCGAGCGTGATGAGCGGGGCGTCCATATGGCTGGACGCGCGGCTCGGCGCAGGCGTGAGCGCGGCGAGCGCGAAAAGCGCCGCGCCAGCAAAGCCGGTGCGTTTGAGGATGGGTGTGATTTTCATTTATTACTTAGCTGTCCTGGGTTGTCTGTGGTGGTTGTTAGTTGATCGAAATTTGTGCAGCAGCGCCGATGAGCGCGGCGGTCTGAAGGCCGAGTGCCTTCCGCTCCGAAGGGAACAGCATCTGTTCGAACGGATGCGCCTTATTGAAGAACTCGAGCGCTTCGGCATTCGCGCCAGCGGCGGCGGCGATCACACCCGCGTGGTAGAACAAGCGCGCGTCCTGTGTTCCTTCCGCTAATGCCAGGCGACTGCTTGCCCGTGCGCCTTCGATGTCGCCGTTTGCAAATTGTGCCCACGCCATCGCGTCGTGCGTGAAGATGTCCTGCCGCGATGCCAGCTCCGCGGAGGCAAGCTGCAAGGCGAGCGGAGCGTTCTGCCCGGAAGAGGCGACGAAGATTGCGGTCGTTCTCGGATCAGCGCTTGGGCCGGTGGCTACGAGTTGCGCTGCAGCTTGATCTGCTTCGGCCGCATTGCCATTGGCGCGCAGGGCTTCCGCGAGGATCCAAAAGTATTCCGGCAGTGGGCTGATCGCAGCCGCCTGGTGAAGAGGCTCGACTGCCTCGTCACTCTTTCCCTGACTTAATAAAACACGACCCTTCATCAACAAAGCGGGCGCGTAATCTGGTGCGACCTGCAAGGCCGCATCCGTGCTGATGCGAGCTGGTTCGAATTCTCCTGCCTGGAGCTGGTAGAGCGCCAGACGCGTATATGCCCAGGACGTCGGCTCCGGCTCGCGCGGATTTCCCGCGCTCACCGCCAATCGAATCGCTTCGATTGCGCCGCGCAGATCGCCTTTGAGCCAGCGCATATGCGCGACTCGGCTGTAGGACTGAAGACAAGGCTTCAGGTCCATCATCTTTTGGTAAGCGTCGACCGCCTCGCCAAGCTTCCCCTGCTCCATCAAAGCATCTCCCAGGAGCGCAAAATCGAAGGAAGACTCACGCCGGCCCACCAGAACGCGCGCCATTTCCTCGGCCTCCGCAAAACGATGTTGCGCATGGCGAACGTGGCCGCGGAGCAGATGCACGGACGGATCGTCCGGCGTGGTGGCCGCGATCGCGTTAGCCGCCTGTTCCGCGAGAGAATAAAATCCCGGGTCGCTCGTTAACCGGGCTTTGGCCACAAAGGACCAACCAAGGCGTTCCAAGAAAGCGTTACGATTGGTCCCTGCTTGAACCTTCGCCTGCAAGTCGCGGATTTGTTTGTCCAAGACGCTGTCCCCAACCTGGGGCGTGAGGACGATTTGCAGTGGATCCAGCAGTCTCGACGCGGAACTCGCGGTTAAAGCTTTCGGCTCGCGCTGAACGTTGACCGGCGGCCACAGCAGGACAGCCCCGCCGGCGCCAAGAACAAAAAGTCCGAGCAGGAATGCCTGCGCTGACTTCTTCATCGATTAAAGAGTCGCATTTGAGGTTACCTACGGCGCTCGCATAGCCGCGGATGCCTCCGGCCGGAAGTAGGCCGTCTCAAACGCAAAGGTTAGGTTTTTCCCTACATCTCGTCGGGACGATGGACGAGAAGACCAGATCGCCGCGCTACTCTTTCGCGAGCTTGCCGCCCCAGGATAGAATCTTCGCCTTCGTGCCGGCGGTTTCCGCTTCCTTGATGTCGCCGTTGCGGTTGTAGAAGAGCGAAAGGCTCGTCCAGCCAATTTGGTCGTTAGGCCGCAGCTCCGTCGCGCGTTTTCCGGCTTCGATTGCTTCCGGAAAGCGGCCGACTTTCATCAGCGCCATTCCCAGCGCGTGCCATCCGTCGAAGAACGAAGGATCCAGCACCACGCAGCGGCGGTATTTCACCACCGCACTTTCGAGTTCCCCGATTGCGAGATCGCCGTTGGCGTCGTCGAAGATATCTTGCAGCGTGTCCATTGACCAGCTCCCGCCAGCCGAGCGCCAGCCTAACCAGTCGACATTTCCCGAACGCCCGCCTCGCGCCGGCGTTCGCGCAGCCATTCGTAGAAAGCCACATCGCGTTTCCCGCGAACAGAGCGCGCGTTGAACATCGTCTTGGCCGCTTCCCACGTCAGAGCCTCAACCGGCTCCCGTTTCTCGAGAACCGCGACAAGGCCGCCGGTTTCCGTCGGGACGAATTCTGTCACCTCGCCAAGCGAGAGATCGGCCACCGCCCCCTTGATCATCGCCATGTCAGGCGCTTCGGGTTCCGGTCCGGGCTGCTTGCCCGGTTCCATCGTCATCTTGGGCTGATCGGCGAGCGCGAACGGCGGGATTTTCTCTGCAGGCACACCAGCCTGCTGAGCCGCAGCCTCGAGAGGCGTGCCTGATTTTAGTGCTTCACGAATTTTTTGCGCGACTTCCGCGCCTTTGGCCGAAATTAGCTCTCGTATGCGCTCGTTCTTAATCGCCTCCACAACTTTCGGCTTTGCCTCTTCCAACGTCAGCGGCTTCGCCGGGTCAATCGCAGCCAAATGCAGAATGTAAAATCCGTCCGCGACCTGGATCGCGTCGCTGTTTGGCTCCTCCGCAGTCACCTGGAAAGCAGCGGCGGCCAATTGCGGATTAACATTCAAGGCCGGATCCGGCGCCGACTTGGTGAACTCTCCACTGACTTGGACCGGGAGCTGGAACTTCGCTGCCACCTGGTCAAACTGCGCGCCGTTCTCGAGGAGCGCCTGATTGAAGTCGTTAGCCCGATCTGCCAGTTTTTGCAGCACCTCGACACGTTCCTTCCCCGTGAGTGCCTTCTGCTCTTCCGCCAGTCCGAAAGTGACGAAGCTCGACTTTCGCTTTTCCTCGCTCTTCAGCTCCGCTTGATGTGTCTCGTAGTACTTCGCGATATCTTCTTCACCGATCTCCACGTCGTTCGCGAAATCCGCCGAGCGTAAACGCGCCACACTCACGCCGAGCCTCCCGTAGGCGCGCTCGTAATTTTCTTTGGCTTCCGCCTCCGGCATTTGCACACCCGTTCCCACCAGCTCTTTCAAGCGGTCCAAGGTCAACTGATCGGCAGCCAGCTCTTCAATTTGCGCTTCGGCGAAGCCCATCGCCGGGAGAGCGCCCTGCGTAAATTGGTTATACCGATTAATATCGAATCCCTTTTCTCCCCGGAATGCGGCCAACCCTTTTACGACCTTCGCGATGTCCTGCGCCGCAGGTCGAATACCGAGGCGCTCCGCTTCATGGCGCAGAATGATCCGATTCCAGGTAAAATCCGCGTAGGCTTGGTCTTCAGTGGTGGCACCGGCGACCATGTCTTGCAGGAGAGTGTACATCCCCAGATCGCGGGCGAGATTAAAGAGACGCGCGTTGCGCTGGTATTCCAGGACCGGGACGGGACGATCGTAAATGCGGCCGAATTGATCGTTGCCCGCCGCCCACGGATCGCCTTTGCCAAAATAAAGGACGAATGGGACGCACAGCAGCGCGATGACAACCCAGAGTGCTTTGGAATTTTTGCGGAGAACGTTGATCATGTGAAAACGGACGAAATCGTCCGCAGGGACCCGAACTTACGGGGAGTTGGGAACGCGCCAACTCTTTTTCGCGGAAGCCGTCGCGCGGCTAATCTCCGAACGAAATCTCTACGTCCCGCGCGGTTTGCACCATCTCCCCATCGCGTGGGACAAGGCGAAGGCGGTTCACCGCGTCTGCGAAGGGCACATGGTGCACTTGGTAGTTCTGATAACTGACCATGGAACCAAACTGCCGTTCCGCCACCATCTTGACTGCCTTCACGCCGAAGCGCGTACCGAGGATTCGATCGAGCGTGGTCGGCGCTCCGCCCCGTTGCAGATGTCCCAGCACGGTGCAGCGCGTCTCTTTCCCGGTGCGCGCCGCAATCTCCGCCGCGACAACATCGCCGATCCCGCCGAAGCGGTTCTCACCGGCTTCCGCCTGGCGCATGACCGCCTGGCCGTCCGCCGGGCAAGCGCCCTCCGCAACGACGACCAAGGAGTAGATGCTCCCGTTGGTCACCCGTCTCTGGAGCGCTTCGATGATCTTCGTGTAATGGAATGCGATCTCCGGAATGAGGATAATGTGCGCGCCGCCTGCAATGCCGCCGTGCAATGCAATCCAACCTGCGTGCCGCCCCATCACTTCCAGGATCATGATCCGCTTGTGACTGGTGGCGGTGGTGTGAAGCCGATCGAGCGCATCGGTCACGGTCGCCACCGCGGAGTCGAAACCGAATGTCATCGCCGTTGCTTCGAGATCGTTGTCGATCGTCTTCGGAACACCGATGCAGTTGATGCCGGCTTCCTGCAATTGTAGCGCGGTCGTCATCGAGCCGTCGCCGCCCACGACGATCAACGCCTCAACGCGCTCCCGTTCCAAAATCTTCCGCGCAGCAGCAATCACTTCCGCTGGAACTACAGCACGATCACCGGCTCCAATCTTGGCGACGAAATGGCCGCGATTCGTCGTGCCAATCATAGTCCCGCCGCGGGGCATGATACCGCTCGTGCTTCTGCGATCCAGCACGAGGAAGTTACCGGGCGGAAGCAACCCCTCGAATCCATCGAGAAAACCGAGGACCTCGAAGTTGAGTTTCTCGGCGGACAGCGCCACGCCGCGCAGGACCGCATTCAAGCCCGGGCAATCGCCGCCGCTCGTTAAGACCCCGATCCGCGCCTTCATCGGTCAGGTGGAAGGCCGCGCCAGATCAAAGGACCTTCTTCGGATCCACCATTCGTCCGCCCGCCACCCACTGTTCGTGAAGCTGCCAGCCGACATTCAGGAGTTGGCGGCCTTCTTCGAAACGATTTGGACTACCAAGCATGACAATGATCAGGTTTCGCGGATTAACCGTCGTGCGCGTCGGCCCCTGTTGGATGACTTCGGCCTGGCGCTGCGCGGAGAGGATCAGGCAATCCCCGGCGCGCGCGGTGCGACCGGTTTTCACCCCCTCGACGCCGTCGACGCCGAGGAGCTCGTTCGTGTTGCGGAGGAGATACTCCATGCGTTTCCCCGCGCGGTTAAACGAAATCTGCCGTTCCTTCTGTGAGACATAGAAACGGAACCCCGCCTTGTTCAAGGCGTAACGGGTCAATCTCGCCATGTCCGAAGCGCTCGAATAAGGGACCGGCTTCACATTCGCGTCCATCCCGTGCGGATTGACGAAGCGCGTCCGTTCCATGCGCAGGTTTTTCGCGAGCGCATTCATCTGTCCGACAAACGCGGCGACCGGGGTGCCGCTGACCGCTCCGCCCGGAACAATCGATTGCACCGCGCGACCGACGTGACTCGCCAGTGTATAGGCGGCGACGTTGTCGGATTGCACGAGCGACGCGTAGAGCAGGTCGCGGAGCGAAAGGTTATCGCCCGCCTGGAGTCCGATGATGTTCTCCGTGATGCCGGCAAACGCTTCCGGCGGCACCGTCACGACCTCATTCAAGTCGCCGGAATGGCGCTCGGCCCAATCGAGAACCACCATCGCGGCGGCAACCTTTGTTAGGCTGCCGATCTGCCGCTTCTGCTTCGACTCACGTTCTTGCAGAACGTGACCGGTCTTGGAATCAATGATGATAAATGCCTGCGCGCCACGCGTTGTTTCAGTTAACGCGAACGCCAGGGCGATAGCAAAAACAAGGCTGAAGGAACGGCGCGGAGGAGTCACAAGAGCGGAAAACGGCTGCACCTTAACTGGCGCGCATTGATTGGCAACTCGCAAAGAAGTTGTCGCTGCCGTCCCGGCGGCGGAAGACGCGAGCGCTGCCTACCGCAGCGTCACACTTGAGCGCGAGCCAAAGCGGTGTGCATTCGGCGTAAGCGCGAGATAGATGCGTTCGGCTGCGTTCACGAGATCGAATGGCGTCGCTTTGCCCAATCCACTCGCGCGCACGGTGCCATGCCTGCCCTGCAGCCGGCTTCCACCCGCCACGTCGAACTCGTATACAACCACGCCCTGTTCCACATCTGTGATGCGAACATGCATGGAGAGGAATGAGCGCCCCGCCCCGAAAGTTCCGAAGAAGAAACGGCCGAGCTGACTTCCACCATCGATGGTGTTGAAGTCACCCTCAACCAGCCAGCCGGTGCGAGGACTTTCGTCTTCCTTCAGGATGCGCGCTGGCGCGATCTTCTCGAGCTGCTCTTTCAAAGTGCCGGCAAACGAAACTGGCGTCAGAGCCTTGCGCAGCGGCATCTCACCATTGGACGCAGTCTGGTCGCCGGTGAAGGTCGCGTTGTCGATGCAGAATGGCCGGATGTAGATAGCCGTCGGATCGGATGCGCCCACACCGCAGTTTGTTGTCATGCGCACGCCGTCCACCGAACCGAAGTCCTTCGGATCGATTGCGGCCGCTCCGCCGCCGCCAGCCGTTGCCACATCGGTTTTGGTGACATACATGTCGGCGCAGGAACAAAAAAGAAGGCTGCTGGAAAGAATCGCGAACAAAGGTTTCATAAGCTGGTTTCAGTTTCCGCACGGCTTCACCCCTACGGCGCGCCCGACGAAATGTTACCGCTTTGTGATGCAACTCCCGTGCCGTCTCCCGGAGAAAGTTGCCAGTTTGGTGCGGCCCTGCGTCAGAGAAGTTCAGCCTGGCGGGCGGGCAGAGTTGCTATTTGTTTCAGCGCCTTGCGCAGGCGCAAGGCAGCATGCGGCGCGTAGTCGAGCGCATTGTTATTAAAGACGACGTGCACTTCCGGCGCTTGCTTCGCCAGTCTCGTGCTCCGGTCCGCTATCTCTTCGATCTCTTCGTCGCTGTAGTCATAGTTGAAACGCGTAGCGACCGTTTTCCCGGTCGTGTAGGCTTGGGCGTCGCGCCCATGCAGGCGCAGATAGGCGATCCGTGGATTCGTGATCTCATCTAGCTCGGTCGGCATGATCGTGAAGTGTTTCCTGGCCGGCGCATCTACGGAAACGAGGGCGGCCGAATGCGTGCGCAGAAAGTCGAGCATGGTCTTCAATTGATCTCCTTCTGCCCAGTTGCGATTCCGAAATTCGATCACGACGCGATATTCGGAGAGCCAGTGGAGGAGAGGCCGCAGCTCATCCAGGGAGTGCTTGCGCGGTGAAAATGCAGGTGAGAGTTGGAGCAGCAATGCTCCCAGCTTTCGTGAATCCCGCAGGAGCGCGATCGAGCGAACAATCTCCCTCGCCACCGCCTCTTCAAGCTTAGACGACAAAATCACTTTCCCCTTCCCGTCCGTCTCAGCGCACTCTTGCAGGGCGGGGGGAAGAAGCTTCGCCGCGGTCGCGTGCCGCGAGAGAAGCTGATGCAGTTTTACATTGAAGACAAAGCCGTCCGCTGTGCTACGGCACCAACGCTCCACCATCCGCGGATCGGGCACGGAGTAGAACGTCGCGTTCACCTCCACCATGTTGAAATGCTGCGCATACCACGGCAGCCGCTCCGATGCCGGCATGCCTTTGGGGTACCAGCGCTCCACGAATCCGGGATCCGACCAGCTTGCCGTGCCAATCAAAATCTCCCCCGGCTTTTGCGCCCGAGTTGTGGCTTCGGCCATCGTCGAGAGATGACCCGCCGCGGAAAGAAAACGCAATCGCGAAAGCAAAGCGACCGGCGGCGAGTGGTTGCGGGGGCGGGATTTGAACCCGCGGCCTTCAGGTTATGAGCCTGACGAGCTACCAGACTGCTCCACCCCGCGTCTTGAGATTCCGACTATGGGCGTCATTTCTTGCAAAGCAATCTCAATCTCATATCTGCAAATTATGTCCGCAAAACGTCCACCCCCGGGGCAGCGTCCTGATCCGTCGGGATTCATTACACCTTCGGCAAATTTGGTAGAGGCCATAAAATCCGTGACAAATTTTTAAGTCGCTTAGGCAAAACGTTTTGCTTCGAGCTTGGAAGCGCGTCCCGGCCGAGGCATGTCGACTGCTAACCTTTTGCAACCCTACCTCGTATATAACCATAACTATGAAGAAAATCTCCCTCGTCGCTGTTGCAGCGTCCGCTCTCCTCCTTTCGGCCATCGCCCCTTCCATGCGCGCCGAATTGATCGTGGGTCTAACCACCGATAACCGAATCACTTTTTTCGATAGCGCGAGTCCTGGATTAGCCAGCGCTCCAATTTTGATTACCGGCCTCGGCGCTAATCAAACACTGGTGGGCATTGACCGCCGACCAAACCTTGGAGCTAATAATGGATTGCTCTACGGCTTGGCGCTCAACGGAACCATGGGCCAAGTCTACACGATCAATGAGGTCACGGGCTTCGCCACCTTGGTGTCGACGTTGAACGTCGCCGTCAACGGCAACAATTTCGGGATCGACTTCAACCCCGTGCCCGATCGGCTGCGCATCGTCAGCGATCTCGATCAAAATCTCCGAGCGAATGTCGACAACGGCGTTACGGCTGTCGATATGCCGCTAAACTACGCGCCAGCGGACCCAAACGCCGGACAAAATCCGAACATCGTGGCCGCGGCTTACAGCAATAATTTCGGCGGTGCGACGACGACCGTTTTGCGTGACGTTGACTCCGATCGGGACGTTCTCGCCACGCAAACCCCTCCGAATAACGGAACGTTGAACACGGTTTTGCCTATTGGTTTTAACATCACAGCCGTCGCCGGCTATGACATCTCGGGACTATCCGGCACGCCATACTTCTCCTTTATCCTCGACGGTCAGGCGTTCTCCGGCTTCTACACAATTAGCGGCGGCATGTTCACTCTGATCGGAAATGTCTCACTCGTCACCGGCGGTCCACTCGCCCTTCGCGATATCGCTGCACCGGTCGGCGTTCCTATTCCTGAAGGTGGTGCCGGGCTTCTCGGTCTCTTCACACTCGCGACGGTAACACTCGCAGGAGCGAGACTGGCACGTAAGACTTCTCTCCAGAACTAAGACCGCGTTAATTCAGTTAGGTAGAAAGCGCGATTGCGTTCCCCCCGCAGTCGCGTTTTCGTTTCTGCGCGATACGAGCGAAAAGAGCACTTGCCGCGAAATGTCGTCCGGGCAACATATACGGCCCGTTTCCTGAGTAGCTCAGTGGTAGAGCGGTCGGCTGTTAACCGATTGGTCGTAGGTTCGAGTCCTACCTCAGGAGCCACCTTGACGACAGAGCCACGCGGAGACTTGCCGGGGCGCGATTCGTTTACGGGCATTGCATTTGCCATGCCGTCCCTGAAGGCAATCGGCAAAGCCGAAGTTCGATTGCCCCGCCTGACTTCGATCATGTCTCCTTCCCAAACAACTTCTTCAAGTAACGTCGAGATCCTCGGCGAAATGGCGGCCGGTTTCTCGGAAATTCTTACCCCGGAAGCGCTGGACTTTGTGGCGAAATTGCATCGCACCTTTAATGCGCGTCGCGAAGAATGTCTGCAGCGTCGGCAGGAACACCAGGCCGCGCTCGATCGCGGCGTTGATCTCCATTTTTTGGCAGAGACAAAGCATGTCCGCGATGGCGACTGGACGTGTGCGCCTATCCCGAAGGACTTGCTCGATCGCCGTGTAGAGATCACGGGTCCCACGGATCGAAAGATGGTCATCAACGCGCTCAATTCCGGCGCGAAGATGTTCATGGCCGATTTCGAAGACGCGAATGCCCCCACCTGGCGGAACATGATCGAAGGGCAGATCAACCTTCGCGATGCGATCCAACGCACGATTGATTTTACCAGCCGGGAAGGAAAGCAATACAAGCTCAGGGACGAAACCGCTGTACTTTTCGTTCGACCGCGCGGATGGCATTTGCACGAGAAGCACGTGTTCGTCGATGGGGCGCCGATCTCCGGCAGCCTTTTCGATTTCGGCCTCTACTTCTTTCACAATGCGAAGGAGCTGATCGCGCGAGGCAGCGGCCCTTATTTTTACCTGCCGAAAATGGAGAGCCATCTGGAAGCGCGCATTTGGAACGATGTCTTCAAGCTTGCGCAGGATGAGCTTGGAATTCCGCAGGGTTCAATTCGCGCGACAGTCCTGATCGAGACCATCCCGGCCGCTTTTGAAATGGATGAGATTCTCTACGAGCTGCGCGATCACTCCTCCGGACTCAATTGCGGGCGCTGGGATTACATCTTTTCCTGCATCAAAAGATTTCGGAATAAGCGCGACTTCCTTCTCGCCGATCGCGCACATATCACAATGGCGACCCATTTCATGCGGTCCTATTCGCTTCTCTGCATCAAAACCTGCCACCGCCGAAATATTTTCGCGATGGGCGGAATGGCTGCGCAGATTCCGGTCAAGAACGATCCGAAAGCGAACGAGGAAGCATTCGCTAAAGTCCGCACGGACAAGGAGCGCGAAGCGAGCGATGGCCACGACGGCACCTGGGTCGCTCATCCCGGCATGGTGCAGCTCGCGCTCGATGCCTTTAATGCCGTCATGCCGCAGCCGAACCAAATCGAGAAGAAGCGCGAAGACGTGCACGTGTCGGCCAAGGATTTGCTCGACTTCGGACCGAGCGCGCCGATCACCGAACAAGGCTTGCGCACCAACGTGAGTGTGGGCGTGCAGTATCTCGAAGCGTGGCTGCGCGGCAGCGGAGCCGTACCGCTCTTCAATTTAATGGAAGACGCAGCCACCGCCGAAATCTCGCGCGCGCAGGTCTGGCAATGGATCCGTCACGAGGGGGGCGCGTTCAGCGACGGGACGAAGGTCACAAAGGACCTTTTCCGGCGCGTGCTCGATGAGGAACTGGAGAAGATTAAGCAGACGAGCGGCGCGGACCGCTATGCCCAAAGCCGATTTGAAGTCGCCCGCGAGCTGTTCGACAAAATCACAACCGATGACGAGTTCGCCGAATTCCTGACCCTGCCGGGTTACGAGAAGCTTACCTAGAAAATTTACTATGAAGAAGAACGCAGCACGGGATGGACAGAAGGAAGGGAGCCACACCGACCGGCGTTGGCAACACGTCGAGCGGCCTTACTCCCAGGACGATGTGAAGCGCTTGCAAGGCAGCGTCGTTATCGAGCACACGCTCGCACGCCGCGGCGCCGAAAAGCTTTGGGCGCTTCTGCATACGGAAGATTTTGTTCCAACCCTGGGCGCGCTCACTGGGAATCAGGCGGTGCAGCAGATCAAAGCTGGGCTGAAGGCCATCTATCTAAGTGGCTGGCAGGTTGCCGCTGACGCCAACCTCGCGGGCCAAATGTATCCCGACCAAAGTCTATATCCTGCGAACAGCGTTCCTGCAGTCGTAAAGCGGATCAATCAGGCCCTGCAACGCGCGGATCAGATCGAGCACGCGGAAGGCAAGAATGAGATCGACTGGTTCGCGCCTATCATCGCCGACGCGGAAGCGGGGTTCGGCGGGCCGCTTAATGTTTTCGAGTTAACGAAAGCTATGATCGAAGCGGGCGCGGCCGGAGTTCATTTCGAGGACCAGCTCGCGAGCGAGAAAAAATGCGGCCACATGGGAGGGAAAGTTTTGGTGCCGACGCGTCAGGCGATCAGTCACCTCATCGCCGCACGTTTGGCAGCGGATGTATCCGGCGTTCCCACCGTTATCGTCGCGCGGACCGACGCAAATGCCGCCGCGTTGCTCACCAACGACGTCGACGAACGCGACCATGAATTTTTGACCGGGGAACGGACGGCGGAGGGATTTTATCGCGTCCGCGCGGGTCTCGAGCAGGCGATCGCGCGCGGGCTTAGCTATGCCGTGTATGCGGACATGGTCTGGTGCGAGACGAGCGAGCCGAATCTCGACGAGGCGAAACGCTTCTCAGAAAGTGTGAAGGCGAAGTTCCCCGAGAAGCTGCTGGCTTACAATTGCTCGCCCTCCTTTAACTGGAAAAAGAAACTGGACGGCGGCACGATCAAGAAATTCCAACGTGAGCTTGGCGCGATGGGATACAAATTCCAATTCGTCACGCTCGCTGGTTTTCATGCGCTCAACTACAGCATGTTCAAATTGGCACATGCCTACCGCGATGGCGGAATGGCGGCCTATTCGGAATTGCAGGAGGCCGAATTCGCCGCGGAAGCAGACGGTTACACCGCGACGAAACACCAGCGCGAGGTTGGCACCGGGTATTTCGATGTCGTCGCGCAGGTAATCGGCGGGGAAGACTGCTCCACGACTGCGCTGCGCGGCTCTACCGAGCAGGAGCAGTTTCATTAGGGGAGCGCGACGCTCTGTCGTCGCGAGAGCGTGAACCCATCATGAGTGACCAGAAAGGTCCACCGCCGATCAGCGCGTTGACAGACAGCCGCCTGGCAGCGCTTTGCGCAGAGAGCGCGCTCCGGGTGTTTCACGAGTACGAAGCGCAATTTCATTCGATCACGGAGCGCGCACGGGAGCGTTTTATCACACGTGATTGGGCGGGTACCCACGCGGATGCGAAGGAGCGGCTACATCTCTACAACGCGGTGCTCGCGGGTCTAACGAAAGAGATCGACGGACTGATGGGCCCGCGCATCTGCGAGCGAAGCGTCTGGAGTGCCGTCAAGGCGGTCTATTCCTCGCTTATAGCCCGGAGTGAGACGTGGGAGATCGCGGAAAGTTTCTTCAATTCGCTCACCCGCCGCGTATTTGCCACGGAAGGCGTCGACCAAAACATAGAGTTCGTGGATACGGACTTCGATGCTCCCCCTACGGCACCCTCCGTCGAGACGCACCGCACTTACTCCGACGCGCCTCTAGCCGACCTCCTTTTTCGCGCGCTGACCGACGTCTCAGCTGGTGGATTTCCAGAGCAATGCTGGAACGACATCGGTAGCGCAGTCGCCCGTGCCGCGGAACGCATTGGATCAGCGCTACCGGCCGGCGATGAGCCAGCGCGTGCCGCCCTCGAAATCATTCCAGGCGTGTTCTACCGCGGTCAGGGCGCGTATCTCGTGGGCCGCCTGATTCGCCGTGAGGACGCCGCACAATCGGTCTCGCTCGCACTTTGCCTGCGTCATCCGAACGAACACGGGATCAAGCTCGACGCTGTCCTTCTCGGCGAGCTGGATCTGTCGATTCTGTTTTCCTACACGCGCGCTTACTTCCGCGTCAACGTCCCCTGCCCGTTCGAACTCGTGCGCTACCTCCGCGAACTAATGCCGCGCAAGCGGCTGGTCGACCTTTACAATGCGATCGGCTTCCATCGCCACGGAAAAACCGAACTCTATCGGGATTTCGTCGCGCACCTGCGG
>Ga0136617_10001678_pt1 | contig 19661 bp, 23 predicted proteins | sample AntDrymUQ3222106_2_FD_129672 | JGI IMG/M metagenome (GOLD analysis project Ga0136617, IMG submission 129672) | Polar desert sand microbial communities from Dry Valleys, Antarctica - metaG UQ322 (21.06) | ecosystem: Environmental > Terrestrial > Soil > Desert | place: Antarctica: Dry Valley... | reverse complement strand
TCGGGGGCCGCCTGCGCGACGAGATCGACCTCGAGGCGCTGGGCGCCGACCTGCGCGGCGTCGTGCGCGACACCGTCCAGCCCGCCCACGTGTCGCTGTGGCTGAAGGGGCCGCGATGAGCGCGCCGCGGCTTGCCTGGGCGCTGTTCGGCCTCTGGGCCGTGCTCGCCGCGGGCGCCGCCGTGCTCTCCGCGCGCGAGGGCGACCTCTTCGAGATCGTCTTCTCCCCGGCGCTCGGCGTCTTCGCCGGGGTGGGCGCGCTCGTCGCCTCCCGGCAGCCGCGCAACCCGATCGGCTGGATCCTCCTCGCCACCGCGCTCTCGTTCGCCTTCACGGTCGTGATCGAGGCCTACGTCAAGACGAGCGACGATCCGGTGCTCGTGGCCCTGTGGCTCGACGACTGGACGTTCATCGTCTGGATCGCGCTCGCGTGTGTGTGGATCCCCCTCCTGTTCCCCGACGGGCGGCTGCCGTCCTCGCGCTGGCGCTGGGTGGCGTGGGGCGGGACCGCGGCGTTCGCGCTCGGGCTGCTGGGAACGGCGTTCGGCGACCGTACGCTCGAGACCGCCGCGCCGGTGACGGTGGCCAATCCCTACGCTCTGCCGGGGGTCGCCGGCGACGTCGCCGCCGAGATCGCCTCGCTCACCGGGGTCTGCTACCTCCTGGCCGTGTTGGGCGCCGTGGCCGGGCTGGTGACGCGGACGCGGCGCTCGCGCGGCGTCGAGCGCCAGCAGCTCAAGTGGTTCACGTTCGTCGGCGCGCTGATGCTCACCGCCCTGATGCTGACCTCGATCGCCCTGATCGACGAGGAGCGGCTCGCCGACAACGTCGGGGTCGTCGGCTGGGGCGCGTTCCTGCTGCTGTTCACGCTCGGGCTGCCGGCGGCCATCGGGACCGCCATCCTGCGCCACCGGCTCTACGACGTCGACGTCGTGATCAACCGCACGCTGGTCTACGGCGGGCTCACGCTGACGCTGGGCGGCGCATACCTCGGGCTGGTGCTGCTGCTCGGGCTGACGGTCGGGGAGTCCGACGTCGCGATCGCCGGCTCGACGCTGGCGGTGGCGGCGCTGTTCCGCCCGGCGCGGGCGCGCATCCAGGCCGTGGTAGACCGGCGCTTCTACCGCCGCCGCTACGACGCCGCGCAGACGCTCGAGGCGTTCTCGGCGCGGCTGCGCGACGAGCTGGACCTCGACGCGCTGCGCGGGGAGATCGGCGCGGTGGTGGGGGAGACGGTCCAGCCCGCCCACGTGTCGCTGTGGCTGAAGGAGGGGCGGACATGAAGGCCCGCCACCTCGCGTGGGCGGTGACCGCCGCAACCGCTGCGCTCGCGCTCGCCACGGCGGCGCTCGCGTTCGTGAACGTCGGCACGCGGCTCCCGGCCGATGAGGGCGGGGGGGACGTGAGCTTTCTCAACGATCTGATGTTCAGCGTGATGTTCGTGACGTTCGGCGCGCTCGGTGCGCTGCTCGCGACACGCCGGCCGCGCAATGCGATCGGCTGGATCCTGTGCCTGTCGCCGCTCGCGCTCGGCATCAGCGGCGGCGCGCATGGCTGGTACGTCCACGCGTTCTACGCCGCCCCTGGCTCACAGCCGCCGCCCGAGGCGTTGCTGTGGGTCGCCAACTGGATCTGGGTGTTCGGGTTCATTCCGTTGATCACCGCCCTCCTGCTGCTGTTCCCCGACGGGCGACTGCCCTCGCGCCGCTGGTGGCCGGCCGCCGGGCTCGTCGGCTTCGCGCTGACCGCGCAGGCGCTCGGTCTCGCGTTCGAGCCGGGCCCGATCGACAGCTACCCGCGCGTCGAGAACCCGCTCGGCGTCGGCGATAGGACCGCTGATGTGACGAGCTTCCTCCAGGACGTCGGCTTCCCGGTCTTCGCGCTGGCGGCGATCGCCTCGGCGGCCGCGCTGGTCAGCCGCTTTCGCTGCTCCCGCGGCGAGGAGCGCCAGCAGCTCAAGTGGATGGCCGCGGCCGCAGCCGTGGCGGTCTTCGCGTGGTTCGTCAACGTCGTACTCGACGAAACCTTCGGCAACAACGCGTTCTTCCTCCCGGTCGTCCTGCTCGCCCTGCCGGCGGCCGCGACCGTGGCGATCCTGCGCTACCGGCTCTACGACCTCGGCCGGATCGTCAACCGCACGCTCGTCTACGGCGGGCTGACGCTCACGCTCGGCGGCTGCTACCTCGGCCTCGTGCTCCTGATCGGGCTCGCGGCGGGGGAGTCCGACGTGGCGATCGCCGGCTCGACGCTGGCGGTGGCGGCGCTGTTCCGCCCCGCCCGCGCCCGCATCCAGGCCCTGGTCGACCGCCGCTTCTACCGCCGCCGCTACGACGCCGCGCAGACGCTCGCGACCTTCACCGCCCGCCTGCGCGACGAGGTCGAGCTGGAGGCGCTCGCGGCCGAGCTGCGCGGCGCCGTCCGCGAGACCGTCCAGCCCGCCCACCTCTCCCTGTGGCTGCGGCGGTAACGATGCCCGGACGCCCGCGCGCGAGGCTGCAGCCATGACCCACATCCAGCACACCATCACCATCGACCGCCCCGTCGACGAGGTCTGGGACTACGTCCTGGACACCCGCAACGACCCGGTGTGGATCACCAACGTGGTCGACGTCGGGCGCGGCGCCGACGCGCCGGTCGAGGTCGGCCTCGAGATCGAGGAGACCTACAAGTTCCTCGGCGTGCGGCTGCCCATGACGCTGAAGGTGACCGAGCACGAGCCGCCGCGGCGCTCGGCGATCGAGTTCTCCGACGGGCCGGTCCCGGGCCGCGGCAGCTACCAGTTCGACGCCGTCGACGGCGGCACGCGCTTCACGATGACGATGGACACCGACGCGCACGGCTTCTTCAAGCTCGCCGAGCCGGTGTTCGCCCGCATGGCGCGGCGCGACGTCGCGGCGAGCCTTGGCAACCTGAAGGACATCCTCGAGGCCCGCGATGGCTCGTAACGATTCCCGGACGCACGCTCCGTAGAAAGGACCCTGCGATGGCCGCCCTCACCCGCACGTTCCGCAACCGGCTCCTCCGCCGCCACGGCGAGGGGGAGCGCGCGGCACGTGACGAGGCCACCCCCGCGGGCGCGACCGGCGGCGACGCGCCGCCGGTCGACATCGCACCCAACGACCCCCTGCTCGCCTACCTGCAGAGCGCGAGCGGCGCGGTCGACGTCGAGGCGCTGGAGCTGGACTCGCCCGCGCTGGCCGAGCTGAAGGACGCCGGCGTCAAGCTCGCGGTCCCGCTCGTCAGCCAGGGGGAGCTGATCGGCGTGCTCAACCTCGGCCCGCGGCTGTCCGAGCAGGACTACTCCTCCGACGACCGCAAGCTGCTGGACAACCTCGCCGCCCAGGCCGCCCCGGCGCTGCGGGTCGGCCAGCTCGTACGCGAGCAGCAGGCCGAGGCCGCCACTCGCCAGCGCTTCGAGCAGGAGCTGGAGGTCGCCAAGCTGATCCAGCAGAACTTCCTGCCCAAGCAGCTGCCGGAGCTGCCGGGCTGGCAGGTGGCCGCCTACTACCGGCCCGCGCGCGAGGTCGGCGGCGACTTCTACGACGTGATCCCCCTGCCCGACGGCCAGGTCGGCTTCGTGGTCGGCGACGTCACCGACAAGGGCGTGCCGGCCGCGCTCGTGATGGCCGCCACGCGCAGCGTCCTGCGCGCATCGGCCCAGCGCATCGTCGAGCCCGGCGCGGTGCTCGAGCGCGTCAACGAGCACCTGTGCCCGGACATGCCCGAGAAGATGTTCGTCACCTGCCTCTACGGCGTGCTGGAGCCCGAGACGGGCCGCTTCCGCTTCGCCAACGCCGGCCACGACCTGCCCTATGTCAAGACGGCAACCGGCTCCGAGGAGCTGCGGGCGCGCGGCATGCCGCTCGGCCTGATGTCCGGCATGCCCTACGAGGAGAAGGAGACCGTCCTCGCCCCCGGCGACTCGCTGCTGCTGCACTCCGACGGCGTCGTCGAGGCCCACGACCCGCAGCGCGAGATGTTCGGCTTCCCGCGGCTCAAGCAGGCGGTCGCCGACTACCCCGGCGGCGGCGAGCTGATCGACCGCGTCCTTGCCGACCTGCACGAGCACACCGGCCCGGGCGCCGAGCAGGAGGACGACATCACGATGGTCACGCTCCAGCGCTCGCCCGGCGCCGCGCACATGCGCAACGGCGCCGTGCCCGACGCCCTGCTGACCGAGTTCGAGGTCACGAGCGCCGAGGGCAACGAGCGGCTGGCGATCCAGCGCGTGAGCGAGGCGATCGCCCCGCTGGACATCGCCGAGCAGCGCCTGGAGCGGCTGAAGACCGCGGTCGGGGAGGCGACGATGAACGCGATGGAGCACGGCAGCGAGTACCGCGCCGACCGGCCCGTCACCGTCCGCGTGGCCACCGCCGGCGGCCTCGTCCGGGTGCAGATCACGGACCTGGGCGGCGCGCCGCCGTCGAGCGACCCCGAGGTCCCCGACCTCGAGGCCAAGCTCGCGGGCCTCCAGCGCCCGCGCGGCTGGGGCCTCTTCCTGATCAAGAACATGGTCGACGAGCTGCACGAGTCCTCGGACGGCGCCCACCACACCGTCGAGCTGGCCGTGCGACTGGAAGGAGATGACGATGGCGACGCATGAGACCGCCGTGGCGGTGCGCCGCCGCGACGGCGTGGCGGTGATCGACCTGGCCGGTGACGTCAACAACGCCGCCGAGCGGGCGCTCGACGCCGCGTGGGCCGAGGCGACGGTCGAGCGGCCCGACGCCGTGGTGCTCAACTTCGAGGGCGCCGGCTACATCAACTCCAGCGGCATCGCCCTGATCGTGGGCATGCTCGCCAAGGGCCGCGCCGCCGGGATCGACCTACGCGCCTACGGCCTCACCCCGCACTACCGCGAGATCTTCGAGATCACCCGCCTGGCCGACTTCCTGGCCATCACCAACGACGAGGACAGCGCCGTGCGCGGCGCGGAAGGGAGCAGGGATGGCTGAGGCGACCGCGACGTTCGAGGTGCGCCGGCACGGACCGGCCGGCGTCGTGGACATCCGCGGCGACGTCACCGCGGGGTCCGAGGACGTGCTGATGAGCGCCTACGAGGAGGCGGGCGACGTCCGCTCGATCGTCCTCAACTTCACCGAGCTCTCGTACATGAACAGCGGCGGCATCGGCCTGCTGGTGACGCTGCTGGTGCGCGTCAACCGCCGCTCGCAGTCGCTGCTGGCGTTCGGGCTCTCCGAGCACTACCGCCAGATCTTCGAGCTGACCCGCCTCGACGAGGCGGTCGGGATCCACGACACAGAGCCCGACGCGCTGGCCGCGGCGGGCGCCACCTAGGAGCGCCCCATGAGCGACGTCAACGAGAAGGCCGCGGCCCGCGACGCGACCAACTGGGCGAAGAAGGTCTCGACCCTGAACGTGTCCGAGGTGCCGGAGGGCGCCGTCGCGATCAACGTCGAGGGCAAGCGCCTCGCCAGCCCGATCCAGGGCTTCGGCAAGATGTGGCAGAAGACCTACCAGGTGCGCCTGCCGCGCGAGCGCGTGTCCCCCGAGGACCTGATCGTCACCTGGAAGCAGCGCTTCCCCGAGTTCTGGCCGAAGGGGAACAGCTTCTACGCCCCGCTCACGGGCATCGAGCCCGGCGAGGTCGCCCTGATCGGCATGACCCTGCCCGGCAAGATGAAGCTCTCCACCGGCGTGATGGTGCTCTACGCCGACGAGGAGTCCTTCACGCTGATGACCCCGCAGGGCCACATGTTCGCCGGCTGGATCACGTTCTCGGCGATCGAGCGCGACGGCCAGACGGTGGCCCAGGCGCAGGTGCTCATGCGCGCGTCGGACCCGATCTTCGAGATGGGGCTGACGATGGGTGGGCACCGCCAGGAGGACCGCTTCTGGAACCAGACGCTGACCGCGCTGGCGACCGACTTCGGCGCGCCGCTGGCGCCCGTCGAGACCCAGGTCGTGTGCGTGGACAAGAAGCGCCAGTGGTCGAAGTGGCGCAACGTCTGGCACTCTTCGGCGATCCGCTCGACGATCTACACGATGGGCGCGCCGGCCCGCGGCGTGAAGCGCGCGTTCCGTGGCAAGGACGCGGTTGCGTAACGGCTCCGGGGGCATGAGAGCCGGACAGACGGTCGTCGTCGGCGCAGGCCCGAACGGGCTCGCGGCGGCGATCGTGCTCGCCCGCGCCGGGCGGGACGTGCTGGTGCTGGAGGCGGAGGAGACGGTCGGGGGCGGGTCGCGCTCGGCGGAGCTGACCCTGCCCGGCTTCGTGCACGACGTCTGCTCCGCCGTCCACCCCCACCCGCTCGCCTCGCCGTTCCTGCGCGAGCTGCCGCTGGCGGAGCACGGGCTCGAGCTGGTCCACCCCGGCGCGCCGCTCGCGCACCCGCTCGACGACGGCACCGCCGTGATGCTCGAGCGCTCGATGGACGCGACGGCGGACTCGATCGGCGGGCCCGACGCGAAGGCCTACCGGCGGCTGATGGAGCCGCTGGTCGCGCAGGCGGAGCCGCTGCTCGGCGAGCTGCTCGGCCCGCTGCGCCCGCCGCGGCACCCGCTGACGATGGGCCGCTTCGGCCTCTCCGGCCTGCGCTCGGCCGAGGGCCTGGCCCGCGCGCGCTTCGAGGGCCCGCGCGCCCGCGCGCTGTTCGCCGGAGTGGCGGCCCACTCGATCCTGCGGCTCGACGAGCGCACGACCGCCGCGGTGGCGCTGGTGTTGATGATCACCGGCCACGCGGTCGGCTGGCCGCTCGCGCGCGGCGGCTCGCAGCACGTGGCCGACGCGCTCGCCGGACTCCTGCGCTCGCTCGGCGGCGAGATCGCCACCGGCCGGCGCGTGGACAGCGTGGACGAACTCGACGCGGCGGCCGCCGTGCTGCTCGACGTCACGCCGCGGCAGGTGCTCGCTCTGGCCGGCCACCGCCTGCCGGGGCGCTACCGGCGTGCCCTGGGGCGCTTTCGCTACGGGCCCGGCGTCTTCAAGCTCGACTGGGCGCTGGACGGGCCGATCCCGTGGCGTGCACCCGAGTGCGCTCGGGCCGGGACCGTGCACCTCGGCGGGACGTTCGAGGAGGTCGCCGCCTCCGAGGCGGCCATCGCCGCCGGGGACCATCCCGCGCGCCCCTACGTCCTGCTCGCCCAGCCGACGGTCTGCGACCCGAGTCGCGCGCCCGAGGGCAAGCACACGGTGTGGGCCTACTGCCACGTCCCGAACGGCTCCACCGTCGACATGACGGCGGCCGTCGAGGGGCAGATCGAGCGGTTCGCGCCCGGCTTCGGGGAGCGCGTGCTCGGCCGCGCGGCGATGAACGCCAGGGAGATCGAGGCGTACAACCCGAACTACGTGGGCGGCGACATCATCGGCGGCCGGATGGACCTGCGGCAGCTCTTCACCCGGCCCGTGGCCCGGCCGGTCCCCTACACCACGCCCGATCCGAGGCTGTTCATCTGCTCCTCGTCGACGCCGCCCGGGGGCGGCGTGCACGGCATGTGCGGGTACTTCGCGGCGAAGGCGGCGCTCCGGCGCGGCTGACCGGCGGCGGCGGAGGGGTTTGGTATTCTGCTCCGTCGCGCTCAGGCTCGCAAGAGCTACGTGCGCGAGAGCGCTCCGGGGGCATGGTAGCGGTGGCCGGCCCGGCCACCAGAGCCGCCCCGTCTGGACCATCGTCCGAGAGGAACCATGAAGGTACGACCGTCGGTGAAGCCGATGTGCGAGAAGTGCAAGATCATCCGGCGCCACGGCCGGGTGCTCGTGATCTGCCAGAACCCACGACATAAGCAGCGGCAGGGGTAAGAGAATCTTGGCTCGAATCGCCGGCGTCAACATCCCGCTCAACAAGCGGGTCGAGATCGGACTCACCTACATCTACGGAGTCGGCCAGCCGACCTCGCGCAAGCTCCTCACGCAGATCGGGATCGACCCCGACAGGGCCGTGCGCGACCTGACCGACGACGAGGTGTCCAAGCTCCGCGACCTGATCGACACCGACCTGCTGGTCGAGGGCGATCTGCGGCGCGAGCGCTCGCAGGCGATCAAGCGCCTGATGGAGATCGGCTGCTACCGCGGCGTCCGCCACCGGCGCGGCCTGCCCGTCCGCGGCCAGAACACCAAGACCAACGCGCGCACGCGCAAGGGCCCCAAGCGCATGTCGGTCGCCGGCAAGAAGAAGGCGGGCAAGAAGTGAGCCCCGCCCCCCGCCGCCCCCAGCGCGGGCGCCGCCGCGTCAAGAGGAACATCCCGATCGGCCAGGCCCACATCAAGACGTCCTTCAACAACACGATCGTCGCGCTCACCGACCGCGAGGGCAACGTGGTCGCGTGGGAGTCCGCCGGCGGCGCCGGCTTCAAGGGCTCGCGCAAGTCGACGCCGTTCGCCGCCCAGGTGACGGCCGACGCGGCCGCGCGCAAGGGCATCGAGCAGGGCATGCAGAAGGTCGAGGTCTTCGTGAAGGGCCCCGGCTCGGGCCGCGAGACCGCGATCCGCTCGCTGCAGGCCGCCGGGCTCGAGGTCACGGGCGTGCGCGACGTCACTCCGCAGGCACACAACGGCTGCCGCCCCCGCAAGCGGCGAAGGGTCTGATCCGCTCATGGCGCGCGATACCTCCCCCCAGTGCAAGCAGTGCCGCCGCGAGGGCCAGAAGCTGTTCCTCAAGGGCGAGCGCTGCCTCACCGACAAGTGCGGCGTCGAGCGCCGCTCCTATCCGCCCGGCGAGCACGGCCGCGGGCGCCAAAAGCAGTCCGAGTACCGCGTCCAGCTGCGCGAGAAGCAGAAGGCGCGCCGCTACTACGGGGTGCTCGAGAAGCAGTTCCGCACGTACTACGCCAAGGCCTCGCGCCAGCCGGGCATCACCGGCGAGAACCTGCTGCGGATGCTCGAGTGCCGCTTCGACAACGTCCTCGTGCGGCTCGGCTTCGCCGCCTCGCGCCGCCAGGCGCGCCAGCTGATCCTGCACGGGCACTGGACCATCAACGGCCGCCGCGTCGACATCCCCAGCTACCAGGTGCGCGCCAATGACGTGATCGCGATCAAGCTGGACACGGGCGCCAACCAGGTCATCCGCGACGCCACGGAGCTGGTGGCACAGGTGCCGGCCTGGCTGCAGGCCGATCACGACCAGCTCACCGCGAAGGTGCTGCGCAAGCCGGAGCGTGCGGAGATCGCCGCACCGGTGCAGGAGCAGCTCATCGTCGAGCTGTACTCGAAGTAATAGGACCTCTCCCGCTCTCCGCGCCGCCACTCCCCAGAGGATCGGGCCCACCCGCCCTGGCGCCACGCACCACCCCGACGACCGTTAGGACCCTGATGCTCGACTTCCAGATCCCCCGAATCACCGCCGAGTCCGTCGAGGACAACCGCGGCCAGTTCGTGGTGGAGCCGCTCGACCGTGGCTTCGGCTACACGTTCGGGAACTCGCTGCGCCGCGTGCTGCTCGCCTCGCTCTCCGGGGCGGCGGTCACCTCCGTGCGCATCGAGGGCGTCGCGCACGAGTTCTCCACGATCAAGGGCGTCACGGAGGACGTCACCGACATCGTCCTCAACCTCAAGGGCGTCGTCTGCCGCATGCACTCCGACGCGACCGAGATCGAGGCGCCGCTGGTCGTCACCGGCCCCGGCGAGATCACCGCCCGCGACATCGACCTGCCCTCGGGCGTCGAGATCCTCAACCCGGACGCGCACATCGCGACGCTCGAGAAGAAGACCAAGCTCGAGCTGTACCTGACCATCGGCCGCGGCCGCGGCTACCGCCCCGCCGAGGAGAACAAGTCGCCCGACCAGCCGATCGGCGTGATCCCGATCGACTCGATCTTCTCGCCGGTGCGCCGCGTGGCGTACTCGGTCGAGGGCGCGCGCGTCGGCCAGCGCACCGACTACGACAAGTTGACGCTCGACATCGAGACCGACGGCTCGATCGACCCCCAGGCCGCGCTGCGCGAGGCCGCGGAGATCCTGATCTCCTCGCTGTCGATCTTCACCGACGAGGACCGCATCGAGGAGCTGCGTGCGGGCCCCGGCGGCATGTCGGCGCTCGACAACGGCGCCGGCGGCGCCGGCGGCGCCGGCGCGGGCGCGCTGGCGGCCGCGGGCGGGCGCCCCGGCGGCGGGCCGATGGACGACATCCTGATCGAGGAGCTGGAGCTGGGCGTGCGGTCCTACAACTGCCTCAAGCGGGCCGGCATCCAGACGGTGGGCGACCTCGTCGGCAAGTCCGAGGGGGAGCTGGCCGCGATCCCGAACTTCGGCAAGAAGTCGATCGACGAGGTCATCGAGACGCTGTCCCAACGGGGCCTCGGCCTGCGCAACGACTAGGATCCCGCCCGCCTCCCCCGCCACCATGCGCCACCAGAAGACCCGACACAAGCTCTCGCGTGACTCCGCGCACCGGAAGGCGCTGCTCGCCAACCTGTGCGTGGAGGTCATCGACCACGAGCGGATCAAGACGAGCGAGGCCAAGGCCAAGGCGGTCAAGCCGGAGATCGAGAAGCTGATCACGCTCGCCAAGAAGGGCGACCTGCACGCCCGCCGGCAGGCGATCTCGACGCTGCAGCACCCGGACAAGGGCGTGATCTACAAGCTCTTCGACGAGATCGCCCCGCGTTACACGGAGCGGCCGGGCGGCTATACCCGGATCCTCAAGCTCGGGCCGCGTCAGAGCGACGCGACCGAGATGGTCTACCTCGAGCTGGTGTAAGCAAGGCGGTCACCCGAGCTTGCGAGGGTGAGCAAGCCGCATTCCAGATTGCTCGTGGCCTACGACGGCTCCCCCTTCGCGGGGTGGGCCGTCCAGCCGGGCGAGCGCACGGTTGAGGGTGAGTTGACGGCGGCGCTCTCCACCGTCCTGCGCGCACCCGTGAAGCTGGTCGTGGCGGGCCGCACCGACCGCGGCGTGCACGCGCTCGGCCAGGTCGTCTCCTACGACGGCCCGGTGCCGGCGCTGCGCTCGGTCAATGCGGTGGTGGCGCGCGAGATCGCGGTGCTCGCCGCCGGGGAGGCGCCGCCGGGCTTCTCGGCGCGCCACGACGCGCGCAGCCGCCGCTACCGCTACCGCGTGCTGGCACGGCGCGAGCCCTCCCCGTTCGAGCGCGGCCGCGCGCTCTGGTACCCGTACCGGCTCGACGAGGCCGCGCTGCACGCCTGCGCCGCCGCGCTGGCCGGCCGGCACGACTTCACGGCGTTCACGCCGGCCGGCGGCTACCACCGGCACTTCGAGCGCCACGTCCTCCACGCCGGCTGGGAGCGCCACGGCGACGTGCTCGAGCTCTCGATCGAGGCCGATTCCTTCCTGCGCCAGATGAACCGCGTGCTCGTCGGCACGATGCTCGAGGTCGCCAACGGGCGGCGCGACGTGGCGCAGTTCGGGCAGCTGCTCGAGGGCCGCCCGCGCGCCGAGGCCGGCCGCACCGCCCCCGCGCACGGGCTGTACCTGGAGTCCGTGCGCTACACGTAACGTACACGTCGCGTGTATGATCGGTGTATGAGCAGAGTGCGGACGAACGTCGAGGTCGAAGACGCGCACGTGCAGGCGATCATGGACCGGTACGGCGTGCGGACCAAGACCGCCGCCATCGATCTTGCGCTGCGACACCTGGCAGGGCAGCCGATGACACGTGAGGAAGCGCTCGCGATGCGCGGGGCGCGTGCCATGGGCGAGCCGCCCGCCGACGCGGCGCCGCGTCCAGCCGCGTGATCCTGGCCGACACCTCCGCCTGGGTCGAGTACGACCGGGCCACCCAGAGCGCCGTCGACCGGCGCCTCTCGGAGCTGATCGAGGCCTCCGACGACGTCGCGGTCACCGAGCCGGTGGTCATGGAGGTGTTGGCCGGCGCGCGCGACGACCGCCGCGAGGCCGATCTGCGCCGGCTGCTGCAGCGCTTCGAGTTGCTGAGCCTCGACGCCGCGGCCGACTTCGACGGGGCCGTGAGGATCTATCGCCGCTGCCGCACGGTCGGCATCACCCCGCGCGGGATGGTCGACTGCATGATCGCCTCCGTGGCCTGGCGGCGGGAGGCGACCCTGCTCGCCCACGACGCGGACATGGCCCGCGTCGCGCGCGTGGTCGGGATCGAGATCGACGAGGCGTCGCTGCACGCATAGCGCTCGTCGGGCGCCCGCCGTCGACGGGGAGCAGGCGTGCCCGCGACTATCCTCCGAGCCGCATGCTCCGGGTCCTCCTCACGAACGACGACGGGATCGGCGCGACCGGGCTGCAGACGCTCCGGCGGGCGCTGCTGGGCGTCGAGGACGTGCAGCTGGCGGTGGTCGCGCCGGACTCCAACCGCTCGGCCACGGCGCGCTCGATCACGTTCGCGCGCCCGTTGTGGGTGACCGAGGTGGCCTTCGACGACGGCACGCTGGGCTACGCATGCGACGGCACGCCGGTGGACTGCGTGCGGCTGGCGGCGCTGGGGCTGATCGACGGCTTCCAGCCCGACCTGATCGTCTCGGGCATCAACCACGGCGCCAACCTCGGCGACGACATCACCTATTCCGGGACGGTCGCGGCGGCGCTGGAGGGCGTGGTGCTCGGGGTGCCGGGGATCGCCGTCTCCCAGCAGTCGGTCGCGCGCGAGATGGACTTCCGGCTCGGCGAGCGGTTCGACTTCGCCGCCGCGGCCTCCTTCACGGCCCGCATGGTGGAGCAGCTCGACGACGTGCCGCTGCCCGAGGGGACGCTGCTGAACGTCAACGTGCCGGCCGGCGCGCCGAGCGGAGTCGAGGTGGCGCGGCTGGGCAAGCGCATCTACCGCGACGAGCTGAAGGTGGTCGAGGAGGAGGACGGGCGGAGGCGCTTTCGCATCTACGGCGACTCGCCCGTCCACGACGACGAGGAGGGGACCGACCTCGCCGCCGTCTCCGCGGGCCGCGTGGCCGTCACGCCGCTGCACTTCGACCTCACCGCCGCCCACGGGCTGGAGGCGCTGCGCGCGTTCGACCTCGCGGCGCTGCTGGAGCCGGCCGCGGAGGAGCTGGCCGAGTGAGCACCACGGACCTGGAGGCGCGCGCCGCCGAGCTGCGCGCCCAGCTCGCCCACCACGGCCACCGCTACTACGTCCTCGACGACCCCGAGATCGGCGACGACGCCTACGACGCGCTGCTCGACGAGCTGCGCGCGATCGAGCGCGACCACCCGGAGCTGCTGCGCCCCGACTCCCCGACCCAGCGCGTCGGCGGCGAGCCGGTCTCGAACCTGCAGAAGGTCACGCACCTGCGGCCGATGCTCTCGCTCGCCAACGCCCGCTCGGAGGAGGAGCTGCGCGCCTGGGTGGCCCGGATGCGCTCGCATCTCGCGCGCGAGGGGATCGAGGACCCCGACCTGCGCTACGTGGCCGAGCCGAAGATCGACGGCCTGGCGATCTCGCTGGTCTACCGCGACGGCGTGCTCGAGCGCGGCGCCACGCGCGGCAACGGCGAGGTCGGCGAGGACGTCACGCACAACCTGCGCACGATCGGCGCGATCCCGCTGCGGATCGAGGACGCGCCGCCGCTGCTGGAGGTGCGCGGCGAGCTGTACATGGCGCTGCCGGACTTCACCGCCCTCAACGAGCGCCGTGCCGAGGCCGGCCTGTCGACGTTCATGAACCCGCGCAACTCGGCCGCGGGGACGATCCGCCAGCTGGACCCGGCGCTGGCCGCCGAGCGCCCGCTGTCGATGTGGTGCTACGGCATCGGCGTGAGCGAGGGGCTCGCGCTGGGCTCGCACTGGGAGGCGCTGGAGTGGCTGCGCGCGCACGGCTTCCGCGTCAACGGCGACGTGCAGCGGCTCGAGAGCGAGGACGAGGTCGTCGCCCAGTGCCTCGCCTGGCAGGAGCGCCGCGGCTCGCTGGACTTCGAGATCGACGGCGTCGTGGTCAAGGTCGACGACGTCGAGCTGCAGCGCCGGCTCGGCGTGGTGGGGCGCGACCCGCGCTGGGCGATCGCGTGGAAGTTCCCGCCGACGACGGCGGTGACCACGCTGCGGGCGGTGTCCTGGAACGTCGGCAAGTTCGGCGACCTGCACCCGTTCGCCGAGCTGGAGCCCGTCCACGTGGGAGGCGTGACGGTCAAGCGCGCGACGCTGCACAACGAGGAGGACCTCGCGCGCAAGGACGTGCGCCCGGGCGACGAGGTGATCGTGCTGCGCGCCGGCGACGTGATCCCGCAGGTCGTCTCCCCGGCCCCGCACGCCGTCGAGCGCTCCGACCGCTCGCCGGTGCCGCGGCCGCCGCGGAAGTGCCCGTTCTGCGGCACGAAGACGGTCAAGGCGGAGGGCACGGTCTTCACGAAGTGCCCCAACCTCGTCTGCCCCGAGCGCCGCTGGCAGCTGCTGACGACCTTCGCCGCGGTGATGGACATCGACGGGCTCGGCGAGAAGCAGGTCAAGACACTGCAGTCGCGCGAGCTGGTCACGACCGCCGGCGACTTCTACCGGCTCACACCCGAGACGCTGATGGAGCTGGAGGGCTACGGCCAGGTCAGCGCCGAGAACCTCGTGCGCCACATCCAGGCGTCCAAGGAGCGGCCCTTCGGCGTCGTGCTGTTCGCGGTCGGGATCGAGGGCGTCGGCTCCGTCACCGGCCGCAACCTCGCCGCCCAGTTCCGCACGATCGACGCGCTGCTGGCCGCCACGCCGGAGCGGATCGCCGAGACCCCGGGGATCGGCCCGAAGGTGGGCGAGCTTATCCACCGCCAGCTGCAGGACGAGCAGCTGCGAGCACTGCTCGACGACCTAAGGGACCTCGGCCTCAAGCTCTCCCAGGAGGGCCCGCCGCCGGGCCAGGGCCCGCTGCGCGACCGCACCTTCGTGCTCACCGGCTCGCTGCCCGACCTCACGCGCGAGGAGGCGACCGAGCGCATCCTCGCCCAGGGCGGCAAGGTCACCGGCTCGGTGTCCAAGAAGACCGGCTACCTGGTGGCGGGCGCCTCGCCGGGCTCCAAGCTCGAGAAGGCCGAGCGCTTCGGCGTCCCCGTGCTCGACGAGGCCGGGCTGCTCGAGCTGCTCGAGCACGGGCCACCGGCGGAGCCCGCCACGGAAGCGGGCGCGGCCTAATGGCTGATTCCACGACCCCCACGACCCCTCGGCACTGTCTCGCGGCGCCGGATCGGCACCCGCCGAAGGGGTCTGTGGCTCTGCCACTATTCCCCTTCGACGGTCACCGCCCGGCATCCACGATCCAGGACCGAGTGGCCGCGCGGGCCGCGGAATCAACCATCTGATGCTGCTCTACGAGTCCCCGGTCTCGGGCAACTGCTACAAGGTGCGACTGGTGCTCGCCCACCTCGGGCTGGCCTACGAGCGCCACGAGCTGGACGTCGTGGACCGCTCGAACCGCGCGGAGGTGATCGGGGCGCTGAACCCGGCGCTGCGCGTGCCGACGCTGGTGCTCGACGACGGCCGCCCACTCGCGGAGTCGGGCGCGATCATGTGGTACTTCGCCGAGGGCACGCCGCTCGTGCCCGACGACCGCTACGCCCGCGCACAGGTGCTCCAGTGGCTGTTCTTCGAGCAGTACAGCCACGAGCCCTACGTCGCCGTCGCCCGCTTCTGGGTCTCCTACGCGGGCGGGCCGCCGTCGGCCGCGGCGCTGGAGGCCAAGCAGCGCGGCGGCTACGCGGCGCTGGACGCCATGGAGCGCCACCTGCGGGACCGGACCTTCCTCGTCGGCGACGGTCTGACGCTGGCCGACGTCGCCCTCTACGCGTACACGCACGTGGCCGGCGAGGGCGGCTTCGACCTGGACGGCTACCCGGCGATCGGCGCCTGGCTGCAGCGGGTCGCCGCCGAGCCGGGGCACGTGCCGATCGAGGCCTAGATGAGTGATTCCACGACTCCGCACCGTGGTTGACGGCACCGGATCGGCGCCGGATCGCCACCCGCACCCTCGAAAATCCTAGAAGGATTCCCTTCGGATGCGGGCGGCGCCCGGCATCCGCCCGGCCCCGCCCCCACGGCACGGACCTCGCGGAATCACCCATCTAGGAGCGGCGCAGCGTGTAGAGCGAGAGGTCGCCCGAGCGGCGGCTGTCGAGCGAGAAGCTCGCGCCCATCCCGGCCAGGAAGCCGCACGCGTTGGTGCGGCCGGGGTCGGCGATGCGGACCTCCCCGCCGTCGGCCAGCAGCCGCGGGAGCAGGCGCACCGCCGTCTCCGCGTTGGCGCGGGTGTAGAGCACGTCCGCGGCCAGCACGAGGTCGAACGGGCCGCGGGCGGCGAGCGCCTCGCCGTGCTCGGCCCAATCGACGTGCGCGACGTCGCCCGCCACCTCGTTGAGCGCCAGCGAGTGGGCCGCGAACGCGATCGCGTCGGTCGCGCCGTCGGTGGCCAGCACGGCGCCCCCGGCGCGCGCGGCGGCGATGCTCGGCACCGCCAGCCCGCACCCCAGCTCGAGCACCCGCTCGCCCGGCGCCGGCGGCTCCTCCGCCACGGTGGCGGCGAGTGCGAGCCCGCTCGGCCACGGGCGTGCCCAGAACGGCACGGGGCGCCCGGCCGCGCCCTCCTCGTGGCGCAGCGCCTCCCAGTCGGCGGGGAGCAGCACGTACACGTCCCCGCCGGGCAGCTCGACACGCCGCACCGCGACGTCCAGCAGCGGCGCGGGCAGCGCCCCCGGCGCCACCCCGCGCAGCGCGGCGAGCTGCGCGGTCAGCGTGGTGCGCACCGCGGTCAGCGCGCCGTTGCCCTGCTGCGCGGCCTTCATGACCGCCATTGTCTCGCTTGCGGCTACGGCGCGGGGACCGCCAGCCGGTTGGCCGCGACCACCTGCTGCTGGAAGGAGAACACCTCGGGGCTGCGCGGGTCGACCAGGACCTTGGTCCAGTGGACGTCGTTGTTGTCGTTCTGCGCGTTGTCGCCCTGCGTCTCGAGGCGGGTGAAGTTCTCCAGCCGGCGCCCCTGCGCGTCCTGCAGCGGCTTGTCGATGCGGAAGTAGTGCGAGTCGCCATGCACGAGCACGACCGGCTTGCGGAAGGCGATCGTCTCCTCGCGCAGGGCGCGCAGGAAGTTCGTGAAGCCGTCCTCGGGCGCGAACGTCCGCGGGTCGCGCAGCGGAGCGCGGGTCGGGTCGCTCTCATCGAAGCCGGGGTTGGCCTGGGTGACGAGCATCACGGCCATCGAGCGCTCGCGCTGCGCCTGCGCGAACGCCTCGCGCAGCCACGCGTTGGTGGCGGCGTCGCGCGCGGCCCACTCCGCCGGGTCGGGCGCCACGTCGCCGTTGCGGTTGTTGTCGGAGCCGACGACGTGCAGGGTCGCGTAGGTCACGCGCCCGACCTGCCAGCGCCGGTTCTCGACGTACGGCGGCGCCTGGACGTCGAGCCGCATGCGCTTCTGGCCGTACGACGTGCGCGTGTCGAAGAGGTTCGCGCGGATGTACTCGAGCCGCTCGCCCGACACGTAGGGGCCGTTGGTGGGCCGATCGCAGTCCGTCCACTCGTTGTCGCCCGGGGTGTAGACGGCGGGCGCCTCGAGTGCGTTGAGGTAGCCCTCGAACTGCGTGTAGATCGGGTTGTCGCAGCGCTCGCCGCCCGCCTTGATGTCACCGTCGTGCACCGTGAAGGAGAGCTTGTCGCGGTTCATGTCGGCGACCAGGTCCGGCACGCCGCTCTCGCGCTGGACGGCCGAGTAGGGCAGGTCGCCCCACAGGCCGATCGCGTAGGCGCGCGCGCCCCGGTCGGAGTCCCCGCGATCGTCGTCGTCGGCGAAGGAGAGCCCGGCGGTGGCGGCGGCGGCGAGCAGGGCGGCCAGGAGCGGGAGCAGGTATCGGCGCATGGCCGGGAAGCTATGGCCGCGACGCCGGGCGAGTTGTCACCCGGGCGTGAAGGCAACGCGCTGGTCACATCCGGGGCGTGCCGGCGCGCTTACGTGACGGCCATGCTCCGGTTCGCCCTCACCACGCTCATCGCCCTGCTCGCCGCCGCCGCGCCCGCCTCGGCCCGTCCGGGCGAGGAGACCCTGATCGGCCGCGCCATCCTGCCCGCCGACGCCTCCGCGCCGGCGCCGTTCCCGGGCGCGCCGAACACCGAGCCGGCGCCCGCGGCGGGCTCCCGGCAGCCCGTCGGCGGCTTCTCCGCCCTGCTCGACGCCCCCGGCCGCGACACGTTCTACGCGATGCCCGACAACGGCTTCGGCTCGAAGGCCAACTCGCGCTCGTTCCTGCTGCGCGTCTATCGCGTGCGGGCGGACTTCGAGACGGCCTCGCATGGTTACGACGACGACGACCATGACGAGCGGGGCGGCGGCGGTGGTCGGGGCGGGGGCGGCTCGGTCGAGATCCTCGACTGGATCACGCTCCGCGACCCCGACCGCCGGATCGGCTTCGCGATCGTCAACGAGGGCACCACCGAGCGGCTGCTGACCGGCGGCGACCTCGACCTCGAGTCGTTCCGCATCGCGCGCGACGGCACGCTGTGGTTCGGCGAGGAGTTCGGGCCGTTCCTCGTGCACACCGACGCCACGGGCCGCGTGCTCGAGGCTCCGATCCCGCTGCCCGACGTCAAGTCGCCGGACTACCCGCCCGACTACCCCGCCCCGTACGCCGGCCCGCCGAACCTGCTGCCCTCCAACGGGTTCGAGGGGATGGCGCTGTCCAAGGACGGCCGGACGCTCTACCCGGCGCTCGAGGGCCCCGTCAGCGGCGACGACCCAGCCGTCCGCCGCGTCTACGAGTTCGACCTGCGCACCGGCCGCTACACGGAGACCCGGCGCAGCTACCGGGTGGCGGACCCGAGCTACCTGGTCTCCGACCTCACGGCCCTCGACCGGCGGCGCTTGATCGCGCTCGAGCGCGACAACTTCGAGGGCCCGGCGGCACGGCACAAGCGCGGCTTCGTCTACGACCTGCGCACGGAGGACAAGCGCGAGGTCGTCGACCTGCTGGACCTCGCCGACCCGGCATTGATCTCGCTCCCCGCCCGGCCGGGCGACTTCGGCCTCGGCGACCCGTTCGCGATGCCGTACGTGACCATCGAGGCGGTGCTGCCGACGGGCGGCCGCCGGCTGGCGATCGTCAACGACACGAACTTCGGCTCGCGCGGGCGCAACGCCGGCCTGGCCGACTACAGCGACTTCATCGAGATCGAGGTGCCGGGGCTGCGCAGGAGGTGAGCGGGTACGCTTCGGGCATGCCGGACGCCGAGGAGCCGCTGGTCGCGGTCGTGGAGATCCCGAAGGGGTCCTCGAACAAGTACGAGTGGGATGAGGAGCTAGGGGCGATCAAGCTCGACCGGCTGCTGTTCGCCTCGCTCGGCTACCCGACCGACTACGGCTTCTTCAAGGACACGGTGGCCGCCGACGGCGACCCCCTGGACGTGATGATCGTCGTCTCCGAGGCGACGTTCCCCGGCTGCCTCATCGAGGTCAAGCCGGTGGCCCTGTTCCGCATGCGCGACGAGAACGCCGAGGACAACAAGATCCTCTGCGTCCCGTTCACGGACCCCAACTGGAGCCACATCGACCATCTCGACGACCTGCCGATGACCCTCCGCGACGAGATCTCGCACTTCTTCTCGATCTACAAGACGCCCGACTGGAAGGTCGTCAAGGTCGACGGCTGGTACCCGCGCGAAGAGGCGCTCGAGTCGATCGACCGCGCCCAGAAGCGCTGGCAGGAGAAGAACGCCGGTTGACTCAGCCGGAGTAGCGCGCCAGTGCGGCGGCCATGCGGTCCTGCAGGCGCCGGGCACCGCTCGGCCACACGTAGTTCATGAGGAAGGCGAACGCCACGCGGCCGCC
>Ga0136617_10001677_pt1 | contig 19670 bp, 15 predicted proteins | sample AntDrymUQ3222106_2_FD_129672 | JGI IMG/M metagenome (GOLD analysis project Ga0136617, IMG submission 129672) | Polar desert sand microbial communities from Dry Valleys, Antarctica - metaG UQ322 (21.06) | ecosystem: Environmental > Terrestrial > Soil > Desert | place: Antarctica: Dry Valley... | reverse complement strand
CTCATAGGCTTCGACGGCTTCTTCGCCCGTTTTAGCCAAATCAACTTTATAGCCCGCGCCGGTTAGAATTGTTTCCAACACGTCGCGCATTATTTCTTCGTCGTCGCAAACTAAAATTGAACCCTTTTTTGCCATAACATTTGAAAATATACAGAAAAATTCGTTGCAAAACAAAAATAAGGCGTTGCCCTGGAAAAGCAACGCCTGTTGAAGCAAACTTATTTTGCCAAATTAAAATTCAAACCGAGCCGCAAATTGCATAATTCGCGGACCATAAGCACCGGTTATTTTTCCGAAATTAACACTGTTGACGTTGAAAGTCGGCGCCAAGAAACGAGTCGAGTTAGTTACGTTAAATGCTTCGGCTCGCAATTGGATACGGGATGTTTCAGTCAATCTTATATTCTTGATAAGATTCGCATCCCAATTCCAATATCTAGGACCGTTGAAAATATAACGCTCGATGTTGCCCGTTTCACCGGGATTTACGTTAAAGAAAACTTGTCCCGGGAACGCAGCAGAGCCAAAACCATTAGCCGCACGTCCGGTAGTTGCGATTACTGCCGGGTCGATAAAATAAAGATTTCCATCTACATTGCGGTAACCTAGTAATGCTTTTATCTCATCTTTTGTTAAAGTTGAAAAAGCAGTTTGGTTATTTGAGCGACCGGCTCGATTTAATGTGCCGCGAGCATCGCTAATCAATAACGGAGCGCCAGAAGTAACTTGAATAATATTTCCGATTTGCCAGCCGCCAAAAATTAGATTGGTTATTCCGCCATTATTGAAGAAGGTTTTTCCTTTTCCAAACGGCAATTCATAAATCATATTGAAATTAAAAGTATGGGTTGTGTCATAAGGGGCACGCGCATAATCTAATTTCGGATCTTGGTTGTCCAGAAAAGGAGAAACACGAGCTTGATTAATTCCGTCATCCAATACATTAGTCAAAATCTTTTGGAAAGTGTAATTAGCTTGTAATGCTAAACCCTGCGTAAAGCGGCGGCGTATTTCGGCTTGAAGCGCGTTGTAACGGAAGAGTCCGCCATTAGTAATTAAATTACCAACACCGGTATTCGGATTCGGTAAAAATCTGACGGAACCAGTATTTCCCTGTTGAATCAATGTCAATGCCAAGTCTGCCGGAGTGCCTTGTCCGACTTGGTTTGTAACAGTTGTTTGTCCTGCTGCGGTTAGATTAGGGATAACCGATAAGGCTTGAAATGTTCCATTGCCAATGCAGGTGGCATTTCCATTTATGTTACCACCGCAAGCTCTGGAGTTATTTAAAGCGCGGTTGAAGTCGGCTACAAACCCATTGCTTCGAATATCAATTTGATTGTAATCAATTGTCCGAACCATGTTATCACTGCGAGTTCCTACATACCGAATTTCGATAACCGAGTTGAATCCGATTTCACGTTGAATACCTACGTTGTATTCATGTGTGCGCTGAATCTCCAGTTCGGGATTAATTGCGAAGACAGTACCGAAACGACCGGCAAAAGCCGCAGTGTTATTTTGCGCATAAGTTCTCGGAGGCGCAATATATGCCGGCGCTACTGGTGCTGTTAAACGATTGAGGCGATCATTCAAAAATGTGCTATTACCATTAAGCGCGTTGGCTGTAGCCGTTAATCCCGCATTTTGACCCTGTGCATTATCTTGCGACCTTATATATTCATCATTTACATAACCCATACGATAACCGGCGCGGATAACGGTTCTTCCCTCTCCGGTAAGTAACTTGAACAATCCTTTTCCGGTAGGAGACCAAGCAATACTAAAAACGGGTGCGAAATTATTTTTATCGGCTTTAGTAAAATCTCCTTCTTTACCGGCATTTCCGCCAATAAATCGGTACGAACCATTTGGATTTAGCACGTCCGCAACCGGATCATCTCCTAAAACAGGCTCAAGGTATAATCCGTCGGTACTGTGAAGCGGAGTATATAACTCATAACGCAGACCGAAATTCAGCGTTAAATTAGCTCTGAAACGCCATTGGTCGCTGATGTATGCGGCGTAAGTATTATAGGTTAGATTTCTATCAAGGCTGGCGCCCGGTGTATATTGAGTTGCGTCAGCGCTTGTAACATTAGCCCCTACATTACCGCTTCCTACAATACCACCGAGGAAGTAACGCAGAGCATCTGCATTGGTGGCATCTGAAGTGCTAATTCCTCCCGGAAAGATTGACGTAGCACCAGTGCCGGGTAATCGAGGGGTATTAGCATTGGTTGTGCCGGTAATAGAATACCTTGGAATTCCAATATTCGCTTGGTCGAAAGATCTTACTTTATATCTTTGCGTGTCTGCGCCAAAACGAATAGTGTGATTTCCCGTAACAAATGAAGCATTATCGGCAAGTGTTTTTGCGAGAACATCGCGCCCTTGATCACGAAAAGTAAGCTCCGGGTTTGTAACCAATGGGATACTCAAGAAAAATGACTCGGCTGGCAAATTGCTGTTTATAAAGGCAACAGTAGTGTCTTGAAATCCGCCGCGAACCTCATTTGTAAAATTATTAGTAATCGTAGAAACCCAGCCTAATGATACAAAGTTCGTTGGTGCCGTTGTCCCCGCTAAAGCTGTCGGGTTGAATGTGGTATCTATATCGGTTCGGGCATCCTTCGTATTATTATACCTATAAACGCCGTTGATTGAATTGCGGTCATTGATGTCAACATCCGTTCGAAATGTATATTCTTTACGGTCTTCCGGATCACTCTGGTTAAATGAAAAACCGGTTGTATTTAAATTGTCGCCAACGTCCGGGCGATTTCCGCTCTCCGGAATGCGACTCAAAAAACGACTGTTAATTATAGGGTCAATTCCCAAAACGCCTTGAGCTGAAGCCGGGATAGTATTACCTATCAATCCCTGTCCCGTTAAAACGTTGACCGTGCAGATTCCGTTTGTAAAAGTTATACACTGCCCAGCAGCAGGGGCGCTGGTCGGGCGGTAAGAGAAAATTCCCGCTCTCGCGGATGGAGTAAGTATAGTTGTAGTTTTAGATGTTTGTTGTCTGAGAATGTACTTTTCAGTAGAGAAAAAGAAGAATCCCTTATCCTTATAAAAAGCAGGACCACCTTCACCAAAATGCGGTATCGGCAATGGTCCGCTTATTTTACCGCCAAACTGATTACGGTTTAAGAACGGACGCGGCTGTCTTAACTCGCCTTCTGTAGCGCGCCCTTGGATAACGGCGGTGTCAGTTGCCGTAAATCTTCCGGCTGCATTAGAGAAAAATCTATTTGCAGCAAACTTTGAATTTCGATTATATATAAACAAGGCGCCATGGAAGTCTTTTCCGCCGCGAGGCGTACTGAGTTGAATTTGAGAAGAGCCATAACCAAGTTCAGCTCCAGAATTACCTGTGATTACAGTAAATTCACCTGTATTATCAACCGTCGGAGTATCAACAACAAAACCGTTGCGAATGAAAGCATCTTGAACGGTAATTCCATCTCGTGTGAAATTAGTAGATGATGTTCGACCGCCATTGATGATTTCCGAACCGTTACCTCGATTTTGTCCAGCTCCTGCTTGTAGTCCAATTAAACTAAGCGGGTTGCGCCCGTTTAACGGCAGTTCAAGAACTTGCCGCGGGCTGACCGTAGTACTTAAATCCGCACCCGAAGAATTAACTACGTCGGCGCCCGCAACAACAGTTACGGTTTCGGCAACACCTCCGACTTCGAGCTGGACATTGATTGAATACTCACGCGCGATATCAATTTTTAGATTTTCTGCCGTATATCCTTTAAAGCCGCTTGCGGTTACTGTAACCGTGTATGTTCCGACATTCAATGAGGGGAAAGAAAACGCCCCTTCCTCGTTTGAAGTTACAGTAACTTCTTTTCCTGTTTGGTTATCTATGAGGATTACTGTCGCGCCAGGTAAAACTCCATCCGGTCCTGAGACCAATCCGATAAGTCTTCCTGAATTGCTTTGGGTAAAGACGGCTACAGATGTCAAGAAAAGAACTAATACTACGAAAGTAAATTTTTTCATTTAATGCTTAAACTCCTTGATTTCTATTTAATTATGTTCGTATCAGAATTGCTTTAAAGATATATAATTAATCAGCTTTTGAGGCAATAAATATGCCATTATACACATATGGGTAAAATACAGTATTATGTTACGAGAAACTGAAATCCTAATTAAAATTACAAACAAAAGCATCCAAAATATTGAATTAAATTCAAGATTAAAGATATTTCTATGCGTAATTACGCTATGTGTGGGATAGAAGCCTATCAAAGCTAGTTTAATTTTCAAGTTAGAATCTGAAGACATTTTTGAGTGGATTTTTAGACAAGCTAAAAGCAGGTTAAGCGCCGCATCGCTTCTTTGATGTCTTGAATTAAATATGATGTGTTTTGTCTATTAGGACATTTTGACCACAGACAATTTTGAGATGAATAAAAATAAGACAAATAACAAATCAAAAATCGGTTGTCAGGGCTGGAATTATGATGATTGGACAAACAAGGCTGACGGCGAAGCAATCTTTTACCCGCGCGGAACAAAGTCAAATGAAATGCTTGCGCTTTACGCGCAGGTTTTTGAAACGGTTGAAGTTGATTCGACGTTTTACGCGATTCCGGCAAGTTCGGCGGTTGAAAATTGGCATAAAAAAACGCCGGACGAATTTACTTTTTCGTTGAAAATGCCGCAGGAAATTACGCACGAATACGGTTTGCGCGAGCCTTCGTTTCCGATAATGCACGAATTTTGCGAAAGAGTTTTGCTGCTCAAAGAAAAACTCGGCGTGGTTCTGGTTCAGCTTCCGCCGAACTTTGAAGCGTCGAAAGAAAACGCGCAAGCGTTGCGCGAATTCTTGGCTGAACTACCGAAAAAAATTCGCTTTGCCGTCGAGTTCAGAAACCGAGAATGGCTGATTGACTGGACGTTTGAAGAAATGGAGAAAAACCGAGTCGCATTGTGTTTGGTCGAAGGCAGTTGGGTTCCGCGCGAAATGATTTTTGAAGCGATGCAAAAACCAACGGCTGATTTTTCGTACGTTCGTTTTATGGGCGAGCGCGATTTAACGACTTTTGATAAAGTTGTTCGCCAGCAAGACGTGCATTTGCAGATGTGGAAAGACGAAATTCAAAAGTTGAAAGCGAAGGATGTTTACATTTATTTCAGCAACTTTTATGAAGGCTTCGCGCCGTCAAGCGTAAATAAATTGAAGGAATTATTCGGACAAAAAACAATCGAAGCAAGCAGTTTGGAAAAACAAGATTCGCTATTTTAGTAAGAAAATAGAATCCAAAATTGTAGGTTGCGCGATTTTGCGCGGCAAACATTTTCCAAACAAAACTTTTTTCTTTTTCAAACGTAAAATAAACAAACGTAGATTTAGTTTTGGAGTAAAAATTTAACAAATGGCAATGTCAAGAACAGCAAAAACACTTCTCATCATCGGCGCGGCGGTCTTCGCCGTCGTTTTAGTAGCAATTATCGGGATTGCTTTGATAGCGGAATCTCTCAGCAAACCGGACATACGCGACAACAGCGTTTTGGTATTAAAAGTTTCAGGGGAAATGCCGGATTATTCAGCGCAAGACCCGATGGCAAAAGTTTTCGGCATCGCTCAGTCGCAATCATTTTCAAGCCTTTTAACGCAGCTTCGAAAAGCAAAAGTTGACAGTCGAGTCAGCGCAATTCTTCTCGACATCGATTTTCCGTCAATCGGTTGGGGGAAGTCCGATGAATTACGAGCCGCCGTTGCTGAATTCAAAACTTCGGGCAAGCCGATTTACGCATATATGGAAATCGGCTCAAATAAGGAATACTACATTGCTACTGCCGCCGATAAAATATTTCTGCCGCCGACTGGTGACCTTTATATTTACGGTTTTGCGGCGCAATCGCAGTTTTACAAAGGCTCGCTCGATAAACTTGGCGTCGAATGGGAAGATGTTCATGTCGGCAAATATAAAAGCGCAAACGAATCGTTCACGCGCAAAGACCGTTCGCCCGAATCGCGCGAAGTCATCAACGCGGTTTTAGACGATTACTACGGGCGAGTAACCGACGCAATTGCCGAAGCTCGCCACAAATCACCTGAAGAGGTCAGAGCGATTATCGACAACGCGCCTTACAACGCGGTTGCCGCGCAACAGCAAAATCTAATTGACGGCGCAAAATATCGTGACGAAGTTTACCAAGAATTCAAAAACGTTTTGGGTTACAAAGACACGGAAGATTTGAGATTAACGACCGTCAATGATTATAAGGAAGTTACGCCCGAATCTTTGGGCTTGAATAACGGCGAGCGCGTTGCGGTGATTTTTGCTTCAGGCATTATTATGTCGGGCAAATCAGCCGACGGAACTTTCGGCGGAGCGCAAACAATCGGCTCGGACACGATTGTCAAAGCTGTTAAAGATGCGGCGGATGATTCTTCTATTAAAGCGATTGTCCTGCGCGTGGACTCGCCGGGCGGCTCGGCTCTGGCTTCGGATTTAATGTGGCACACGCTTGAGTATGCGAAAACGAAAAAACCAGTCGTCACTTCGATGTCGGACGTAGCGGCTTCGGGCGGTTATTACATCGCCTGCAACTCGGACAAAATTGTCGCCGAGCCGTCAACCGTAACCGGCTCAATCGGCGTCGTTTTAGGTCGTCCGGTTTTGGGCGGTTTTTATGATTGGCTTGGAATTACCAATGAATATACGACGCGCGGGAAAAATGCCGGAATCTTCCGCGAAGATAAAAAATGGACGGACGAAGAAAGAGAAGTGTTTCAAAGAAGCGCGAATTTCTTCTACTGGGACAATTTTGTGCCGAAAGTCGCGGCTGGACGCGGGCGCTCGGTCGAACAAATTCACGAAGTCGCGCAGGGGCGCGTCTGGACCGGAGCGCAAGCTAAAGAGCGCGGACTTGTTGACGAATTCGGTGGTCTGAACAAAGCTATCGAGATTGCAAAGGAATTAGCCAAACTGCCTGCCGACAAAGATGTCAAGCGCGTTGTTTTTCCTACGCCGCGACCGTTTTTGGCTTCAATCTTTAGTAGTGATGATGAAGAGGCAACCGTCAGTTCGCAGGAAAAGGCGCAGCAGGAAGCAATATTTAAGGCATTACCGAAAGATTTACAGAAAATGTTTCGCTACAGTGTTTTGTTTGAAAATTTAAAGCGCGGTGAGACGATGGCGATGTTGCCGTTTGAATTGGAAATAAGATGAAGCGTTGGAACGCGAACTTTAATTTCGCAAAGATCAACTCTTTTTTGCGAAATTAAAGTTCGCATTCCATTCTTGAGATAACTTTTAATGAGAAAAGTGGTCGCAGGCTTAATCACTTAAAATCTGTGTTCTTTTTTGTGTAAAAGTTTCATACATATTAATTTCTTCGAGAGGTAGGAGATTTCATTTTATTGTTCGTAAATGTCTCTAAACAAATAAATTGTTGCTATCGGCACGGTTATTGCAAAATTTTACGGTATTAAATTTGATTCGTCGGTTTGTTAGAGCGAATCAATTTTTTTGGAGGATTTATTATTATGAAAAACATTACAAAATTAGGTCTTGGGCTTTTTGTTTCAACGGTTTTAACAGGCGCGACTTTAGCTCAAACACCGACAACAACACCGACAACTACTACAACTACTACAAAAAAAGTGACTGTTCTTACAGTGCCAACGCCAACGCCGATACCGACGACAACTACGATACCGACGACAACTACGACAACCACTACAACTGCCAAAGAAGTTGTTCAAAATCCGGATGGAAGTTGGACAGTTATTGAATATCCGGTTGGTAAGGAAGTAACCGTTGAGATTATGCCCAGTAACCAGACGATAATGGGTAAAGGAACGGCTCGCGTAATGCGAACCGGAGATGAAACAACGGTAAATTTAGATTTGACCGGTCTTGATGCTTCGGCAAATTATTTCGTTTATGCTGTTGACCCGATGGGCAAAACGACTTTTTTAGGTCCTGTAACAGCTCAAAACGGAATAGCTACAACAACCTTTAAAACGCCGTTGAATCAATTTATGTTGGTACTTTCACCGACCGAAAACTTATCAACTATTGATAACAATACTGCGGTCACATTTCGCAGTGCCGTACCGAAGGGTCACGCAGTTGTTGCTAACAGACCATCAAATCCGGTTAACGAGGAAAAGCAAGTAGCAGGCAGCACAGAGGTTGCTTCGACTTATGAAGTTCCGCTCCTTGGAGTTTCGGGCTTTAAAAAAGGAGAAACAGAAATTAGAGTAAACTTCGGAGATGATCTGAAAGGGCTAAAAGGAAAAGCATATATTGATACCAAAAAAGAAGGTCTATCAAAAATAAAAATGCGTTTCGATGATATGAAGATGGCTCCGAAAGATAAACGCTATGTTCTATGGGCAGTTTCACCTACTAAAGAATATACGAAAATCGGACAAGTGATAAATACCGGTAAACGCCAGGAATCAGAAATCCGCGGCGAAACCGCATTGAAAGATTTTGGTTTGTTTGTAACGGTCGAAGATAAAGATGTTCCGCAGCCGACAAGCAGAATCTTTTCTGTATTTAGCGCAAGATAAACATTTCTCAAATTTTAGTTTTGAGTGAAAGAATGCGTTGAGCCTAATTTATAGGCTCAACGCATTTTCATTTTCAGACAATATAAATTTTTTGAAAAAATCTTGTTTCATACTTGAAACAGATTGCAACTTATGTTAAATTCGTTTCATCAGTGAAACAAAATGCCTTTGACGGTAGGCATTTAACAAACATAAAATAAAGAAAAACATTAAGAAAAAGTTTGAAGCTAAGGAGAAAGCAAAATGAAAAATACAAGCAAACCAAAAATCAACCCTTTAAGCCGGATGCCGCGTCAACAGCGTCTTGTAATGGCAATTCGCGGCGGCGCGGGTGTGGGGAAAAGTCATTTTATAAGTTCGATGTCAGAAGCGGGTCTGGGGAAACTCTGCATTTTTGATACAGAACGAAAGGCGCGGCTTTTGCGCGGTGTCGGACAAAAGTTTGACGCGCTCGAAATTGAGCAAACGGACGAATTACCTGAGTTTATTGATTGGGCAATCAATGGTGAGGGCAGAGAGCAAAATTACGGATGTTTCGCGCTCGACAGTTGGGCAGCATATTTTGGCGCGAAACACAGCGAAATGTTAGAAGCAGTTCGTGAAAGAACCGGCGATCCGCTCGCGCAACCAAGTGCGGAAGAACTTGCTGCCGACCAGATGATTTTGCAATCAGTTTTGCGAAAGCTCTGTATCGAAAGCGGAAAATCAGTTGTTATTGCCGATCAGATTGCTGCAAAAGGCAAAGAAGCAAAAGAAGACAACGAAATCGGGCGCGTTCTACCGATGACGGCGAGCGGTCTCGAATATTTTGTTGATGTAATGATTGAAGTTTCATTGCAGGAACGCGACGGCGAAATTACAAGAGTTTTTCAAGTCGTAAAAAGCAATTCGCCCGCGTTTGAAGTCGGCTTTGAGATGACGGGAAACATCGGTTTTAAAGATTTTCTCGACCATATGAAAGGCGAGCAGGCGCTTGAACTTGCTTTCGATAAACCGGAAAAATCGGATGTTCCCGAATTTATCGAAGACAAAACGCCGGTTTCAATCGCGCCGCCGGCGATGACGATTGAAGATTTGATTCAAAAAGCGGAAGATAACGGCTTCAAACAAGCCGACATCGTGACGGGCGCGAAAATTTATCATAACCAGCCGAATATTTATCATTTAACGGCTGAACAGATTGAAGATTTAGACCGCCGAATGACGGCACGGATAGAAAAAACGAAAGTTGAATCCGGTTCTGAAACTTCAACGAATCAAAAAGTAAGCAATATCAAACGCGCGCGAGTTGCGTAAAATTTTGTTTAGGCAAAAACGAACGAGCAGGGGTCGGGTTAGATAAAGGGCAGGTAAAAAGGACAAAGAGATTCGGGAAAATTTCTCTTTGTCCTTTTTCTTTGATTTTAATTTAAAGTTAAATTTCGTGCCGATTGGTCAATGCCTTATCCATCGTCACCTCGTCCACAAACTCCAGATCCGAACCAACCGGCATTCCCATTGCGATTCGTGTAACGCGAACGCCGAGAGGTTTCAAAAGTCGCGCTATATAATTGGCAGTCGCTTCACCTTCGGTCGTCGGGTTTGTAGCAACAATTACTTCGCGCACATCAACACCGTCATTATTTTCCGGCATTAAGCGCGGAAGTAGATTTGCCATCATTAATTCGTCCGGTCCGACGCCTCTAATCGGCGACAGCGAGCCGTGCAGAATATGATAAAGACCTTTAAACGAGCGTGTTTTCTCGACAGAAACGAGATTGTAAGGTTCTTCGACAACACAAATTTGCGAGCGGTCACGTGACGTTGAAGCGCAATACATACAAGGATTTACGTCCGTTAAATTATTACAAATCGAACAGAAAACAATTTTCTGTTTAACCTCTTGCAAAGCCTCAACAAAACGTTCGATTTCCGCTTCCGGTCGGCGCAAAATATAAAACGCCAGCCGCTGCGCGCTTTTATGTCCGACGCCGGGCAAGCGTTTGAATTCGTCAATTAGTTTGGCAACGGGTTCTGAGTATTCAAGCATATATAGTGGATAGGGGATAGTGGGTAGTGGATAGTAAAAATCAAGAAACTTTCAGTTATCCACTACATCAGTCCCGGCGGTAACATTCCGCCAAGTTTTCCTTTTAAGGATTCCTCGACTTTGCGACGCGCTTCGTTGAGCGCTGCCATTGCTAAATCCTGAATCATTTCAACGTCGCCGTCTTTCACCAAATCCGGCGAAATCGTAAGCTCCAAAACTTCAAAATCGCCGCGCATTTTCACATTCACCGCGCCGCCGCCGGCAGATGCGTCAACGGTCATCTCTTTCATCTGTTTACCCATTTCTTCCTGCATTTTTTGGGCTTGTTTCATCATCGAATTCATATCGAAACCGCCGGGAAATTTCATAATTTTTTCACCTTCTTCTTATAAATTATTGCTGTCAAAACTGTAAAACAATTATAACATTTCATCTTTGAAAATGTCTTTTACACAAACATTTTGATTAGATTTCAAATATAAGTATAAATTTGCAGGTACCTTCAGCAATCAAGAAAATATCGGGCTTGCTTTTTATTTCCATCTACATTAGAAATAGATTTGTGCAAATTAATTGGAAAACAAAGGCAAGCGAATCGCCTTATTTGTTTCGCCAGCAAGCCGAGTGGACGGGCATAAAAGTTCATCGGGCGCGTGTTTTGCCGGGCGAGATGCTCGAACACACATCTACCTTTCACGAGATTAATGTAACCGTCAGCGGTAAATTAACAACTGAGAAAACTTCTTCGACCGGCAAACATATCATCACAAAGGTCGGCGCGGGAAATATCTGCCTGACGCCTTCGGGACAACCGGTGAGCGCTTCTTGGGAAAAACCGCTGGACAATATGGGAATTCTGCTCGATCCGGCTTTTGTCATCCAAACGGCGATTGAAAATCGGTTTGCTTCCAAATTTGAATTCGTCGAAATATATAAAAGCGAAGATTTGTTAATTCAACACATCGGGCTTGCCTTGCTTGCTGAAGCGAAGGCGGAAAATCCCGGTGGGCGGCTTTACGCTGAATCTCTGACGCAAACTTTCATTCTGCATCTGCTCAGAAATTACAGCACGGCAAAAGCAGCGACTGAAAATTTGCACGGCGGACTTTCGGGTTATAAACTGCGCCGCGTAACCGAATTTATCAACGAAAACTTGGAAGCGGATTTAAGCCTGTCGGAAATTTCTGCCGCTGCCGATTTGAGTCAATTCCATTTCGCTCGCGCCTTCCGAAAATCAACGGGACTTACGCCGCAGCAATTTTTGATGCAGCAGCGGATTGAACGCGCCAAAGAATTACTGGCGAAAGACGATTTACCGATTGTCGAAATAAGTTTGCGGACAGGCTTTAAAAATCAAAGTCATTTCACGACCCTGTTCCGCAAATTTACAAAATTTACGCTGAAGACTTGGCGCGAACTCAAGCTCGCTTAACTTTGTTAATGATTAACAGTTAATTGTTAATCATTCATTTGACTAAACAATCCATTAACAATTAACCATTTATCTGCTAAGAAATTCTCTTTGAGCAATCTCAGAAAACAAACCGCAACCAGCCGAAAGATTATATTCACCCACATTATCTAAACTCTTTTTAGACTCGGAAAAGTCTAAGGAGTTTTGAGATTATGCGTATTTTATTTTTTATTTTTATCGTGTTTCAGTTTAGCCTTGCAGCACAAACGAAAGGCATCAGCCAATCGTTTGAAGCAGCAACACATACGGCGCGAGCGCAACAATACGAACAAGCAGTTAAGCAATATCGAACGACGATTCTTCGTGCGAAGAACGAATTAGCAAACGACAATTTCCTCGCCCGAATTCATTTCAATATTGGGGTTTGTTATTATCAATTGAAAAATCCCGCGAAAGCCGTCGAAGAATTTAATGAAGCCATTAAGCTAAGTCGCAGAAGTTTTCAAAAAGCGTTTTACGCGCTCGGAATGGCGCACGTTGATTTGAAAAATTGGCGCGAAGCCAAAACTGCTTTTCGCAAATCAGTCAAATTAAAACCAAACGACGGCGAAGCGTGGTTTGATTTGGCGTTAGTCTTTTTGGAAGAAAAAGATTTCGATGCGGCGGAAAAAGCATTTCAAAACGCAATCAAATACAAAAGCACCGCCGCCGCGGACGCACACAATAATATCGGCGTTATTTTCGCATTAAGAAGCGATTTTCCGGCAGCCGAAAATGAATTTAACACGGCTTTGATCCAATCAAACGGCAAATCAGTTGAGGCGAAAAATAATCTACAATTCTGCCGCTTATACAAACAAAATTTCAATCAAAATTTGCTGGCAAAATTAGAGTTTAGCCGACAAGAAAAACGAGGAGAATAGAATGGACAAACAAACGGACGTGATGGCGATTTTAAAACTTTACGAATTGCGCCGCGACGAGAAAATGCGCCAGGCGCGGGCTTGGTTTTTTTCGGAATTTGCGCCGCAATCGGCGATGGACATTATCAAACTCTACCGCGACGGCGAACAGGCGAGCGCGTATTTCCGTACGGTTACTTCGTATTGGGATATGGCTTCGTCGTTCGTTCTGAACGGCGCGATTGACGAGAAGATTTTTCTTGACGCGAACAGCGAACATATTTTTGTTTACGCGAAAGTCGTGCCGTTTTTAGCGGAAATTCGACAGCTTTTTAACGAGCCTGAGTATCTGATTCATTTGGAACAATTGGCTTTAAAGATTCCCAACATCGAAACTAAAATCGAAAATAGAAAGCGATTGTTTGCCATTTGGACAAAAGAAAGCGTAGAACATTCAGCCAGCGAAAATAGCTAAATCCGACCACAAAATTTGTTCGTCGGGCAGAGGTTTTTACCGGCTTTCATCTCGTGTTAATCTGTGAACTCAAACAGATGAAAAAATACGTTATTAAACGAGATGAAAACGCTCTGCCCGCACGCCTGACGCGCTACCGCAGCGAACTAAACGAAGAACAATTTCGCGTCGTGACGGCAAAGCCGAGCGCGACTCTGGTTGTCGCCGGCGCGGGAACAGGCAAAACGCGGACGATAACATACCGCGTCGCATATTTAATTGAACAGGGCATTTCGCCGCAGAGAATTTTACTCGCCACATTTACCAATCGCGCCGCTAGAGAAATGCTCAAGCGCGTCGAACTTTTAACCGGAAGCCAAAACGTCCATCGCATCTGGGGCGGAACATTTCACCGCATCGCCAATTTGATTCTTCGGAAACACGCCGCGTCAATCGGTTTCGATTCAAATTATTCGATTCTTGACGCCGAAGACGCGAGGGATTTTTTAAGCGTCTGCGTTGACGAAGCCGGAATTGACACAAAGGCGAAACGCTTTCCGAAGCCGCAGGTTTTGCAGGACATCGTTTCTTACGCGAACAATACCGACAAGCCGATTGAAGATGTCATTATCGAAAAATATCCGTATTTCGAGCCTTTAACGCAGCAGATAAAACGAATTGATTCAATTTATATCGAGCGTAAAAAAGAAAGAAACGTGATGGATTACGACGATTTATTGTTAAATTGGAAACGCCTTTTAATCGAAAAACAAGACATTGCAAATCTTTACGCCGAACAGTTCGAGCATATTTTGGTTGACGAGTATCAAGATACAAACAAGCTGCAAGCCGAAATCATTGACATTCTCGCCGTCCGACATCGCAACGTAATGGTCGTTGGCGACGACGCGCAATCAATTTTCGCGTGGCGCGGTGCGGAATTTACGAACATTTATGAGTTTCCGAAACGCTATCCCGAATCGGTTACTTACAAACTCGAAACCAATTACCGAAGCACGCCGGAAATTTTAGGTCTTGCAAATGTTTCGATTGCGAATAATCGAAAACAGTTTCCGAAAGTTCTTCAAGCGGTCAAAAAATCGAAAGGTTTCGCGCCCGCGCTTATTCCGTGTTCGGATGTCGAGCAGCAATCGGTATTTATCGCGTCGAGAATTTTAGAATTACGCGACGAAGGAACTTTGCTTGAAGAAATTGCCGTGTTGTATCGCTCTCATTATCATTCGCTCGAACTGCAATTGGAACTCACGCGCCGAAATATTCCGTATCGCATTCAATCCGGCGTTAGATTTTTCGAGCAGGCACACATTAAAGACGTTGTTTCTTACCTCAGAATAATTGTTAACCCGCGTGACGAACTCGCGTGGAAACGAATTTTGAAAATGATTCCGAGCGTCGGCAACGCGACGGCAAATCGAATTTTTGAATCAATCGCTTACGCCGAAAATCCATTCACGCTGGTTAAAAAAGAAGATTTCCAATACAAACCGCGCAGCTCGCAAAGCTGGCAGAATTTCGTTGATTTGCTCGAAAATCTTGTCTCGGATTCAAATCGAAATAATCCCGCCAAACAAATCGAAATGATTTTGACAAACGGCTACGAACAGCATTTGCAGGAAACCTACGAAAACGCCGAAGCCCGAACCGAAGATCTAAAACAGCTCGCGCTTTACGCGCAAAAATACGAGTCAACCGAAGATTTCCTCTCGGAACTCGCTTTGATTTCGACAGAAAGATTCGGCTCGCCGCAGGCAATCGTCGGCGAAGACGTCGTGCAAGGTGGCGAAGAAGATGAACTGCTAACGCTTACATCTGTTCATCAAGCAAAAGGCTTGGAATGGAAAGTCGTCTTTATAATCTGGGCGGCAGAAGGCAAATTTCCCTCACCGCGAGCGTTAAAGGAAATTGACAGCGAAGAAGAAGAACGCCGTTTGTGGTATGTCGCTTTGACTAGAGCGCAAGACGAACTTTATCTCACCTATCCGTTAATGATTACTGATTATTCGCGCCAAACTGTTTTGCAAAAACCTTCGCGCTTCGTGATGGAATGCCCGCCCGCGTTGTTTGAGATTTGGAGTTTGGAAGAAGACGCGCCGCAGTTTGACACGCCCGTTTTGATTGACGAGAAAAAGCAGGATTTTATTAACTAATATTTTTAGATTCATTCAAAAAGTGTAATGTTAGTCTGTTTTATCGCAAAAGTTTTCACGTTATTGTAAAATGTTGAGCAAAATTATGAACGCACTTTTTAATGTATTAGACAGTCAATCCTTACAGCCTTCGCTCTTTAGTGAAGAAACCCGAAATACAAATATTGATGTCAAAAACTATTCTGTGATTACCGATGAATTTTGGACGGCGAAACAGAGGCAAGCGTGTTCACTTCACGAAATCGCTTACCGAGCGTGCTTTAAGGCTCAATTACCAAACTTTTTCATTACAAAACTGACGGAAAAGAATGAAATCGTTTATGACCCGTTTTCAGGTAGAGGAACAACAAGTATCGAAGCGATTTTATGCGGACGAAACGCCGTTGCAAACGACATTAATCCGATTAGTCGAATTTTAAGCGAAGGAAGAACAAAAATTCCGACAATTCAAGAAATTAAAAATCGGCTTGAAGAAATTAAGGAGGATGAAAACTTAACTTCCGAAATTGATTTATCAATGTTTTTTCACAACGAAACATTGCAGGAAATTCTTTCGCTTAAAAATTATTTTCTGCGAAAGGATGATTTAGATTACGTTGATAAATGGCTTAGAATGGTGGCGACGAACCGATTGACCGGACATTCAAAAGGATATTTCAGCGTTTATACATTACCGCCGAACCAAGCTGTTTCCGCTGAAAGACAAATTAAAATAAACGAAAAATATCAACAAGAACCGACCTATCGAAATACAAAGCAAATTATTTACAAAAAAAGTATCAGCTTACTGAAGGATTTAACGCCGTCGCAAAAAGCAAACATACAAAATTCGGAAATTCTTTTTCTAAACAAAGATGCGCGAAATACGCCCGAAATTTTAGACGAAACAATTTCTTTAACGGTTACTTCGCCACCGTTTTTAGATGTTGTGCAATATGCCCAAGACAATTGGATGCGATGTTGGTTTAATGGTTTTGACGCGAAAGAAATTGAAAAACAAATCACGATGGCGAAAACCATAGAAAAATGGTCGGAAATAATGTCGGAGGTTTTCAAGGAACTTTATCGAATCACTAAAAAAGACGGTTGGGTTGTTTTTGAAGTTGGCGAGGTCAAAAACGGCAAAATAAATTTGGAAGATTACGTTGTTCCGATTGGCGAAAAAATAGGTTTTACTTGCGATTGTGTAATGATTAACGAACAGGCTTTCACAAAGACCGCTAACATTTGGGGCGTGAGCAATAATAGTAAAGGTACAAATACAAATAGAATAGTTATCTTAAAAAAATAGTTATGGCAGACGAAGAAAAGTATATAAAAGGGCTTGAAACTATTATTCGACAAATGCTAAAGCCGATAAAAAACATTCCATTTGATGTCGTTATTAGAGCAATGACGGGTTATGAAGTTATTGCATTTGATAAGAATAAAAGAGAAGACAAAGCATTACTTGAAAATCTTTCTAAAGCGGCAGAAATAACAGCACAAGAAGTTGTTAAAGTTGGTGGTATAAAGCGCCCGAGACCAAATGAGGTTGGAAATGACTTAGAACCATTCATCGAAGAAGCCTTGAAAAAAGTTGTTATACCGATGCAGGTAAACCGAGAGGAAAAAGCGGCAAAGGAAAATCCGCAGGATACCCTGACAGAGAGTTTACCGACAACGGCAGAACGGTTTATTTAGAAGTGAAATCTTACGCTAATGAAACCAATTCAAAAAGCACCTTGCGAAGTTTTTATCTTTCGCCTTCCGACGATTTTAAGGTTAATAAAGACGCACTTCATTTGCTAATTGCTTTTGAAGCCGTAAAGGAAAAGGATTCGTATTTTGTCAGTGGTTGGAAAATCGTAACAGTAGATAAATTATTAGTTGACGTAAAATACGAATTCAATTCAGATAACAAAAGACTTTATGCCGAGCATGCCGTTTTGTCCGAAAATAAATTCGATTATAAAAAATATACTTGATAACGATTTGTTTAGTCGTAATACTCCAAACCCAAGTGCGTAATCAAATCTTCGCCCTGAAGATGTCTTAACGTATTTTTCAGCTTCATCAATTGAATAAAAATATCGTGTTCCGGGTAAAGTTCCGGCGCCGTTTGCGGGGCTTTGAAATAGAACGAGAGCCATTCCTGAACGCCTTTCATTCCGGCGCGTTGGGCTAAATCCATAAACAACGCTAAATCCAGAACGAGCGGCGCGGCTAAAATCGAATCTCTGCACAGAAAATCAATTTTTATTTGCATCTTGTAGCCGAGCCAGCCGAAAATATCAATCGCGTCCCAGCCTTCTTTGTTGTCGCCGCGCGGCGGATAATAGTTAATGCGGACGACGTGCGCGAAATCTTTATACAATTCAGGGTAAATGTCGGGCTGCAAGATGTGTTCGAGAACTGATAATTTGCTTTCTTCCTTGGTTTTGAAATTTTCCGGGTCGTCAAGAACTTCGCCGTCACGGTTGCCTAAAATGTTCGTCGAATACCAGCCTTCGAGTCCGAGCATTCTCGATTTCAAACCGGGCGCGAGAATTGTTTTCATCAAAGTTTGTCCGGTCTTGAAATCTTTGCCGCAAATCGGAACGCCTGCGTCTTCGGCAAGTTTCGTTAAAGCGGGAATGTCGCACGACAAATTCGGCGCGCCGTTGGCAAACGGAACGCCCGATTTCAAAGCGGCGTAAGCGTAAATCATCGAAGGCGCTATGTCAGCGTCGTCATCATAAAGACCTTTTTCAAATGCTTCCAAAGTTTGATGAACATTCGACTGTTCGAGAAAAATTTCCGTCGAAGCCGCCCACACAATCACCAACCTATCGCATCCTTTTTCGGCTTTGAAATTGGCGATGTCGGCAATCAACTGCTCGGCAAGCTCCATTTTATTCTTGCCTCGCTTGACATTCGTTCCGTTCAAACGCTTAACGTAATTATGCTCGAAAACCGCCGCCATCGGTTTTAGAGATTCCAGCTGCTCGCGCAAATCTTCGACGTGCGATTTCTCTAAAACTCCGCAATGCAGCGCGGCTTCGTAAGCCGAATCGGAAAAAATATCCCACGCGCCGAAAACAATGTCGTCGAGATTTGCCAGTGGCACGAAATCTTTTATCTTCGGACAGCGATTGTCCGTTCGCTTGCCCAAACGAATCGTCGCCATCTGCGTCAAACTTCCAATCGGCGCAGCCGTTCCTTTGCGAATAGCTTCGACGCCCGCGACGAAAGTCGTGCTGACCGCGCCGAGTCCGACAAGCAAAATACCGAGTTTGCCGCTTGCGGGAGCAATTTCCACGCCTTTTTCAACCATTTAATTGTTTTCCTTTTTATGTAATGTTAGAAACGAAATAATAACTTTACAAAAATGTTAAGGCAAACGCGGGAAAGTTTTTCTCTTTCATTATAAAATAAAGATACCGGCGCATCTTTTACGATACGCCGATTGTTTTGTCCGAATTGTTTCCGGGTTTATTTGTTGGCAGTTGTCGCCGGACGATAACTCAGTTCAGAAAGGTAGCGCGAAACGATGCGCTCTTGACGGGCAACGACTCCGGCGGGAAGTTTTTGCTGTAATTTTGCCATTCCGTCTTGTCCGAGAACGCGGGCAACCGGATTGCCTTTGTCTATTTCGGCAAAATTTTCGTGCAAAACGACGATTAAGTACTGATTCACGTCGCCGCCGAACATCACTTGCGAAGTCCAATAACCTTTCACGCCCGACTGCTTGATGACAGGCAGCCAATCGTTTTTGATAAAGTTTTCAAACTCTGCGTTGCGTCCCGCCGCGACTGTCAGCAGAGTAACGACCGCCATTTTCGGCGGCGCGGTCATTTTTGTCTCATAGCTTAAATCGGGGCGCGTTTCATATGCGACGGTTCGCACGCCGTTGACCATTTTGCTCGCTTTGGCAGACCACGCCGCCATTCCTTCTTTGCCCATTCCCTTCATCATCGGGCTGGGACCGTCGTATTGGGCGTAGTTTTCAACCGGGTTGACGACGACGTATTCAAATGTGTCGCCGAATCCGGCTGTTCGCCAGACATCACTCCATTTCGCGCCGCCTTTGGCTAACGCCGGATTGATGTCGGTTTTAATCATCGTTTCAAAGTCCGGCACCATTTCAGGTTTGACGTTGATAAAGGTAATCGCTATTCGCCCGCGCTT
>Ga0136617_10001676_pt1 | contig 19671 bp, 14 predicted proteins | sample AntDrymUQ3222106_2_FD_129672 | JGI IMG/M metagenome (GOLD analysis project Ga0136617, IMG submission 129672) | Polar desert sand microbial communities from Dry Valleys, Antarctica - metaG UQ322 (21.06) | ecosystem: Environmental > Terrestrial > Soil > Desert | place: Antarctica: Dry Valley... | reverse complement strand
TCTGCCCTCCGGCCAGGTCGAGGGCTCGCGCAATTCCGAAGTCGGCCACCACCGCGTGGCCGTTCGAGATCATGATGTTCTCCGGCTTGATGTCGCGGTGAATCACACCATGGCGGTGGGCGTAGTCCAGCGCATCGGCGATCTCGCAGGTGATGAAGAGCGACTCGTAGACTCCCAGACGGCCCTGGGCCATGAGCCGGTCCCGCAGCGACTCCCCCTCGATGTATGGCATCACCGAGTAGAGCAGGTCTCCCGATTGTCCGGAGTCGAGGAGGGGCACGATGTGGGTGTGCTGCAGCTGGGCGGTGATGCGGATTTCGCGCAGGAACCGCTCGGATCCCACCGCGGTGGCGATGTGGGGATCCAGCACCTTGATCGCCACCGGCCGCTCGTATCGCCGGTCGCGGGCCAGAAACACGAAGGCCATGCCCCCGCGGCCGATCTCGCGCTCGACCACGTAGCGGTCGCCCAGTGCCTCCTGGATGTGTTGAAGGAGATCGGTCACGCGGGCGGGTGATTACCTCGTTTCCACGCCGGTAAGCCGCGGACCCAGGCGCGAGCGCAGCTCCCCGGCCAGTGCCTCCGCGGGCACGCTCTTTCGCAGGCGTACCCGGTACTCCAGCGTTCCCTGCCCCCCGAACTCCCGGGTAGTACCGGCGTACTTCCATTCCTTGACCTGGGTCGCCAATACCGCCTCGACCTCGCGCTGAGCAGCGTCAGGGTGCGGGCTCTGCACCCGCAGCACGGTGGCCAGGGGCTTTTTAGGCTTGCCCGCGCCGGCCTTGGAGCCATCCACCCGGCGCCGGGCCCGCGCGGCGATAGCCTCGAGCTGTTCCGGCGCCAGGGATTTCAGGATCTCCTGATCGAGCATCGAAACGAACGCACCGGTGCGGTTGGCCAGGGCGAGCGAGCGTTGCAGCCGGCGTGCCGCCCTGGGACCCTCGAGGCGAGCCGGCGACCGGCCGAAGTCGGTATACCAGAAGACCAGAATCACCACGTTGAAGAGAAACGACATTACGGCGGCCGCCGACATCACCTGCACTCCGGACGCGAGCCCGACGCCGGTGGCCAGAAAGATGTAGACCGCGTCTTTGGTGTCGCGCAGCGTGTTGCGGAAGCTGACCGCGGCTACGATGCCCGCGAGGCTGAAGGCGAGGGCGACGCTGTTCTTCACCAGAAGAACGACGCCGGCCACCACGATGGGCAGAATGAGGAGGGTCTGCACCACCGATTGGCGGAAGCCCTTCTTCTGCCGGGTAAGGATGTACACCCAGGCCACCGGCAGCATGAGCAGGAAGGCACCCGTCATGCAGAGCGCCGTGGTGAGCGCCAGCGCCACCGGCGCCTGGGCCGGCAGCGCCGGTTCGGTAAGCGAGTCGAAAAACGGCTCCGCTCCCCCACTCACCGGCCCGAACCGTTCCGGCATAAACACAGTTCGCAAGGCGGGAAAGATCTCCCCCACCAGCGCGGTACCCGCCGCGAGCAGCAGATAGTAGGCTGCCACCCGCATCACCGGATCCTCCCCCAACCTGGCCAGGCGGGTACGGGCCGTTTCGGTCACTGCCACCTCGAGTTTCGGTGGTGGAAAGATGGGGCGGGCACGGGACCCGTCAAGGCACGCGGTGCTCAGGCGAGCAGTTGAAGCAGTGCCTTGCCGTAGGTCTCCAGCTTGGACGGCCCGATCCCCTTGACCCTGCCCAGTTCATCGAGCGTGCGAGGGCGGGCGGCGGCCAGGGCCTCCAGGGTCCGATCGTGAAAGATGACGTAGGGAGGCATGCCTCGGCGGCGCGCCTCTTCCGTGCGCCATGCCTTGAGGCGGGCGAGGACATCCGGGTCGGCCTCAGGAGAAGAAGCCGGCTCGGCCGCCGTCCGTACCGGCACCCGGAGCGGCAGATCCAGCTCGGGCCGAGCTTCCCCCCGCGCCACCGCGCGGCCACCAGGGGCGAGGGCCAGCACGAACGCGCCTGGCCGGCCACCCTCTATGCCTTGCCGCTCCACCAGCCCGGCGTCCGCCAGCACCCCCAGGAGATCCTTGACCTGGTCGAGCGTGAGCGCCGACAATTTGCCATAGGTGGGAACGCGGTCGAGACGGTGATGGATGACTTCCTTCGCGCTGCTGCCCACCAGCACCTGCGCCATCCGCTCGACGCCGAAGCGGCCGGAGAGACGCCCTACGGCAGAGAGAGCGATGCGTACCCGCAGCAGCTCATCCTCGTCCAGGGCTCGGCCGGCGCCGCGGCCCCAACCGAGACAGACATCGCAGGTGCCGCAGGAGGGCGCGGAGCCGCCCCGCGCCCCGCCGGCGAAGTAGTCGTAGATGAACCTGGTGCGGCAGCCGCGAGAGTAGGCGTAGCGCACCATGGTGTCGAGCCGCTCGCGATCGCGGCGGGCTTTGAGCTCGCGTCCGCCCGGCTCGATGGGCAGCGGTCCGACACCGAGCGGAGCGGCGACGTGCTGGGCGGCGCGGCGCAGCAACCGCGCCGCCGTTGCGGCGCTCATAGCGCCGGCCGCGTCCTGTCCCACCCGCTTCTCGATCTCTTCCTCGTCCGCTCCTTCTCCCAGCAGGCGCCCCACCGCCCGGAAGACCGCCGGTGTCGGGTTGGCGCCGGCAAGGAAAAACTCCTGGGTCCTGACGTCGGCTGGAGAAAAGAGGAGCGTGCATCGCGCCGGCAGGCCGTCCCGCCCGGCGCGCCCGGCCTCCTGGTAATACGACTCCACACTGCCGGGAAGTTCCGCGTGCGCCACGAAGCGGATGTCCGCCTTGTCCACCCCCATTCCGAAGGCATTGGTTGCCGCGATGACGTCTACCCTGCCATCCAGAAAATCCTCCTGCACCCGGGTTCGTTCCTCGTCGGTCAGGCCGGCGTGGTAGCGGCCGGTACGAAGCCCCTGCCCCGCGAGGTAGTCCGCCCAGAGATCCACCGATTTGCGGGTGGCGGCGTAAATGATGCCCGGCGCGCCAACCTCGCCGAGCAGCCGCTCTACCGCTCGGATCTTTTCCTCCCGGCCCCGGCACACCTGCACCGCGAGGGTGAGATTGGGCCGCTCGAATCCGGTGACCAGCTCCAAGGGGGCGCGGAGCTCGAGTTGGCTGGCGATGTCGGCGCGAACCTCGGGAGTCGCTGTTGCCGTGAATGCCGCAACGGGCACCCCCAGCTCGGCGCGAAACCCCGCCAGCCGCCGGTAGTCAGGGCGGAAATCGTGCCCCCACTGACTTATACAGTGCGCCTCGTCCACCACCAGCCGAGCGGGACGAGCTTTGGCCAGAGCGCCACGAAACGAGGGGCTCCCCAGTCGCTCCGGCGCGATGTACACCAGCTGGAGCCGGCCGGCGGCCAGATCCGCCTCCGCAGCCGCGCGCTCACCGCCCGCCATTCCCGAGTGCAGCGCGGCCGCGGCGATGCCCCTCCCCCGCAGCACGTCCACTTGGTCTTTCATCAGCGCGATGAGCGGCGACACCACCACGGTCACGCCGTCGAGCAGCAGAGCGGGGAGCTGAAAGCAGAGCGATTTTCCCGCCCCTGTCGGCATCACCGCCACGATGTCCCGACCCTCCAGCACGGCTTGGGCGACCTCGCGTTGACCGGGGCGGAACGCGGGAAGACGAAAGCGTTGATGCAGCGCGCGCTCGAGCGCGTCGTGGGTAGCGGCGGCAACAGGTGGCATGGGCACCGGTGGAATCTATCAGACTATGGTATCGGGAACGGGACCGGTCCAGCTTGGAGAGGTCGGGCGGAGCGGGCAAGTCGTAATGACGCGGGAGGGACCCAACTCGAGCGGTCCCTCCCTCACGATCCTACTGAATTTTGATCATCTTCCCGATAGAAGGAACGCCATTCCGGTTGAGGAGGTAGAGGACGTAGTGCCCCGGAGGCGCCAGATTGGCGCTGGCGGGCGCGGTGACGCTCACCCCACCCGCGCTCCGGGAAAAGGTCAGACTGCTGGCCCGTCCGTTCTGGTCGAAGGAGTGGGTGGTAGACGCGATGCGGATCCAACGCGCCTGGGTGATCTGCGCGCCGTTGGGAGTGGAAACCTCGAAGCTCTGGCCGTAGCCGACCGTGGCGGGTGCCGGGTCAATCGTGGGGCGCGCGCCTCTGAAGAGGTAGGGGGGCCGAAAGATCTCGTGGTTCTTCTGCGCCGGATACGGCTGCGTGGTGCCGGGAATGTCGGCATCTCCGCTGGAGCCGTGCACCACCGTGGCGTCGGGCAACAGCATGGACACCGCATGATACCCGCGATCAATGGTGTTGCTGGCGAGCGTGGTCCAGTTGCCGGTGGCTGGGTTCCAGATCTCCGAGGTGCGCACCGCGCTGCCGATGTTGTTGAACCCACCGCCGCTGAGACCACCGGTCACCAGCACCTGGCCGTCGGGCAGCACGGTGGCGTTGAGGTGGCGGCGGCGGACCGACATCGGACTGGTGAACGACCACGACGGGCTGGCGTTGTTCAGGTCAATGATCTCCACCGTCTCGGTCGGCACCGGGCTGGTGACGTCGCGCGGCTGGTTGGAACCCGGATCGCCGCCCCCACCGGCATACAGGATCTTGCCCGTCTCGTACATCACCGCTGAGCCGTAGTCGCGGTTGAACGACCACTGGTGACTTGGTCCCGAGGTCCAGCGGCCGGGACCGGAAGCGGTGGAGCCGTTGACGTCGAGCCAGAGAGACAGGATCCGCTCCCCGGCGTAGAACACCAGTCCGTTGGGCGCGACGAAGTTGCGGGGATAGTATGGCAACTGCAGGTCGGCGCCGGGCAGCGGAGTCCATGAGCTGCCGGTCCACACCTCGGGAGTCGAAGCCACGTCCTCGTTGGCGTCGCGGCCCGCTACGGTCACCAGGCGGCCGTCAGGAAGCGTGGTTACGGTGGGATACCAGCGGCCCCGAGCCATCAGAGCGAGCGGCCCGGGCACCCAGCTTTCGCTGGCCGGGTCGAAGATGTTGGTGGACTGCAGCCCTTGGTCGTCGGCCAGGTGGCCACCCGATACCAGAAGCCTTCCGTCCGGCATGAAGGCGTGCCCGGCACAGAAGAGCATGGTATCCACCGCGGCCATCGTGAAGTTGTTGGACGACGGGTTCCAGACGAACGGCTGGCCGGCCTTACCCCAGGCGAGCACCCGCCCGGTGGGCATCAGATGCATGTGGAGCGGCACGATGTCCCAGAGCACCGGCGGATCCCACCTCCCTGTGCTCGCCTCCGGCGGCAGCGGGGAGAGGGTGAACGGAGAGGAAGTACCGGTCGCTGCACCGGCGGTGAAGCCAAGGGTCTGAGCACCGGTCCCGACCACGCCGAGGTCGAGGAACGCCGCCACACCATCCGCGTCGGTGGTGCCCGTGGCCACGCCTTCCAGCGTGCCACCGCCGGACGCCACCGAGGCAGTGACCTCGACGCCGGCGATCGGGTTGCCACCCGCATCCGTCACTCTGACGACGGGCTGGGCCGCGGGCTCGAATACCTCGCCTCGCAGCGCCGTTGTCGGCGGCTGGGTCGTAACCGTCACCGTTGAAGGGGGCCCGCCACCGAGAACGATATTGTCCGATACCGCCGCGGTGAGCTCGCCGGAGGTAAAACGGAGCCGATAGGTACCCGCGGGCCCGGAGAGCTGGAGATCGTCGAACGTCGCCCTGCCGTTGGCGTCCACGGTCTGGGTCAGGGTGCCGCCGAGCGTCGCCGCTCCGCCCTCGACCGCGGCGGTCACCGTCGCCTCATCCTCCGGCACCACCACCGTTCCGTCGTCATCCTGCAGCTCGACGACCGGCTGCGCGCTGAGCACCTGGCCATTCTGGGACGCGCTCGATGGCTGGGTGACCACGGCGAGCTTGGTCGGAGCGTCCACCGGCGGCGGCGGATCCGGACGCACCGGGTCGCTGGTGCAGGTAATTGCACTCGTGGCGAGAAGCAGGATGCCGAGTCGGGCGACGAGCGTGGGAGTCCGGGTCATTGATCACGCATTGGGATGAAGGGTGCGACCGGCAGCGCGCAACGCCGGGAATGTCGAATCATAGCGGTGTCCTGCCTCCTGCTGAACCTTTGTCATGCGAGCTCGCGGGGGCTGGGCCGGTTGGATCGGCTAAAGGCAGGCAAACGAGCAGGAAATGCGCCACGCGCCCTGGATGGCGCGACCTGCGGCGCTCGACAGTGACGGGTTGGGAGAGGTTTTCGGGAGAGCGGGCGACCGGACTCGAACCGGCGACGTCCAGCTTGGGAAGCTGGCATTCTACCACTGAATTACGCCCGCGGATGCGCTCGGGAATGTGCCGGTGCGGGTCGGGAGTGTCAACCCACTCCGCGGCCCGCTACTTGGCCCGCGAGGCCTCGAGAAAGCTCCGCAGATCCGGCTCGCTGATGGCCGGCTCGCCGGGTGACACGTTGTCGAGCCGGCCTTCCCGCATCCAGCGCTCCAACTCGTTGACCAGCTCGAAGAGATGGTCGAACGAGTCCACGATGAAGAGCAGCGGCTGGTAGCGGTCGATCTCGAAATACTGGTTGACCACCCACTCGAGCTGCATCGGATAGCGCTGCACCAGCGGCGAATCAATGGAGTGGGCGATCTCGCCGTAGGAGCTGAGCAGTCCGCTGCCGTACACCTTGAGCCCGCCCGGGCTTCGCATCAGACCGAACTCGATGGTGAACCAGAAGAACCGCGCCAGCGCCTTGAAGATGCTGGTGACCCGCCGGATCTGCTCTTGCTGGTCGGTGATGCCCGCCACGATCTCCGCGGCGGTGTGAGCACAGTCGCCGAAGCGCACCAGGGCATCCGCGAAGGCGCGGTCGGTGTGCATCGGCACGTGTCCCGCGATGTCGTGGAAAATGTCCGGCTCGGGGAGGTAATCGAGCGTGTCACCGTCGCGGATAGTGATGGTGGTGGGAAACTCGCGATTCCGCAGGCAGTCGAAGAAGAGAAAGGAAGGAACATATCCGCTTACCGGTTTGGCTTGAAAGCCGGTAAGCGGACTGAGAAATCGGTTCACATCCTCCAGTCGAGGCACCCGCATAGGATCGAGGCAGAGGCTTTCGATCCCCTGCAGGAAGCGAGGATTGGCATAGCGGCTCCAACGATCCTCCATCCGGGTAAACAGGCGCCGCCAGGCATCGTGGTTGGCGTCCGAGTACAGCTCGTACGGCTGATGGATGTAGAGACGGCCCTCAGCCTGCGCCTGCTCGATGAAGGCCGCCCGGGTGGTAGTCAGCCCGCCGCTGGATGTCGTTTCGGCTCGCAGCCCCGCCATGGAACTCTCCTCAATCGCTCCGCTCACTTTTTCTTGTAACGCCAGGCGGCAATGGCCGGACCCTTGCCGACCGCCTTGATGGCGTGACTGGCACCGGCTTCGAGCGCGGGAACCGGCACTTCCTGGCTCGCTACCACCCCACCCTTGGGATCGAGGAACTCGAAGATCAGGGTGACCGGCGCCGCCGGAATCGCCTTGCCGGCCGGGGTCTGCGCCTTTCGGCCGGTAGCCGTAGCAGTGACCTCCGCGCTACCCGCGGCAGTGGTAAAGTCGGTGATCCTCACGTCTACCGGAAGCGCCAGCACCTTCTCGGCGGTCTTGACCGCATCGTCCACCTTGTTCGTCTCCTTGTAGCCCTCGCCCACCATCTTGAGCGCGTTCTCGTTCATCGGCTCGATTGCCGCCAGACGCTGAGCCACCGGCAGGAGCTTGGCGCCGTCCTTGAGCGCCAGATAAGTGTTGCTCAAGTTGGAGAGCGCATCTCGGTTGTACGGCTCCGCCGTCGCCGCCTTGTCGAACGCGGCCGCGGCTTCCCTGTACTTCTTGTCGTTGTAGAGGTTGACGCCGATGCTCATGAGATCGTCCGACGGCGAGGCCGCTCCACCGCCCGCCGGTGCGGCGCCGCCGGCGGCGACGATCTGCTGCTCGAGCGGTTGAGCCTTGTCCGCCTGTCCCAGCCCACGGTAGGCCGAAGCCAGCCCGCGCTTGCCCTCGATGTCACTGGGAACCCACTGGACATACTGCTCGAACGCCTTGACCGCTCCATCATACTTCTTGGCGTTGAGCAGCAGGACGCCCTGATTGAAGGCCGACCGGTCGCGCACCTTGATCTCGGTGGTATCGGTCACGCCCTGCGCGGCAGTCACGGCCCGGCCGAAGTACTCGGCGGCGCTGTCCGGCTGTCCGCGTTCGTTCATCAACGCGCCCACCTGGTGGAACGCCACCGGAGATTTCCGGTAGATCACGGTTGCCTGGTGGTAGAGCGCGAGCGCGGAGTCGGGCTTCTTCTGCTCCTCGAACTCGCTGCCCGCCCGAATCAGCGCCACCCAGCCGTTTCGCCGGTGATTGGCGATCTCCTTGGCGCACGCCGGCGCCATCTGCTCGGCGCGGGTGAGCGCCGAGTCGGCCCCGTAGAGGTCACCCTGATGCAGGTTGATGCGGCCCAGGTGATACCACGCGGCAGGATTTTTTCCTTGATCGTTCTGGGTGATGGCCTCCAGCAGCACCTTCTCTCCGCTCTCGAGAATACGGGTTCTGTTTTCCGGAATGTCGGTCTCGATGGCGGTTTTCAGATAGGTGGCACCGGAGCTTACCTTGAAGTGGCTCGACTTGAGGCCACAATTCGGCGCTTCGTATGCGGCTGGCATCGCCTTGGCCACTCTATCGCTCAGCGCCGGTTGCTGCGCTGCTGCCGGGATGGTGCTCACGGCCGCGAGCAGAAGGGCCGGCGCGATCTTCGCTTTCACTCGTCACAGCTCCTTGTTCGAGGTCAGAGACCGGTGGCGGTGTCAGGGCTCACCAGGCGAAGAGCCTGATATTGCAAGTCCCTTGCCACCTCATGCACGGGGCGTCCGGTTCTTCGCGCCACCGCCGCCACATCGTCATACTCCGGCTTTACCCGAGGCCCGTCGGGGCCATCCAACACTTTGACCCGTACCCGCATGCCTTCATACGCGTCCATCTGCAGCTCGCGTCGGGTGAGGGTGACCCGCTCCGCTGTCTGCCGTCTGATGCCCGCTGTGGTGCTGTGCCGGAAGAGTGCGTCCACCGCTCTGTCGGCCTCCGCAGGGGCCACCGTCACCTCGAGACGAAATCCCGGACGCCCCTTCTTCATGTGCGTGGTCCAGAGCTGGACGTCGAGCGCGCCGGCGCTGATGAGCGCTTCCCGGAGAGGATCGAGATACTCCGGATTCAGGTCATCGAGATCGGTGGAGAGCAGCACCACCTCGCCGGCCTCGAAGGCCGGCTCGGCGACGATGATGCGCAGTGCGTTGGGGTAGCTCTCAGGGTTGCGCCCGCCCGCGCCCCACGCGCCGGCGGCCGATGCCCGCCAGTGTGCCGGCGGGCGGCCGGAAGACAGCACTCGAAGGAGCGCCGCGCCGGTCGGCGTCGTCGCCTCCCCTACGACCGGCCCGTTGGGGCCCACGTCAACGCCTTCGATGAGGATCGCCGTGGCCGGCGCCGGTACCGGAATGACCCCATGCGCGGCCCGCACCCAGCCGCTCCCCAGGGCCACCGGCCGGTTGTAGATGCGGTTGATGCCGAGTCGCTCGAACCCTTCGATTGCGCCCACGATGTCCACCAGCGCATCGAGTGCACCCACCTCGTGCAGCGCTACCTGTTCCGCGGGAACGCCGTGCACCTGACCCTCGGCCTCGCCCAGGAGCTTGAATGCCTGTACCGCCCGTTCCCTGACCCACGGCGAAAGCGGCGCCCGTTCCACCACGGCGATCAGGTCGCCGACGTGGCGGTGCGCCGGGTGATTGCCGCTGCCGTTACCCTGGTGCGCGGGAGGGTGGTGTGAGTGGGCATGGTCGTACACCGGTGAGCTCGGCTGCTCCTGCTCTCCACCCGGCAGTATCACGTCCACCTTGGTAGCCCGAATCCCGCAACGGTCTACCTCGGCTATCGTCACCGTCACCTCGGGAGCGCCCAATCTGGCGGGCAGCTCGCGCAGCCAATCGGCGGGGGCGCCGGCGGCAACCAGCGCGCCCAGGACCATGTCGCCGCTGATTCCCGCGACCGGGTCGAGTATGGCAAAACGTCCATCGGGCATAGACTTACAAATATGCTTCCAACCCCGGGCCGAGGCAACTGCCCGGCCTCATGGTGCGCTGTTGAGATGGAAGAGGATCCGCTCGGCGAGGGCGGTGGAGAATCCGGGCACCGTCGCCAGCTCCGACACGGAGGCTGATCTCACGCCCGCCAGACTGCCGAAGCGCTCCAGCAGGCTGCGCCGTCGGGTGGGCCCCACGCCGGGAATGTTGAGCAGCTCGGAGGTGATGGTGCGCTGGGTGCGACGCTTGCGGTTATAGGCGAGACCAAAACGATGAGCCTCGTCCCGGGCGCGCTGGAGCAGCCGGAGCGAGGGACTTCGGCGGGACAACCGGATGCTCTCGGAGCGGCCGGGGAGAAACACCTCCTCCTCTCGCTTGGCCAGACTCACCATCGGAATACCGCCCATCCCCAACTTCTCCGCGGCTTCCAGCGCAGCGTTGAGCTGGCCCTTGCCCCCATCAATCACAAACAGGTCGGGCAGCGGAAGCTGCTCGTCACGCCGCCGGGTGAGATAGCGGGTCATCACTTCCTGAATCGCCGCGAAATCGTCCTGCTGCCCCAGGCCCTGAATCTTGAACTTGCGGTATTCGCTCTTGCGGGGGCGGCCGGCCTCGAACCAGACCAGCGACCCCACGGTGTCGCGCCCCTGATTGTGGGAGATGTCCACGCAGACCAGACTGCGCGGAACCACGCTCAGTCCCAGGTCGCGCCCGAGGGCGTAGACCGGGTCTTCGGCCCGCTCCTCGGTCTCGAAGGACTCGATGCGGAGACTCTCCAGCAGATGTCTGGCGTTCTGATCGGCGAGCTGCAGCCACCGCTGCGCCGTGCCCCGCTGAGGCACGGTCCAGTCGGCCTCGGGAAGAAGCTGGCGGAGCGCTTCCCAATCGGCCGGCGGAAAGGGGACGACCAGCCGCCGCGCGCGACCCTCCACCGGCACGTAGTAGCGCACGACGAACGCGCTCAGCACGGAGGGATCGTCCTCCTCTTCGAGCCCCTCGAGGAATCGGTGCTCTCGTCCCAGTACCCGGCCCTCGCGCACCCGGATCAGCACCCCCACCGCATCGTCGCCGTCGCGGGCGTACCCGATGACGTCCGCGTCGCCGGTTCCGATCACTTCCACGCTCGCCGGCTCCTCCATCTTCTCCAGCCAGCGAAGCGCGTCCCGCAGATTTCTGGCGCGCTCGAAGTCGTCCCGGTCGCTTGCCACCAGCATCGCCTCGCGCACCTTGGCTCTCAGATCCTGGGTTCTGCCCTCGAGAAAATCCACCACCTCTTCGACCATCCGGCGATAGTCCGCCTGGTCCTGCCATCCCACGCAGGGCGCCTTACAACGGCCGATGTGGTAGTCGAGGCAGGGGCGCTCCCGCCGGTCGCCGGGAAGGTTGTCGGGGCAACTGCGAACGGTATAGAGACGGCGGATGATCGCGAGGGTGCGCCGCAGCCGGCCCACATCGGTGTAGGGCCCGAAGTACCTGGCGCCGGGGATGTCGCGCCTCCGGGTTACCAGGACCCGGGGAAAAGGCTCCCCCAGGGTGACGGCGATTGAGGGATAGCTCTTATCGTCCTTGAGCCGGACGTTGAAGCGGGGCCGGTACTCCTTGATGAGATTGTTTTCGAGGATGAGCGACTCGGCCTCGGTAGGCACGACGATCGTCTCCACATCGGCAATCAGCCGCTGCATCAGTCGGTTCTTGGGACTGTCGGCGAAATCGCTTGCGAAGTAGCTCCGCACCCGGCTTCGGAGCCGCTTGGCCTTTCCGACGTACAGGACCTCGCCGTCGCGCCCCCTCCAGAGGTACACCCCTGGACCCTCGGGCAGGGTATCCAGCTTGCGCTGAAGGGTGTCGGGAATCGCGGGGGAACTCATAGCTGAAAAAATAATCGGCCGTGCGAGCCGGCGGCGGTCATCTCCCCAGCAATCTCGCAGCCTCCGCCACGCCGAGTAGCCGAGTGCCGGCCAGATACGTCCCGGCGTAGGCTCCGAGCACCAGAGCTGCCGCGGCGATGGGGTGTATCTCCGGGAGCGCCCCCCGAAGAACCCAGGCGAGCGCCGCCGCCGCGAGCGCGACCGACCATACGATGGCCAGAAAGGAGCCGGGAAGCTCGGACTGGCCCAGCCGCCGCCCGAGACCGGCCCGCAGCAGCACCAGCTCAACCCACCCCGCCAGCCCACCCGACAGGGTGAGCCCCGCCACTCCCCAGCGCGGATCGAGCCCGAGCACCGGCGGAAGGCGTATGGCGAAGAGGTAGCCCAGACCGATGGTGAGAGCCACCCGGATGAGAGCGAACCGGAACGGAGTTCTGGTGTCGTGGAGCGCGTAATAGGTGGACGCGTAGAGCCGGCCGAGAGTCGAGGGAAGCAGGCCAAGGGCGGAGCCGGCCAGTATCCCCCAGACGTACAGCGTCATCGGGCGGGTGAACTCTCCCGATTGGTACAGCGCGCCCACGATTACGTCTCCCAGCGCGATGAAAGCCACCGCCGAGGGAACGACGAAGAAGGCGATCTGGCGGAGGCCGCGGGCCAGTCGTTGCCGGAGGTAGCCGGCCCGCTCACCTTCGTCCCCTGTGACGCTCGACATCGCCGGCAGCTCAGCCGCCGCGACCGACATTCCGAAGAGGCTGACCGGCAGGGTGTAGATCACCTGAGCGTAGGCCAGCCCGGCTACGGCGCCGGTAGGCAACAAACTGGCGAGCAGGGTATCCACGTAAGCGCTGATCTGAACCACGCCCCGGCCCACGAAGACCGGGCCGAAGTTGCGTAGCACCGCGCGTACCGGGACTGACACCATGATCGGGCCGGGTGCGAGCCGGCCGACCAGACCGAGCACGGCGGGGAGTTGAACCGCCAACTGCAGCAGGCTTCCCGCCACCGAGCCCCAGGCGGCAATCTCGGCGAGGGAGTAGTGAGCCACACCGGCGCCGAAGCCGACCAGCGCGCCGATGATCGCAACGTTCCACAGTACCGGGGCGGCGTAGGGGAGAAAGAAACGGCGGTGGCTGTTGAGGATTCCGAGGCACCAGGCGGAGAGCACCAGCAGGCCGGCCCCGGGGAAGAGGATCCGGACCAGCCGGATGGTGGCCAGGCGCTTCTCCCCCTCGAATCCGGGGGCGATCAGGTCAACGAGCACCGGGGTGAGCAGCACTCCCAGCAGCACCAGAACCGACACCGCCACCCCGAGCAGCGCCGCCATCGCGCCGGCGAGCCGGCTGGCTTCCGCATCTTCTCCGCGCGCCCTGAGACCCGCGTACACCGGGATGAAGGAGGCCGACAGCACTCCCTCGCCGAAGAGGTTCTGCAGCAGGTTGGGAATTCTGAACGCCGCGTTGAAGGCGTCGGCGGCGTCGGAGGTGCCGAAGTAGTGAGCGAAGACCCGATTCCGGACCAGACCCACGACCCGGCTGAACAGAATGCCCGCGGCGACCACCGCCGCCGGACGGGAGGAGCGGCCCGCGCCGGCGGTCAGGAACCGGGCGGTGGTGGGAGGGTGGACCGCTGGGGCGAGTCGGCCAGCAATCGTTGGAGAAAGGCGTTCTCGTCCTGCAGGGTCTGGACGCTCCGGTTGAGATCGTCCATCTCGGCTTCGAGGAGGTCCACCTTCCTGGCCAGCTCGGAGAGGGCCGGTGGAATCTCCTGCGGCCCCTCGAGCCGCCGGGCGAGCGCCCGACCGATGGGTGAATCAACCACGATGCCCATGATCGGAATCAGCAGCGCAACCAGCAGGATCAGTGCGATCAGCGACATAGGTCGAGTCTACGACGTATCCGATGCACCTTCAAGGGCGGCGGCATACCAGCGCTCGATCTCGGCCGTCAGGTCGGGCACTAGATCGGGCCCGTACCGCGCCAGAAACGGCGCGACTGTCAACACCCGCTCCTGGGGCTTGTTGCCCGGCAGCACGGCGGTGCGGGCGCGGGCGATCTGGGTGAGCTCGGTTTCCTGCCGGCGCTTGAGGTGCTGAACCAGCTTCTTCTCCACCTCCTGGGTTCCGCTCAGCGCCTGCTGCTTGGCGCTCTGCACCGGGCGGGCCAGGGTCGGGTCAATATCGGTGGCCACCCGCCCGAGGCTCTCGTACCCGCTCTCGAGCGCGGCGCGGAGAGAGCCGAGCGTCTGCATTGCCTCGGTAGGGAGTTGCGACCGGATCAATCTCGCCTCCAGGGCGCCTGCGGGAGCCAACAGGTCGTCGAGGCCGGCGTTGAATTTCTCCAGCACCCGCTCGACCCGGCGCTCGAGCAGCACCCCCGACCAGCGCGGCAACGGCATCTGCCGGGGCACGCCGAGCCGCTCATACAGCGGTGGAGTGAGCGCCAGGTAGCGCAGCTCGCCGGGGCCGCCAAGGTAGGCCACGGTAGGAAGCAGCGCGCTCTCGATGACCGGGCGCAGCAGAACGTTGGGAGAGAGACGGGTCGGCTCCTCCTCGGCGATACGCCGCAGGGCCGGCAGATCGAACCGCTCGCGGCTGCGGCGGGTGACGAAGGCGGAACCATCCAGCACCAGCCGGTCGCGGCCCAGGGCGGCCTCCAGCATGACCAGCGCGGCCCCGTCTCCCACGGCGATCCCGGAGGTTCGGGCCGACGCTCCCAACTCCTCCGACCGCCGGTCGAGATCCCGGTCCAGCTCCGAGGCCAGCTCAAGCGCCTTGAGGATGTGCACCGCGGCAGCGCGTTTGACCGCCGGATGGGTGCTGTCGAAACAGACGATTCCCGCCGGAGCCAACAACTCCGCGATGGCGCCGGCAAAGGCCGCGGCCACGGTGGCGTCGGGATGATAGTGGCGCCGCAGCCAGCCGAGCACGCCGTCCCGGAATTCGGAGGCGGGCAGATCGGCAGCCAACGCCTCCAGGGCGGGGGCCACTCCTGGGCCCAGCGGCTCCCGATACATCGGGGTCAGCGGAGCCTCGGCGGGTCGGGGTGGCAGCGCCGCGCTCACCACCGCGCCATCGGCGGAGAGCCATGAGGTATGGCTCGCCTCGTTAAAGTCGTGGTCGTCTCCCGCCAGCCAGAAGATCGGCACCACCGGCCGGCCCCACCGCCGCTCCAGCAGGCGGGCGAGCGCCGCGGTGGAGAGCGCCTTGTGTACCGTGTACAGGGGACCGGTAAAGAGGCCAGGCTGCTGCCCGGACGTGACCGCCAGTGCCCCGGGCTCCGCCAGGCGAGCCAGCGCCGACTCCCGGGCGCTGGAGGCCACGAACGCTTCGGCGAAGGCGGGATCGAACGAGCCGGCCCGCGGCGCCGGCACTGGAATCGGAGCATCGAGAGGGGTCGGTACGAAGCGCAGCGTCATCCCTTCTGGCCCATCATGATGGTGCGGGGAGACGAGCTGCTTTGGGCGGAGGCGTCGTAGTCGCCGAACCGGTGCCGGGCGGCGGCGCCGCTGGCCGCGAGCATGGCCGCGATCTCGTCCGGCTCGAACAGCCGCACCCGCTCGACGAAGCGCCGGCCACCCGCTGACTCGATCGTCTTCCGAATGAAGCGTCCGTCGGGAGAGACGGAGCGGGTGATGTGCAGCTCGTCCCCATCCAGCATCAAGCGCTCGGCCGGCACCAGACGGCTTCGCACCCGCGCCGGATTCAGAAAGTCGATCACAAACCATCCGCCGGGCTTCACCGTGCCCACCATTTCCCGGAGCGCGGCGGCATGTTCCTCGTCGTGATCGAAGTAGCCGAAGCTGGTGAAGAGGTTGACCGTGAGATCCATGGAGCGGGGCCGGATGGGAAGATACCGCATGTCGGCGCGAACCAGTGCGGCATCGGTCACCCCACGGGCGACCCGGAGGAGAGTGGCGGACAGATCGAGCCCCACGCAGCGCGCGCCCGCCCGGCGGAAGGCCCGGGAGTGGCGGCCCGCGCCGCAGGCGACGTCGAGCACCCGCCAGCCCGCCCGAAGGCCCACCACGCCGGCGATGAGCGCCACCGCCCGCTCCGCCTCGGCGTCGTCCCGATGAGGATAGAGCTGGAGGTATTCCTCACCGAACCATTCTTCGAACCATTCCATGAGATACGCGAGTGAAAAGTGCTTAGTGCTCGGTTCTAAGCGGGTGTCGAGTGAGAAGCACGGGAGTGGAGAGGGCGCCGGCCCAGCTCCGACTTCCCCACTTTCCACTGGTCGCCCGCTCAGAACTCACTTGTCCCTTGTCACCTGTCACTCTCGCTTGTCACCAACTTAGCACTAAGCACCAAGCACTTTTCACTTATGATATGGCTCTCCCCTGAGAATGCTGAACCCCCGATAAATCTGCTCGACCACCACCACACGGGCGAGCTCGTGGGGGAGAGTGAGCGGGCCCAGGCTCCACTGGAGGTCGGCGCGGGCGAGGAGGGTTGGAGAGAGGCCGTGCGAGCCGCCCAGTACCAGTGCGACCGGCCGGGCGCTCAGGAGCCAGCGATCGAGCTGGCGTGCCACTTCCGGGCTGCTCCAGGCGGTTCCGGCCCGCTCCAGGGCCACGAGTGAGCCGACCGATGGGGCCTGGGCAAGGAGCCGCTCCGCCTCTTCGCTCTGTTGGCTCTTCTCCGTGGGAGCCCGGCTCGCTTCCCTGACCTCTACCTCGCGAAAGGTGACGTGGCGGGAGAGCCGGCGGGCGTAGTCGTCGCAGGCCTGGCGGTAGTAGGGCCGCAGCCTGCCGACCGCCAGGAGGACGAGCTCCACCTAGGCGTACATGCCGCGCAGCCGATGTACCGCGGCCACCCGCTCGATCGCCTGCATATAGGCGCCGATCCGCAGGTTGATTCCATGCCTCCCGGCCATGCCGGCGACCTCCTCGAACGACTGCACCATGATCCGCTCGAGCCGCTGATTGACGGTATCCTCGTCCCAGAAGTATCCGCCCCGGTCTTGCACCCATTCGAAGTAGCTCACCGTCACACCGCCGGCGTTGGCCAGGATGTCGGGGATGACGAAGACTCCATTTTGATCCAGGATCTTGTCGGCGCCGGCGGTGGTGGGGCCGTTGGCGCCCTCGCAGATGATGCGCGCCTTGATCTGGGCGGCGTTGTGGCTGGTGATCACGTTCTCCATCGCCGCGGGAACCAGCACGTCGCAGTCGAGCGTCAGCATCTGCTCGTTGGTCAGAGGTTCGGCCTCTTTGTACTCGCTGAGAAAGCGATGCTGCCGCACGTGCTGGATGACCTCTCGAATCCGAAGCCCCTTAGGATTGTAAACGGCGCCCGACTTGTCGCTCACCGCCACCACGCTCATTCCCTGCTCCTCCATCAACTGAGCGCCGATGGAGCCGACGTTCCCGAAGCCCTGGACCACCACCCGGGTTCCCTCCACCGGCATCCTGAGCCGCCGGAGCGCCTCCCGAGTCACGATCATGCAGCCCCGGCCGGTGGCCTCGCGTCGGCCGAGCGAGCCGCCCATCTCCACCGGTTTACCGGTCACCACCGCGGTGACGGTGTGGCGCTTGTGCATGGAGTAGGTATCCATGATCCACGCCATCATCCGCTCGTTGGTATTGACGTCGGGAGCCGGGACATCCGAGTCGGGCCCCAACGTCTCGATGATGGCCGAGGTATACCGGCGGGTTATCCGCTCCAGCTCGGCGTTGGACAGACTGGCGGGGTCACAGACCACACCGCCCTTGGACCCTCCGAAAGGGATGTTCACCACGGCGCACTTCCAGGTCATCCACGCCGCGAGGGCCTTGACCTCGTCGAGCGTCACATTCAGATCGAAGCGGATGCCGCCCTTGGCCGGCCCCCTCGAGGTATTGTAGAGCACCCGGTAGCCGGTGTAGACGTCTACCTCGCCGCTGTCGCGCAGGAAAGGAACCGACACGATGATCTGCTTCTCCGGGCTCCGCAGCACTTTGTAGAGACCCGGGTCGAGGCTCAACCGCTGGGCCGCGTAGTCGAAGCGCGACATCATCGCCTCGAATGGGTTCTCCTCCTCGAGGAAAGTGTCCTTCTCGGGTCGGATCAGGGATTGGTTCGGAGGAGTGGCGGCGGTCATATGAAGTTCCGGGTTGCTCCAGGTTGAATTACAGACGTTCTACCGGGATCACGACGGCGTCGAGCGCGGCGGCGATGCGGTCGCCGCCCTCCTCCCAACTCAGGTCGAGCACGGCGACCAGCGGCTCCGGCACGGCATGGGGCCAGCGGTCGCGCAGCTTGACCGCATCCTTCTCGGTGATGACTACGTGATCCGCGCGGCGTGCCGCATGCGCCAGCCAGGCGACATCTTCATCGCGGTAGTTGTGATGGTCCTTCCAGGTGGCCACCTGCACCGCGGCGCCGGTGGCTTTCACCTGGGCCACGAAAGCGTCGGGGTCGGCGATCCCCGATGCCGCCACCACCCGCCGGCCGGCCAGTCCGGCTGCGGGGGCGCGGGTCCCGCTCACCAGGCCCTCCAGCGCGTGCAGTCCCAGGTGGGCAATGGCCACCGGCCCCCGGATTCTGGAACCCAGCTCATCGGCGAGTGCAAGCGCGGCTTCGGCTGTAGCTCGCTTTCGGGTGACGATGATGGCATCCGCCCGGTCCAAAGCATCCCAGCCCTCTCGCCACGGCCCCGCCGGAAGCGACCAGCGCACCGCGCGAGTGGTCTCCGCGCTCATCACCACGATGTTGAGATCCCGGCGCACGTCGAGCCGCTGAAAGGCATCGTCCAGCACCAGCACCTGCGCTCCATGGGCCAGCGCGCGCTCCGCTCCCGCCAACCGGTCGGGATCGGGCACCACCACCGCGCGGGGAACAGCGTGCTGGTGCACCAGCGTCTCGTCGCCGCCATAGCCCCGCAGCAGGATGCCGGGCACCAGGCCGCGGCTCACGTAGTACCGGGCGATCCAGATCGCGATCGGAGTTTTCCCGGAGCCCCCGACGGTCAGGTTGCCCACCGCCACCGATGGGAGGGGAAGATCGCGCACGGTGAGCCAGCCGCTCCGATACGCCAGCCGTCGAGCGCCCATCATACCGCGCCAGAGCCCCGAGGCGGGCAGCAGCGCCAACCGGGCCAGCCGCGCATCGGGCCGGCGGCTGGTCCACAGCCAGCGCATCACTCGGTGACTGTCGCCCCGTCGCGTCATCCCACGGTCCCGGCGATCTCCTCCAGCCGCGCGGCCGCCTCGCCGATTCCCCGCGCCAGGCCCTGCTCACCACCGGCCACCTCGAACGTCCGCCCGTAACGGATGGTGACCCGAGCGCCCGGTTTGGGGATCATGAAACGGTCCCACGAATGTAACCGCCAGCAGGGATCCGCCTCGGCGTGGATCGGCACCACCACCGCGCCGGCCCGCTGAGCGGCGGCCACCACCCCCGGCTTGAGCTCGCGTCTGGGCCCTTGGGGACCATCGGGGGTGAATGCCACCGAGCGCCCGCCCTCCAGCTCGCGAACGGCCCCCAGGAGCGCGCGGGCGGCGCCACGGGTGCTCGAGCCCCGAACGGTCCGATAGCCCAGGGAGAGGGCAAAGTCCGCGAGATACTGTCCGTCACGCGCTTCACTGACCACGATCGCGATTCCTTGGCGCCGGTGCTGCCACAAGAGCGGCAGCAGCGCCTCGTGCCACAGGAGGAAGACGTGCGCCCGCCCCACTTGGTAGAGTGGGCGCCAGCGACCCTCGTCTACGGTGCGGATGCGCCAGGAGACCGCCAGCAGCCGCACCGCCGGGGCCGCGAGCCAGCCCACCAGGGGAGGCGGGACTCTCAGTCGCACGCCCCCAGAAGCTCGCCGGCGAGAG
>Ga0136617_10001675_pt1 | contig 19671 bp, 21 predicted proteins | sample AntDrymUQ3222106_2_FD_129672 | JGI IMG/M metagenome (GOLD analysis project Ga0136617, IMG submission 129672) | Polar desert sand microbial communities from Dry Valleys, Antarctica - metaG UQ322 (21.06) | ecosystem: Environmental > Terrestrial > Soil > Desert | place: Antarctica: Dry Valley... | reverse complement strand
GTTGACCTCGGCGTGGTCGACCTCGGGTTCTCGCGACTCGGGCGTACTCATGGCTGGCTCCCTGCGACAGCGGTCCGTGACCGTTGTGGTGACCCCTCGCCGTACACGATACGGCGAGACGGGCAAGGTTTGCCTTTCTCAGGCGGCAGGAGGCGTCGGCCCGCGTGTCGAAGTAGGCAGCGTGAGCACAGAGCCGACGCCCCAACCCACCCCGGCCACCCCGAGCGCCCGCCGCCTGGCCGGTGAAGTCGCCGTCTGCGCCGGTGACTATCGCCGCGCCGCGGCGCTCGACCTGACGCTGGTCAGCGCGCTGCTGCAACACGACGATGCAGAGGCGGCCGTGCACGCCGTCGACGAGCAACGCGCGGCGGTGCGCACGCTCACCCGCCGGCTCCACACGGCGGTGGCCGACGCCATGGTCGAGCAGGAGGCCGAGCGCAGCGGCGAGGCCGCCGCGGCGCAGCCGCCGGCGCACTGACGCCCGACGCCAGCCGGGTCGCGCACCCGAGCCCGACGGCCACACCTGAGCCGGCCGGGCAGGCCGGTGGCCACCGGGCGCTACACTGCCGCGCGAGTTGGTTGCTGGGGAAACGCGAGGCAAGGATCGGTTGATGTGCAAGCGCCTGCTGGGCGTGGTCGTACTGGCCGTGCTGATGGGCTCGGTGCTCGCCGTGCCGGCGATGGCCGTCGAGGCCACCGAGGGCGCCGCCGAAGAACCCGAGGGCCCTGCCCCCGGCATCAACGAGATCGGGACGCAGAACGAGGTTTCGCGGGAGTTCCTGCCGGCGCCCGACGAGGCGGCGCCACCGCCGTTCTTCCAGTTCTTCAACGTCCCCCTGTTCGCGGTCGGCGTGCTGGCCGCGGTCGCGTTGCTCTTCGCCTACCTGATCTGGCAGCCGCGCTTCGCCCAGGAGCGCAGGAGCAAACGCCGTCGCCGTTGAGCTGAGACCGTCCGGGTCGTCCCGGTCGCTGGCGGACTGGGACCTGGCTGCCCGCGTGGCCTGGCGCGTGGCGTCCTCCGGCTCGACGGGCACGTCCCGGGCCGAGGTCGCGGGACTGCGCGCCGAGGTGGACGCCGCTGTCACCCGCGCCGACGCCTTGGCTCGCCGCGTCACCGGCCTCGGCGCCGGCCTGCCTCCCGCGACCTGTCGCGTGGTGGGGCGCCGCGCCTGGATCAACGGCAACCTCGAGAGTCTGGCTTACCTCACCGATCCGGTCGCCGACCAGCTGCTCAACCGCTCCGGGGTGACTCGCCAGGTCGCTCGCAGGGCGTTGGGACTGCAGCTCGGTGTGGTGTTCGGCTACCTGGCGAGCAAGGTCATCGGCCAGTACGAGGTGTTCCTGCCTGGCGGTGCCACGCCAGGCCGATTGACCCTGGTCGGGCCCAACGTGCTGCAGATCGAGCGCACGCTGCTGCCCGGCACGGACGTGACCCCTCGGGAGTTCCGTCTCGGGGTCTGTTTGCACGAGATCGCGCACCGGCTGCAGTTCGAGGGGGTCGGCTGGCTGCGGCCGCACCTACAAGGCTTGCTGGACACCTATCTCGCCGAGACCCGCATCGACCCTGACCGGGTCAAGCAGGTGCTGAGCCGCCTCGGTGAAGTCCTGCGCAGCCCGGGCCGCCCGTCGGAGCCGGGCGACCTACTGGAGATCATTCTGACCCCGGGGCAGGCGGCGACCATGCGCTCCGCACAGTCGCTGATGTCGCTGCTGGAGGGTCACGGCAACGTGGTCATGGACTGGGGCGCGCAGGCAGCCGCGGCCGAGGGCGAGCCAGCCCTTGACCCCTCCCGGGTGCGCACGGTGCTCAACCGGCGTCGCGCCAAGGCGGCCGATCAGGCGCTGCGCAAGGTGATGGGGCTGTCGCTGAAGGCCGAGCAGTACCGCGTCGGGGAGACCTTCATCCTGGACGTCGCCGAGCGCTTCGGCAGGGACGTGTTCTCCCGCGTGTGGGAGGACCCCGAGCACGTGCCCACCTCGAGCGAGCTGGAGGACCCGGACGCGTGGGTGGCCAGGATCGCCGCCGTCTGACGCCTGTGGTCGGTGCCGCGCTGGCGACACTGCCTCCCGGCGCGACCGTCGTCCTGGCGGTGTCGGGTGGACCTGACTCGGTGGCGCTGGCGCATCTGGTGCGCGCCGCCCGTCCCGACCTCGGCACCTTGGTAGTCCATGTGCGCCACGGCTTGCGCGACGACGCCACCGACGCCACCGCCGCCAGGGCCTGCGCCGCGGGCTTGCCCTCGGCCTACCGAGAGATCGCCGTGCGCGTTCCCGCTTCCGGGCAGGGACCCGAGGCCGCCGCCCGTTCGGCCCGCTACGACGCGTTGCTGACGGCGGCTCGTGAGGCCGGCGCGGTGGCCGTGCTGGTCGGCCACACGGCCGAGGACCAGGCCGAGACGGTGCTGCTCAACATCGCCCGTGGCGCGGGGCTGCCCGGTCTGGCCGGCATGGCTGCCGCACGCCAGCTCGCCGAGGACGTGGTGCTGCTGCGCCCCCTGCTGGCCCTGCGCCGCGCGGATGTGCGAGCCGTCGCTGCCGCGACCGGCCTGCCCCTGGCCCACGACCCGACCAACGACGACCCGGCCCAGCGCCGAGCGCGCGCCCGTTCGGACCTGCTGCCGTCCCTCGCCCGGCTCACCGGTGGCGGCACGGACCCGGTGGCGGCGTTGGCGCGTCTCGCCGAGCAGGCCAGGGACGACGCCGCAGCGTTGGACGAGCTGGCCGGTGCCGCTGCAGCCCGGCTGGTCGGGTCGTGGGGACCGGTGCGGTGCCTGGCGCTCGACCCGCTGGCTGCGCTTCCCGTCGCGTTGGCGAGCCGGGTGGTGCGGCGGCTGGTGCTGGCGGCCGGCGGTCCTTACCTGGCGTCGGATGCGGTCCGTCGCGTCTTGTCACTGCGGCCAGGGCAGGCCATCGATCTGCCGGCCGGCGTCGTCACCTCGGTGGCAGGCGGATGGCTGGCCGTGGCCCCCCGCCACACCGCGGCGTTGCCGTGGCGCCCGCTGCGACATGGAGTGACCGACTTGCCGGAGCTGAACCTGCGGCTCTGCTGCAGCAGCGGCGCCGGCGCTGGCGTGGGCGATGACGCGGGTGTGCTGCCGCCGTGGGCGCCGCCGCGAGCCGCCACGTCGGTGCGGCTGGATGGCAGCGGCGGCCTCGTGGTCCGGGCGCGTCGGCCCGGCGACCGTATCCGCACCGCGGCGGGAACCCAGTTGGTGGCTACCGCGATGGTCGCCGCAGCCGTCCCCCGGCCGGCGCGTGACCTGCTGCCGGTAGTGGCCGACGCCGACGGCCCCTTGTGGGTGCCCGGCGTGGCGGTCCGCGGTGGCCAGCGGGGGGCCTTCCGGTTGCACCTCGAGGCGTTGATGGCGTCGACGAGCACTGAACTCACCGAGTGACTCCAACTAGCCGGGCGGAACGCGCCCGGTCTCGTTCATGCTCGGGAACCGATGGGTGAGCCCACGCGTCTCAATGCCCGCACCCGATTTTCTGGAAGGGCATCAGCATGTGGCTTCGTTCCTCGGCCATCGGCGCTGCACTCATCCTGGTGGTCGCCGCCGCCGCACTCTTCGCGTGGGGCCGTCCGCGGAACACCTATTCACTACCAACCTCGGATTCCCCCGAGGGTGTCGGTATGCGGGCGGCGTTCGAGAGCGAGGTCGTCGGTGACGTCACAACCGGCTGCTTGACGCTGGGGTCGGGCGGCGCACTCGCCGGTTGGCCTGGGCTTCTACGCCCTTGACGATCCTCCCCGCGTGATGCGGCCCAACGGAGAGGTGGCGGTGAGGGTTGGCGAGCGATTTCGCATGGGAGGGGGATTCCTGATCGGCAAGCACGCAAGTGCGGAACGACCCTCCGATGGATAGTCAGTGAAGTGGAACCACTCCGAGACTGACCACGCGCCGACCACTGTGTGGCTCGGGGTTCGGACCGCCAAATCTGATTGCGGGGCCTCGGCGTGCGCCGGTCGTGGTCTACCAATGGCGCGAAGTAACCTGCCGCCACCAGCGTCAGCGCGTGAGGGGCTTCGGCGTGGACCGCAAGCACGAGGACATCGAGCAGGTGCTCATCCCCGCCGAGGCGATCCAGCAGCGGCTGCGGGAGCTGTCGGCCGAGATCGACCGCGACTACGCGGGACGTAAGGTGCTGCTCGTCGGCGTCCTCAAGGGCGCCTTCATCGTGATGGCGGACATGGCCCGCTACCTGACCGTGCCGCTGGAGTTCGACTTCATGGCGGTGTCGTCCTACGGCTCGGCGACGCAGACCTCGGGCGTGGTGCGCATCCTCAAGGACCTCGACATCAACATCGCGGGACGCGACGTCCTGGTCGTGGAGGACATCGTCGACTCGGGGCTGACCCTGAACTACCTGCTGCGCAACCTGCGGGCACGTCAGCCGGCGTCGCTGGAGATCATGACCCTGCTGTCCAAGCCCGATCAGGCACGCGTCGAGATCCCGATCCGCTACCACGGGTTCGCCGTGCCCAACGTGTTCGTGGTCGGCTACGGACTCGACTACGCCGAGAACTACCGCAACCTGCCCTACGTCGGCACGCTCCGCGAGGAGGTCTACCGCTCCTAGACGGCTGTGGACCGACCTCGGGAGCCCGGACAGGGCGATGGTAGGATTCGCGGATACGACCCCTTGGCGGGCCAGCCGCACTGGGCGCGGTTGAGTCCCGAGGCGAGGTGCTCCTGAGATGAACGTGCAGCGCCTGCTGCGGACTCCGTTTCTGTGGATCACCTTGTTCCTGCTGCTGTCGTTTGCACTGCTGTCCCAGTTCAACGCCGCCAACGGCCCTGAGGAGATCGTCTACAGCGAGTACCTGCAGCTGCTGGAGGACGACGAGGTCCGCACCGCCACCGACCTGCGGCGCGACGGGCGGGTGGAGGGAGAGCTGACCAACGGCGACCCCTACATCGTCGCCTACAACCCCGATCTGAACGCCGAGGAGCTGTCGTCGACCCTGACGGCGGCCCGCGCCGAGGGTGGCGCCCTGGACGAGCAAGCGGTCGATCCGCAGCCGACCAACCTGCTCGTCGGGCTGCTGGGCTCGCTGCTGCCGTTCATCTTCGTGATTGGGCTGTTCTTCTTCCTGATGAGCCAGATGCAGGGCGGCGGCAACAGGGTGATGTCGTTCGGCAAGTCCAAGGCCAAGGTGATCAGCAAGGACGCGCCAAAGGTCACCTTCAGCGACGTGGCCGGCGCCGACGAGGCGGTCGAGGAGCTGCGGGAGATCAAGGACTTCTTGGAAAACCCCGCCAAGTTCCAGGCGATGGGAGCCAAGATCCCCAAGGGCGCGCTGCTGTTCGGCCCGCCGGGCACCGGCAAGACGCTGCTGGCTCGGGCCGTGGCCGGCGAGGCGGGCGTGCCCTTCTTCTCGATCTCCGGGTCCGATTTCGTGGAGATGTTCGTCGGTGTCGGCGCCAGCCGGGTGCGTGACCTGTTCGAGCAGGCCAAGGCCAACGCGCCCGCCATCATCTTCATGGACGAGATCGACGCCGTCGGTCGCCATCGCGGCGCCGGCATGGGCGGCGGGCACGACGAGCGCGAGCAGACCCTCAACCAGCTGCTCGTCGAGATGGACGGCTTCGACATCAAGACCGGTGTCATCCTCATCGCCGCCACCAACCGGCCGGACATCCTCGACCCGGCGCTGCTGCGGCCCGGCCGCTTCGACCGCCAGATCGTGGTGGACCGCCCCGACCTGATCGGCCGCCAGGCGATCCTCAAGGTGCATGCGCGCGGCAAGCCGCTGGCCCGCGACGCCGACCTCGACGTCATCGGCCGCCGCACTCCGGGGTTCACCGGCGCGGACCTGGCGAACCTCATCAACGAGGCGGCGCTGCTGTCGGCCCGGCGCGAGATGAAGGAGATCGAGATGGCGGCCCTCGAGGACGCCATCGACCGGGTCATCGCCGGGCCGGAGCGCAAGACCCGCCTCATGGGTGAGATCGAGAAGCGCGTGATCGCCTACCACGAGGGCGGCCACACCATCGTGGGCCACGCCCTGCCGCACGCCGACCCCGTGCACAAGGTCTCGATCATTCCCCGCGGCCGCGCGCTGGGGTGGACGCTGACCCTGCCGACGGAGGACAAGTACCTGGTCAGCCGTGGGGAGCTCATCGACCAGCTGGCGATGATGCTGGGCGGCCGCGTGGCCGAGGAGCTGACCATCGGCGACTTCACCACCGGAGCGTCCGACGACATCTCGCGGGCGACGGCGACGGCGAAGGACATGGTCACCCAGTACGGCATGAGCGCCAAGCTGGGTCCCATGACCTTCGGGCAGAAGGACTCCCAGCCCTTCCTCGGCCGCGACTTCGGCCACCAGCCCGACTACTCGGGCGAGGTCGCCGTCGAGATCGACCGGGAGATCCGCGCGCTCATCGACGAGGCGCACGACGAGGCGCTGGAGGCGCTCGTCGCCAACCGGCACGTGCTCGAAGAGCTCGCCGACAGGCTCATGGAACGCGAGACGGTCGAGAAGGAGGAGCTCGCCGAGCTGCTCGGCCGGGTGACCGCCCGGCCCTCGCGCAAGATCCAGCCGTTGATGAACGGCAGCGGGGCCTTGGTTGACGGCGACCTCATCAGCCGCGGACGCACGGTCGTCGGGCAACTTCGCCGCCTGCGGCCGGGGGCGGTCGCTCCGGCCAGCGGGCCGCCGCCGTCCGCAGCAGGTCCGGCCGCGGGAGACAGCTGACGAGCGCGTTCGATCACGACAAGATCACCGCAGGGGTCCGTCTGACCTTGGAGGGCCTTGGGCTGGACCCCGACGCTGTCAACCTCGCTGGCACGCCCGCCCGTGTGGCGCGGATGTACGACGAGATCTTCGCGGGCCTGCTGGTCGATCCGGCGGAGGTTCTCGACGTGGTCTTCGAGGAGGGCCATGACGAGATCGTGCTGGTCCGCGACATCCCCTTCGCCTCGACCTGTGAGCACCACTTGATTCCGTTCGTGGGACGGGCGCACGTCGGCTACCTGCCCAACGCGGCCGGTCAGGTGACCGGCCTGAGCAAGCTCGCCCGCCTCGTTGACATCGTCGCCAAGCGTCCGGGCTTGCAGGAACGCATCACGGCGACCATCGCCGACACGCTGGAAAAGGCGCTGTCGCCGCGGGGCGTGCTGGTGATCATCGAAGCCGAGCACTACTGCATGACCATGCGAGGCGTCCGCAAGCCCGGGGCGATGACCATCACCAGCGCCGTGCGCGGGCGCATGCGCACCGACCCGCGTACCCGTGCCGAGTCCATGGCCCTGGCCATGGGCCACCGCCCCATGGGGCTGTGAGCGTGCAGACCCCGATCGTGCGGGTGGAGCTGGCCGGGATGGGCCCGGACGCCCAGGTGCGCCTGACCGTCAGCAGGTTGCGCGACCCCGCCCGCCTGCGCACCGCCTGGGCGTCGTCGGGGGCGGTGGTGCAGCAGGTGGGCGAGCGCCTGCATGCGACCACCACGGTCCAGGCCCTTGCCCGCGCCGTTGGCCGCGCCTTCGGCGCCGACCAGGCCAGCCGGATGGAGATCCAGCTGCGCGACGTCATCGCCGCGTGGTCGGCACCCGCACCGCCTTTGGCGCTGCGCGACGGCGGCCTCGCCACGGACGTGCGTCCGCTGATCATGGGTGTGGTTAATGTCACACCGGATTCGTTCTCCGATGGTGGAGTGCTGTATCCGGACGCCCATCCTCAGGCGGCGTTGGACGCTGGGCTGCGACTGGCAGCCGACGGAGCCGACCTGCTCGACGTGGGCGGCGAGTCCACACGGCCGGGCGCGGACGCCGTGTCGACCGACGAGGAGTTGCAGCGGACGGTGCCGGTCGTGACGGCCTTGGCCGCCCAGGGCCTCCTGGTCAGCATCGACACCGTCAAGCCCGAGGTCGCGACGGCGGCCATCGACGCCGGAGCCGAGATCGTCAACGACGTGTCCGGCGGCAGGGATGCCGCGCTCCTGGCGGTGGTGGCCGAGCGGGAAGCGGGCTACGTGCTGATGCACAGTCGTGGCACCCCTCGCGACATGCAACAGCAGGCCGACTACGACAACGTGGTGGCGGAGGTGTACGAGTTCCTCTCCGAGGGGCTGGCGCGCTGCGTCGCGGCGGGCATCGCGCCGGAACGGGTGATGATCGATCCCGGCATCGGCTTCGCGAAGACCGCCGAGCAGAACTTCGCGCTACTGGCCGCGCTGCGACAGTTCCGAGGGCTCGGGCGTCCGGTGTTACTTGGTGCGTCACGCAAGAGCTTCCTCGGCGCCCTGCTGGACGGCGCGGACGCCGGCCAGCGCCTCGAAGGCAGCCTGGCCTGCGCGGCGCTGGGTGTGCACGCCGGGGCGGCGATGCTGCGGGTGCACGACGTCGCCGAGACGGTGCGCGTCGCCCGCACCGCCCGTGCGATCGCCGGCGGCGGCCAGGACTGGCCGGCCGTACGCCGTCCCAGCGACCAGCCGGTGGACGCGGCGTTGCCATGACGAGCGACGCGGCCTCATTGCAGGCCGCCAACGCTGCCTTCTACGAGCGCTTCGAGGCGCTGGACTTCGACGCCATGGCGGCGTTGTGGGACCACGGCGACGACGCCTTCTGCGTGCACCCGGGCAGCGAGCTCATCGTCGGCTGGGGACCCGTGCGCCGGTCGTGGGCAGCGATCTTCGCCGCCACCGAGTATTTGCAGTTCATCGTCACCGACACGCGAGCCCGCGTGATGGGCGCGGCGGGTGTGGTCACGTGCACCGAGAACGTGCTGTCGGGCGCCGATGGCGGTGCTGGGCTCGGCGGGGGGCGTGCGGTCGCCACCAACGTGTTCGTGTGGCGCGACGGCGCCTGGTACATGACCGCCCACCACGCCTCGCCGGTCCTGCGCGCCCTGCCCTGACCGGATGGTGTTGCTGCGCGGTGGGCGGCAGCCCACCGGGTGTTTGAGGCGGCAGGTCAGTGTCGTTCGAAGATGACGCCGACGACGTAGACGACGCCGTCGGCGGCGCTGAACTGCGCGCACACCTCCCCCTCGATGCCGCCATCGACGGCCGCCTGGTTGCCGTCGAAGGTTTCCTGCTCGACCTGCACCGTCCAGTCGTCAAGGCCACGCTCCGACAGCACCTGACGCGCGGCGGCGCTGGCCTGTTCGGCGTCGAGACAGTCCGCCTCGGCGGTGGCCTGGCCAAGCGCCGCTTGGAGGCTGTCCGGCCCGGGCATCCCGATGATGAACACCAACTGCTCGGCCACGTCGAGACCAAAGCTCGCGCAGTCGGTATCGGCGAACTCGCGCGCCTCGACGGTCCAGCCGTCGAAGCCCCGCCCGCCCAGCTCGGCTTGCGCAATGTCGCGCGCCCGCTCGATGTCGATGCACTCCCTACCGCCGAAGTGGGCGATGAGCGCATCGCGAAGTTCCGGCACGCTGGGCGCATCGGGGTCCACTGCCACGCTGGAAAGGCGCTGCAGGCCGAGTCGCTCGCAGACGCCCCTGCCACCAGGGAGCACCCAGATCGCGCCGGCGCCCTCACCGACACAGGAGGTCAGCGGCGGCACCTGCGTCGTTGGACCCACCTCACCGGAGGCCCACAGCTCGGCGCAGACGTCCTCCGGGTCCCGCCCGTCGGTTGACACCACCGCCACGTCGGCGTCGCGCGCAGCCGTCGAGTAGCAGCCGAGGCTGGCGAACTGATCGGCCGGGCGCAGCACGTAGGCGCCGGCGCCAACCGCCATCGCCAACAGCAGGCCCGCAGCCAGGATGGACACCGTCCGGCGGCGCTGCGCACGGCGCGGGGCGTGGGTGCGGGCGACTTCGTCCATGACGATCCCCTTGATGTGCGCGAACCGGCCGGCGGGCAGGTCCCGCTCGCCAGGGGGCGTGGCATGGGAAGTCATGGCTTCGTCTCCTCGACTGTCGTGCGCTCCGGCACCGGGTGTCCGCTGGCTGCGTGCTGTTCCGCCTCACGCAACCGCTTGCGGGCGCGTGCCAGGCGGGAACGCACCGTGCCGACCGGCACGCACAGCGCGACCGCCGCCTCCTCGTAAGACAGCCCCGACCACGCGCATGCCTCCAGCACCTCCCGGTCGCGGCGCGAAAGAAGCGCCACCAGGGCCAGGACGTCGCGCATGCGCCGCTCGTCGTCGAGGCGACCGGCTACGTCATCGTCAATCGGGCCCCTCGGCCTCGGGTGGTGGCAGGCGTAGGAGCGCGGCGCGGTGGCGCCGGGTCGACCGCCAGCGGTTGCGCAGCACGTTCGCCGCGACGCCGTACAACCAGGGCAGGACCGATTCGCCGACGAAGCGCACGTCGGCCCGTCGCCGCCATGCCTCGAGGAACACCACCGCAGTGACGTCCTCGGCTACTGACCAGTCGCCGGTCCGCCGGAAGCACGCGTTGTAAACGGCCCGCACATGGCGTTCGAACAGCACGCCGAAGGCCGCCGTCTCTCCGTCAACGGCCTCCTGCCATAGGTGTACATCAGTTGGCGTGTCCACCCCGTGTGTAGTGTCCGCTGCCGCCACAGAGTTCCAAGACGCCGCGCTTCGCGCTGCCACAGTTGTGGGCCGACACTCAGTCTGAGGATGGGGCGACGCCTTGGATGAGCAGCTGTTCCCACCTACGGCCGGTAGCTGCCCGCCGTCACACGCGCAGGACCATGACGCCCGGGACGTCGTCGTAGTCGTTGTCCTGGGAGACAACAGGAATGTCCAATGCCATGGCGGTGGCAGCAATCCATGAGTCGTTCAGCGGCATGCGGCGGCCGGCGGCTCGCAACGACAGCCGCAGCCTCGCCCAGGCGTGCGCGACCTCACCGTCGACAGGCAGGGGATCAAGCGCCTCCGCCCGGGACAGGGTCCTGAGGCGTTGCGCACGAACGGAGCCGTCCTCCGCCGCGAGCACCCCGAGCCGAAGCTCGCCTACGGTTATCACGGACACGGCGATGCGCTCGGGCGGTCTACCGGCCAGGGGGCGGTGCTGCTCCTGAGCAATGAACAACGACGTGTCCGCCAGGCCCAGCTGCGCCGGTTCGCCTGACGAGCCCGCGCTCACGGCAACTCGGCATCATCTGTCGTATCGGGCACGAGCGCAGCTAACTCGTCGTTGAGTCCGGCGTCGGCGCGCGCTCCCTCGAGTCTGCGCTGAAACTCCTCCCAAGGCAGAGAGGAGGGCTTAGTTTGCAGAGGAATCAGCTCGGCGACCGGCCGGCCGCTGACCGTCACCCGCAACCGCTCTCCCGCCTCAACCCTGCGCAGCACGGCGCTGATCTGGTTGCGAAGTTCTCTAGCCGGGACATCGCGCATCGCCGAACTGTAGCAGTGTTGCTACAACGGTCCCGACGCAGGAACCCGGGCCACCGGCCCACTCGGCGCGCTTCCAACCGGGAAGGTCGGCCGTGTCGCTGTGACCCTCAGTCACGTCGTTCCAGTTCGTCGCGCAGCGCCCCGAGCACCTCTAGCTCAATGCGATCCTTCGGCCGGCCGGCTGCCGTCTTCATTCTCATCAGATCTTCCAAGGAGCAGACCCATACCTCGAGGCCTTCGCCGAAATCCATGAGCGTGGCGTTGGCCCGAAGTTCGGCGAAGCCACGAGTGCCCGACGGCGTCCCCAGCACATCCAGATCAGCGGCGCGGGTAGCGAACGTGAAGCGATCGCCCGCGCGAAGTGTGTCGGGATGAAGCTGGAAGGGCGCAGAGTCAGGAACGCCTGGCCCACGGAGTCTGGCCCCCAAGGCGATGAGTGCCGTTACAAGCCGTTCCAGATTGTCATCGGAACGCTCGTAGCAGATGTCCAGATCAGTGGTTACCGATGGGGAGCCGAGGGCGTTGGCTGCGACCCCGCCGATGAGCACAAACTCAACCCCATGACTTACCAGCACATGGAGGGCGTCGAGAAAATCCGTCCTCATCGTCTGACCGGGCGTGCGTTGCGGACCCGAGCAATCGCATCGGCATCGGTGGCGGCCTGCTCCAGACGCTGCCGCGGCGTTTGGGCAAGACGACGACGGATAACTGTGCGATCGACCCCGGTGCCGTGACTCGGCACAGACTCAAGCTCTTCGCCACATATACGCAGCAGGCGGTCCAGGGTGCTGATTCGCGGATCCGCCAGGCCCGCCTCGATACGGCCGATGGTTGACTGAGGCACGCCAGCCTGCTGCCCCAGCTGCCGCTGAGACATCCCCGCACGACGTCTGGCCTGCCGCAGCGCTGTTGCGGGAGTCATGGCACAATGATAGCGCAATCGCCATCGGAGGCAGCTGTGGCACGTCACTGGATCGATGGGGAGGCACGTCCGTACGCGCCGGAGAACCTGCCGCGCAAGGACGACATCGGCGCCGAGGGCTTCTTCGCGGTGGACCTGCGCACTGGCGTCGTGACCGAGGTTGAGGATTTCCCCCAGGCGCGCAAGCCGGCTTGGAAGCTGGCGGTGGACTTCGGACCCATCATCGGCACGCTGCGCACCAGCGCGCAGGTCACCAACTACTCCCGCGAGCAGCTGCTGAGTCGCACGGTCGTCGGGGCAATCAATCTCGGACGCAAGCGCATCGCGGGGTTCACCAGCGAGTTCCTGATCCTCGGCGCCTTGGACCCAGATGGCACGGTGCGGTTGTTGGAGCTGCCCGAGGGCGTAGGACCGGGAGCCCCGATCGCCTAACCCGACTACACCAACAGCTTCACGTCCGTCCGATCGGCGGTCCGCGCGGAGGCGACGTCTGGGTGCCGAAGCGGACGCTATTGTCCGCTGCCGCACCCGCTCGGGCCAAAGTGGGTGCGGCGCCCGACCGGGACGGCATGTGGGTGCCGAAGCAGACGCTGGTGTCCGATCGCGCACCCGCTCGGGTGGGGGCTGGTGCCGCACCTGGCCAGGGTCGGGGGTCGCGACGGGCGGCCCTATGCTGCGGCGGCCATGGACCGCATCGAGATTCGCGGGCTGCGCGTGCACGCCCGTCACGGTGTCTACGAGGCCGAGCGGCGCGACGGCCAAACCTTCGTCATCGACGTGACGCTGCATCGCGACCTGATGCTGCCCTCTCGCACCGACGCCCTGATCGACACCGTCGACTACGGCGCGCTGGCCCAGCGGCTGGTAACGGCGGCAACCGAGACACGCTTCGATCTGATCGAGGCGCTGGCCGGCCATCTGGCCGATCTCGCCCTGGCGGCACCCGGAGTGCAGGCGGCCGAGGTGCGCGTGGCCAAGCCGCAGGCCGCGATCGCGGCCGATCTTGATGAGGTCGCCGTTGTGGTCACCCGGCGCGCGCAGCCCTGACGCGGTCCGCGAAGACGGCCCATCCGCCTTCCCGCAGGCCAGGCGCGCGGCGGCGTCTAACCTGCTGGCGATGTGGCGTGAGCGCTTCGCCTTCCTTGGGTTGGGCAGCAACGTCGAGGATCGCCTCGACCACCTGCAGGACGCCGTGGACGCGTTGAACGCCGACCGGCGCATCCGCGTCGACGCGGTATCCAGCGTCTACGAGACCGAGCCGGTGGGTGGGCCGCAGCAAGGCCCGTTCCTCAACCTCGCGGTGCGCGTGGCCACCCGCCATGCGCCGCGCCAGCTGCTGCGGGCGTGTCAGGCCGTCGAAGCGAAGCTGGAGCGCGTGCGGACCGTCCGCTGGGGTCCGCGCACCATCGACGTCGACATCCTGCTGTACGACGATCGCACGGTGCGGCGTCGTCGCCTGCAGATCCCCCATCCCCGGCTGACTGAGCGTGCGTTCGCCCTGATCCCGCTGATCGAGGTCGCACCGGGTCAGATCCTGCCCGACGGCCGCTCCCTGCCGGCTGCCCTGGCCAAGATCGCACCCATCGAGGGCGTGACGATGGTTGGCACGCAGGTGCATATGCCCTCGCAGGCGCCCTCATGAGGCGCGTCGCGGTCATCGGTCCGGGCCGCGTCGGTACGGCTCTGGGGATGGCGCTGGACCGGGCCGGCTACCGCATCGTGGCGGTGGCAGGACGCTCGCGGCAGGGCAGCGACGACTTCGTTCGCCGCTTGCCGTCCGCGCGCTCCATGGCTGCGGCCGACGCCGCGCGGGGCGCCGAGCTGGTGCTGGTCTGCGTCGGCGACGACGCGCTGGTCGAGGTCGTCCGCCGGGTGGCGGCAGCCGATGCGGTCGCCGAGGGCAGCCGCTGGGTGCACACCTCGGGTGGCTACGGCACGGACGTGCTGGAGCCGGTACGCCTGGCCGGTGCCGCGGTCGCTGCCTGCCATCCCGCCCAGACCTTCCCCGACCCCGACACCGGGCTTGCCGCGCTGCCGGGAACGTCCTGGGCGGTGACCGCCGACGAGGGCGACCTTGGCTGGGCGCGGGTGCTCGTCACTGACCTTCGCGGGAGTCCGGTCACCGTGGACGCGGGCTCGCGGACCCTGTACCACGCCGGCTTGACCGTTGGCAGCAATGCCACGGCCACGGTTGTGACGCTCGCGCGCGACCTGTTGCTGGGTGCGGGGGTGACCGACCCCAGTCAGTTCCTGGGACCCCTGGTCACCACCTCCGCGTCCAACGCCGCCAGCAGGGGTGCGGCTGCGCTGACCGGCCCGGTCCGGCGTGGCGACGCCGGCACCGTCGCCCGCCAGCTCGACGAGCTACGGACCGTCCTGCCCGAGGCCGTCGAGGCCTACCTGGCCCTGTCACGACTGGCGTTGCGTCACGCCCGCCGGGCCGGTCTGGGCGACGAGGCGGCGGCCGCCGTCGCGGCGGTCCTGGACAATTGACCGTGGACCTGGCGCGCTCCGTCAACGAGATGCGCCAGTGGCGGCGCGTCGCCCGCCGGTCACCCTTGGCGTTGTTTCCGACTATGGGTGCCCTGCACGAAGGCCATTTCTCGTTGGCCCGCCAGGCCCGCGAGGACAGCGAGTTGGTGGCCGTCAGCATCTTCGTCAACCCGCTGCAGTTCGGGCCGGCCGAGGACCTCGCCAGCTATCCACGGGATCTCGACCGCGACCTGGAGCTGCTGGAGCCGTTGGGGGTCGACGTGGTGTTCGCCCCCCAACCTGCCGACTTCACGCCACCGCAGCGGCGCACGACGGTCCACGTCGCTGGCCTCACCGACCGGTTGGAGGGGGCCAGCCGACCGGGCCATTTCGACGGGGTGACCACCATCGTGACCAAGCTGTTCAGCATCGTCCAGCCCGACACCGCCTATTTCAGCCGCAAGGACTTCCAGCAGCTGGTGGTGATGCAGGCGATGGTGCGCGACCTCGACCTGCCTGTTCGCATCGTCGAGTGCGACTTCGTTCGGGACCATGACGGGCTGGCCCTGTCCTCGCGGAACGCCAACCTGTCGACGCAGGAACGCCGGCGGGCATTGGCGCTGTCGGCGGCGTTGTCGGCCGCCGTCACGTCGTGGGACGGCGACGCCGATGTCGCCCGCGCGCGACTCGTCGAGGCCCTCGCCGCGGGCCCCGGCGTCGAGTTGGACTACGCCGAGATCGCCGATCCCGACACCCTGGAGCCGCTCCACGGCATTCACCGCGGTCCGGCACAGGCGTTGATCGCCGCCTGGGTCGGGTCGACCCGACTCATCGACAATGCCCGCCTGCCCGCGGTCGCCTCCGCTACGGTGACCTGACAACATGTCCTCGTGATCGAGCTCATCCGCCTGGCGCTGGCCGAGGACCTCGGCGAGCGCGGCGACGTCACCGCGACCGCGACCGTGCCCGCCGGCGCCACCACCACCGCCAGCTTCGTCGCTCGGGAGGCGGGCGTCGTCGCCGGCCTCGGGGTGCTGGCGGCCGTGTGCGCCGAGGTCGACCCGTCGCTGCTCTGCACCGCCTCGGTGGGCGACGGAGCACGAGTGCGCGCGGGTGAGTGCCTGGCCAGCGTGGCCGGACCGACACGCGCGCTGCTCGTCGCCGAGCGCACCGCGCTGAACTTTCTGACCCACCTGTCCGGCGTGGCCACCGCTGCCGCCCGCTACTGCGAGGTGGTGGCCGGCACTTGGTGCACCGTTCGCGACACGCGCAAGACGCTGCCGGGCCTGCGGGCCCTGCAGAAGGCAGCCGTGGCGGCCGGCGGTGCCGCCAACCACCGAATGGGCCAGTACGACGGGCTGCTGGTCAAAGACAACCATGCCGTGGCCGCTGGCGGCGTCGCGCGCGCCACCGCGGCGGCGCTGTCCGGCGCCGGCGACCTCGAGGTCCAGGTCGAGGTCGACGACCTCGGCGAGCTCGACGCCGCCCTGCAAGCCGGCGCGACGTGCGTGCTGCTGGACAACTTCGGCCTGGAAGATCTGCGCGCCGCCGTCGACCGCTGCCGCCCGCGAGGCGTGTTCACCGAGGCGTCCGGCGGCGTGACCCTGCAGACCGTGCGAGCCATCGCCGAGACCGGGGTGGAGGCGGTCGCCGTCGGGGCGCTGACCCACTCGGTGCAGGCGCTGGACATCGGGCTGGACTTTGAGGAGGTGGCCTGATGCTGCTGGCCGTGGACGTCGGCAACTCGCTGACGGTCATCGGGGTCTTCAACGGTGACGAGCTCGCGCAGCAGTGGCGCATCTCCAGCGATGCCAGGCGCACCGCCGACGAGCTGGCGCTGCTGTTCCAGGGTCTGATGAGCTTCGAGAACCTGTCGTTCAGCCGGAACGTCCACGGGGTCGTGATCTCGTCGGTGGTGCCAGTGGTCACCGCGCGGCTGCGGGAGATGACCCAGCGGTACTTCCACTTCCCGCCGGTGATCGTGGCGCCGGGCACTCGCACCGGCATCTCCATCAGGATGGAGGACCCCCGCGAGGTGGGTGCCGATCGGCTCGTCAACGCCATCGCGGCGCACGATCAGTACGGCGGGCCGGGGATCGTCGTGGACTTCGGCACCGGCACGAACTTCGACGTCTACGACGCCGGCGGGGCCTTCATCGGTGGGGCAATCGCTCCGGGCGTGCAGATCTCGATCGATGCGCTCACCGCCAAGGGGGCGCAGCTGCGCACGGTCGAGCTCACGGCGCCTCGCCACGCGATCGGGCGCAGCACCGTCGAGGCGCTGCAGTCAGGAGCGGTGTACGGCTTTGCCGGCGGCGTCGACCGGGTGGTCGAGCAGCTCGCCGCCGAGTTGGACGCACCGCCGGTCGTCGTCGCCACCGGGGGGCTGGCGCCCGCCGTGGTCGACGCCTGCCGCCGCATCGACCACCATGATCCCTGGCTCACGCTGAAGGGCCTGCGCATCGTCTGGGAGCGCAACACCTGAACGGTTCTCGATAGGGTTGGACCTCGGCGAAGGGATGGACGTGTCGGAGCAGGCGGTCAAGGCAGGGTTCGCGGTGATCGGTGTGGTCGTGCTGATCCTTGCCACCATGGTCGTACGGACGAACCAGACGACACAGCGGCTGCGCGCCGACGTGGAACGCCTCGAGGCCGAGCTTGCGGCGGCGGCCTCGGTGGACACCGGTACCGGTACCGAGTCCGAGGACGACCCCGAGTCCAACCCGCTGGAGCAGCTGCTGGAAGGCGATATCAGCGCCGAGGAGCTGTTGCGGGAGCTGGGTAGCGCGGAGAACCGCGACGCACTGGAGGGTCTGCTGGAGGAGCGCGGTCTGCTCGACGGCGAAGGCCTGGACGGCCTGCTCGACCGCGACGTCCTTGAGGGTCTGCTCGACCGCTAGCGTCTGTCGTTCTTAGACGGTCCACCGCGGCGGCCTTCGGCGAGATCGCGGGAACCGACCGAAAGGCGGGCATGGACAAGGTGCTGGTAGCCAACCGCGGCGAGATCGCGGTGCGGGCGTTTCGCGCCGCCTACGAGCTCGGCATCCGCACGGTCGCGGTCTACACCCACGCCGACCGGGGGTCCCTGCACCGCCAGAAGGCCGACGAGGCCTACGAGATCGGCGACCCCGACCACCCGGTGCGGGCCTATCTCGACCCGCAGGTCATCGTCGAGGCGGCAGTCCGAGTCGGAGCTGACGCGGTCTATCCCGGCTACGGCTTCCTGTCCGAGAGCCCGTTGCTGGCCGCCGCCTGCACGGAAGCTGGCGTCACCTTCGTCGGCCCTCCCGCCGAGGTGCTGGAGCTGACCGGCGACAAGATCCGCGCCCGCGTGGCGGCGGACCAAGCCGGTCTCGCGGTCCTCGCCGCCTCGGGCTCGCTGGCTGGGCCCGAGGCCGCCGCCGAGGCCGCCGAAGCGATCGGCTTCCCCGTCTTCGTCAAGGCCGCGTCCGGCGGTGGCGGGCGTGGGCTACGGCTCGTGCGCGAGCCCGGTGAGCTGTCCGCCGCCGTGGAGACGGCCATGCGCGAAGCCAAGGGGGCCTTCGGCGACGAGACGGTGTTTTTGGAGCAGGCGATGGTCCGCCCTCGCCACATCGAGGTGCAGCTGCTGGCCGGCGCGGACGGCGAGGTCATCCACCTGTACGAGCGCGACTGCTCGGTGCAGCGCCGTCACCAGAAGGTCCTGGAGCTGGCGCCGGCCCCTAACCTCGACCCCGCCCTGCGTGATGCCATCTGCGCGGACGCGGTGCGCTTCGGGCGCGCCGTGGGCTACCGCAACGCCGGCACGGTGGAGTTCCTGGTCGCTGTAGATGATGGCTCGGGCGGACCTGCGGCCGTGTTCATCGAGATGAACCCGCGGGTGCAGGTCGAGCACACGGTGACCGAAGAGGTCACCGACGTCGACATCGTCAAGTCGCAGCTGCGCATCGCGGCCGGCGCGACGCTGGCCGACCTCGGGCTGGCCCAGGACCGCATCACCGTCCGGGGTCAGGCACTGCAGTGCCGCATCACGACCGAGGACCCGACCAACGGCTTCCGCCCCGACCTCGGCCGCATCACCGCCTACCGCTCACCGGGCGGCGCCGGGATCCGCCTCGACGGCGGTGCCGGCTACACCGGCGGCGAGGTGTCGCCCTACTTCGACTCTCTGCTGGTAAAGCTCACCGCTCGCGGACCGGACCTCGCCACCGCCGCCTCCCGCGCCCGACGGGCGATCGCGGAGTTCCGGGTGCGGGGTGTGCTGACCAACGTGGCCTTCCTGGGGGCGGTGCTGTCGGACCCCGACTTTCTGGCCGGCGAGGTCACCACCGCCTTCATCGACGAGCGGCCCCAGCTGACGTCGGCCAAAGCCGGGGCCGATCGTGCCACCAGGTTGCTGGAGCTGGTCGCCGACGTGACGGTCAACCGCCCGAACGGCCAGCCGCCGACGCTGGTCGAGCCGGCCGCCAAGCTCCCCGCGCTGAGCGACGACGAGCGGCACGCGCCGCCACCGCCGGGCTCGCGGGAGCGCCTGGACCAGCTGGGTCCGGCGGGCTTCGCACGTTGGCTGCGCGACAGCTCGGCGATCGGCGTCACCGACACGACCTTGCGCGATGCCCACCAGTCGCTGCTGGCCACGCGCATGCGGACTTACGACATGGTCGCCGTTGCCGGGCACATGGCGCGGCGCATGCCGCAGCTGCTGTCGGCGGAGGTGTGGGGTGGCGCGACCTACGACGTCGCCCTGCGATTCCTGTCCGAGGACCCCTGGGAGCGGCTGGCGCGGCTGCGCAAGGCGCTTCCCAACGTCTGCCTGCAGATGCTGTTGCGCGGCCGCAATGCCGTCGGCTACTCCAGCTATCCCGACGCGGTCGTGCGGGGGTTCGTCGACGAGGCTCGCGCCACCGGCATCGACATCTTCCGAGTCTTCGACGCCAACAACGACGTGGAACGGATGCGCCCCGGCATCGAGGCGGTCGCTGAGGGCGGCGGCGTCGCCGAGGGGACGCTGTGCTACACCGGCGACCTGTCGGACCCCG